>Ga0307509_10011766_pt1 | contig 10547 bp, 12 predicted proteins | sample 10_EM_MG_FD_202245 | JGI IMG/M metagenome (GOLD analysis project Ga0307509, IMG submission 202245) | Populus trichocarpa ectomycorrhiza microbial communities from riparian zone in the Pacific Northwest, United States - 10_EM | ecosystem: Host-associated > Plants > Roots > Unclassified | place...
CATTTCCTGGTTCCCATTGGCTACAATGGGCAGGTATTCGCCATCCAAGCAATGTTGCCCTCGCACAGCCGTCCTACTTACGGAATAGTGCCTGCAGCGAGAACATCGTTGGTCTTCGCGATGCGTCCCTGTTGGCCTTGGACAAGTTATGTATTGCTGTCTATTATTAACTTGACTTAATTCTTTATTTATTTTTATCGGATTGTATGGGGGTATTGTGACGGAATTTATTTATTTATTTGAATTTTTATGATATTCTCCCCTTTTCCCCTTTGCGCGATTGTATTGAAACAAGTATGAATCAGGAGACTAAGTAAATTGCCCGTCTGCACGGAGGTCGCAGTCTTGAGAAAACAATATCTGCTGTTGATGCTGTACAAGTACTGTACCTGTATCTGCAGGAAATAGGAGGGGGCAAGGCGAATGTGTTGGTATTAACTTGGTAAGAGATGATGAAGGAAAATATGAGGGGGGAGGAAGAAGAGGAAGAAATGAGGTGAAGGTGTATCACTGTGCTCTAATTGAGGTGAATAAAGGGTAGCTAAATATGTAGATTATAGTGCTTGAAGCATATAAGCTGTTAGAGAGTGAACTGCGACGAGCTGGTATTATAGTAATGAACAGCGAAGATCGCAAGGTACCGGAGGTATACTACCGAGTAGGGCTCAACAGGCAGTCAGCCAGATACCGAGGCACATGACAGATGATCACAGATGTATCTAGAGACAGAGAGACAGCAGAGAAAGTACCGACAAGAGGGGAAGAAGGAGAAGAAGAAGAAGAAGAAAAAAGACAATGGCCAAGTTGGCAAAAAAGCTCAGGCACCGAAACAGAAACGTAACAGAGAAAGGAGCAAAGGCACCGAGCGTCAATTGATCACAATTGGTGGTGATAGAGCAGTTTGCCCTGGATTTAGTGTAGCTCAATCTGCAGCCTACACTCTTCAACGACTTGGGCCCTCCTTATTTATTTTTTCTCACTGTCAGAAGCAACATTTCTCGTCTAGGCTTCCCCACTCTAGATTTCCGAACGAAAAATTGATGTCTTTTCTTTAGTGGTCGAGGGGGAGGTTTCTCTTTGGCTTTCTTCTTTCTCCCTCTCTATTCCCCCCTTCCCCTACCCTGTCCCATGGTTGTAGACCATCACCGTAGCCCCTCCCTTCTTGGATTTGCCGGTGGATCTGGTCGGTAGACCAGTTGCTTGGGAATTACTTCCTTCACTTCCTCTTCCCTTTATCTCATCCTTTTCTCTTAGTCCAGGGGGTGTGCCTGTGTGCGTGTGAGGAGTAAGAGAGTAAAAAAAAAAAAAAAAGTCAAGCACTACTACAGTCATCCTCATTGTGCCTAGTCCTTTTAGAGTTACTGCGTGTAGGTGCAAAAAGTCTAATGGTTGAAGTTTCACTACTACAGTACTGAAAAAAAGACTGCACTGCGAAGACTGCCACTGTTTCCTCGACCAAAACCAACCACGCTTTTCCCCAACGTCCACCACACTCTTTTTAACACCATTCCTCCGAAGTAGGTAGTGCTACTCTACGATCTCTAAGTAGCAAGAGCCGAGTATTCAGTCCAGGAATACTCGTCCGGCCCACGGGGAATTTGTTATCAGATAGCCGCATCTCCTGTTGCACGCACCACCACCACTCAAAGTCTTAAAAGTAGCTGGGGCGCTGCGGGCAGCACGAACTCTTCCAACCCAGCCAGACAGACGAAGTGAGATCTCTCTACTCGAGTAGCTACCACCACGAAAAAGGAGATCGGGACTCCACCCCCCCCCCCCCCAAAGACTTTCTCTTTCACCCACACGCTCGCTCACCTCTTATTCATTTCTCTCTCTTTATTCCCCTCCATACAGGCTGGTCTACACAGTAGGCCACTTACTGGGAAAAGGAAAAAAAAAGCCCTTACAAACCCTAACCCAGCCTGTAGTATTTCAACTCCCGAGCTCCCCAAATTTTGGCCCCCGGTTTCCCACAGGGCCGTTCGCCCAAATCACGCTCTCTTACAGAAATGACAAAAATGGCACCGACAGTAAAACGCTCGTTTTCTACTCCTAATATGTCAGATACTAAGCCGCCCTATTCGACTGATAAACGACGCAACAAACTTGGCTACCATCGAACCTCAGTTGCTTGTGGTATGTTCTACGTGTAGGCATGATGGTGCTGATCATCGACCTAACTCAATTGCTGATTGTGGACGATTTTCGTTGGTATAGGGCATTGCAGACGTCGAAAGATACGTTGTTTAATGGCGAAGGAAGACACTGCCGGTCGTTGTTCCAACTGCATTCGTTTAAAAAAAGACTGCAACTTTTACCCCGTGGAGACTACAGATCGGCGGCCTAGGTCCTCGTCAAAGCCGGATATCTCGAATAATGATGGTGGCTCTACGGCATCCTCTCCATCTCCGAGATTGGGCCAGGGACCGGTGTCCGAGTATCCCAACGGGCATCCTGCATCAGTTCCCGTAACTCCTATATCTGAACGACCGAACTCTGAGGATAATTGTCGAGTAAATGGAGCCCCAGGACCCCCATCTCGAATACAAATTCCTCAATCCGCATCACAATCCCGTCGTCCTAGTATTGCTCATTTAAATTCGGGACCTCTGGGAATCAAACCGGAAGAGGCATTTATAAGCCTGGGAGAGAGCGTTCCTCGAACTCCGTGGGAGGTTCCTTCTCAACAGGAGATGCCGAACTTCGGCCAATACTGTGGCTTCGACCCATCAACGACGTATTGGCGATTGAATTCGCGCTCGGTCTGTGGGGGTCCCAACCCACAGCATCCCCTTCACAGCGTGAACAGTATGGCTTCCCTTACTGCACCAGAGTCTTTGGATAGCTGCGATGATGGGATGTATTCCCCCCGGGGGTCCTTTGATCATAGTATAGGGGGCGTGTTGGGTTATCCGACTACCCATTCACCAGAGGCGGCGGATTTCGGCGTGGTGCCGGATTTACGTTCGGCAAATGCTTCCACGGCATCCCTGGCTGCATCAATTTCTGAGGCATCACAGTACGGCGCTCCAGGAGAACCGGGTTATGAACAACACTATAACATGCCTCAATGGGTAGACCAGACGTCGGATGAAGTCCATTTTGGCCTAGAGAGCATGGTGAAGGGGGAGGATGTGGCGATGGATCCTCAATATTTGCTTGCTATGGAGGATGGGTATTCAATGAATGGCGATTATCACCACTTTGTCTATCCAGGTCAACACGCGAGACCCATCGTCAAACCAGAACAAGAATAGGATCTTAATCACCACCGTGGGGGAGAAGAAATTTGCGGTATCTCGTTTTTGCTGGAGACTACAAAATCGCTATCACATATTGTCATCCCTCCCCCCCCTCGTATTTCCGGGAATTTAAGAAAAACTCCGTTATCTTATCGAATGGGTGTGGAAGCTCCGAGGGATCAGTGGCTATTTTCGCTTGTCGTTTACAGCGACACTTCTCTCCCTAGGACCATTGGATCTCATTAGCCAGCGGGGCGTGTCTACAGAAGGGCTGCTTTTTCCGCAGCCCTGTTTTTTTTCTTTTCCTTTCTTTTGCTTGCGCATTTCGACTTTTTGTATACCCTACGCATTGGATTCTCTTTGAAGTCTTTTTTCGAACTTGGGATACATCTGCTTCACTGTTCCCACGTATACCACTCTCATGTTATCAGATCATTGCGGGCAAAAATCTAGTGCCCCACATGCCCACACACCCTCCCCAGCATATTTCACCCAAGGAGTCTTGACTCTTTGACTGCTTTTCATTTCCCCTGATTACTTCTGTTTCATTTGTTAGTATAAGGCTCGGTTTAAGGAATGGCGATCAATTATTAACCCTTTTTTTTATCCTTTTTTATTTTTTATTTTATTTTGCTTTGTTCAAAGAGAAAAAAACCTCGCATCGCCGGAGCAAAATATGGAGGGTTGCGATACATACTTCAGGGGCACAGTTCATGGGTTTCAATTTTTCTTCGATTTTACTTCACATTCGTCTTGTATGATAAGGCTAGAATTGGCGTTCTCGTTTCCTTTTCGTGAAATTTATCTTTTCCTTTCTTTTTTTTCCCTCTTATTTTTCTTTTTCCCAACACCCTCAATTTTCCCTATTCGTCTCTTGTCAGATATCGTTGGGCTCGAGGTCACGAGTCCGATAGCCTTAATCCTTCCCTTTTTCACTAGAGGGGGGGGGGGCCAGGGTGAAAAGTTTCAATCTCTCTCCACAAAACATTGTACTTAAGAGCAGGCGCGGGGATTTTGAATCTATTTGAGGAACCTGTTGTACTGTACCTATGGCATTTCAGGGCCTGAAACCAGACGGGAAACACATCAGATAGGAAGGAAATATGGTAACAACTTCTACCGAATCATTGTGCACCGCTGTCACTCCGTCAAACAGTAGCGAATCGGCTCAGATAAAACCCTTGACCTGAAGCAGGCAAGCAGATAAAAGAGTGCAAGGGTTACCAACACGAGAAGCCGGTCAAGTAGGAGGCGGGATAGAATCTCTCGATCTCTGCTGCCTTGTGTCGTCGTGGGACCTGTGACCACAGAGTTTCCCCCCAGCAATTGTCATTGATGCAGTTAGGAAACGTCGCTCAATATGGCATCTACAATGCCTCTCTCTCTTTGTAGGGGGGGGGAGGGGGCAAGGGTCATTCCCCAGAAAGGTACCCCTACTGCACCTTATCTTTCCCTCCAGATTCAGAAATAGAAAGATGCCCCTCCAAGATATGATTCGCAAATGTCAGCTGCGATAGGGAGAAGAATGCTACCAACGGTTTTCAGCCCAGAGATACTGACACCGTGATGGATGGACGCGACACAACACAACGCATATCTGTGCGCATGATAGGAAAAATTCTCCTTTCACGATTGAATTTCTCTCTAGAGAAGTGATGCTGTCTCGGTCTCTCCCGTCCGCGATACATACAAACAATATGGTGGACGGGGACTCGGTTCTTCCGTGCTCGTGTTCCTTCTTTCTTAAATTGATTGATAGTTTCCCCCCCTTTTTTTTAACAAAAAAAAAAAAAGAAAAAACAACTTACTTTTTGCTTGCTGTTTTTCCCTCCTTCTTCTCCCTTTCCCTTCTCTTTCCCATCATTTTTCGTGGATTCTAACAATGTGAAACCCTTTTTCCTTTTCTTTACTGCTCCCGCGTACTAAATACTGTACGTTTACTGGTTGCTGTGCCGATAATCTTCCTTTTCGTCTCTTTTTTTTTTTTTTTTTTTTCATTCTTTAGACCGATATCGATCTCTTGCACCTCTGTGTTTTTTCCTATCATCGCACAATTGCCTTTCACACTTGCGAATCCTTCCCACCGACCGGGGCACGATTTTTAGTGATGATAAAGCCACCCCCCGATAACCCTCTTTTTAGGTTTCCCTTCCTGTTTCGTGCCTTTTATAAGCTTCTCCTGCCCCCTTCGATCATTACTTCCTCTACCCGTCGTCCAAATATCCACTCGAACCAATCCTATTCCACGTTTATGTGCGGTACGGTGCCTCGTCGTGTGCATCCTGCCGAACCCACAGCTTCTTTTATGCTTATTTTGGTGCCTGCAGCAACCCTTAACTCCCGTGCTTCACGAATCACCACCAGATCTTATGACCAACGATTTTCGCCGCCAGTTAACCTCACGTCATTCGTCTAAAGCCTACCCATAGCAAGTCAACGCCTTATAGCCCCAGCTTCCCCAGACGCGGCATCGTCTTCAACCTTTGAACTCTCATTCTGGCTACACCACAGTGGTACCTTTTTTGTGGCCCTACGCGGGTCCGTCCGTCTTCCGGATTTAAAAGTCCGGAAAAATAGTTCACCCGAGCCCCCCCCGCCTTGCTCTGGTGGTATTCTTGGAGAGAAAAACAATCGAAAATTTTGAGCCAATTGATCGCCATCGCCAGCATCCTCTACGAAGACCGGCTTTTCGGAGGAAACAGCCGGAGTGCCACCATGTACTGTCACTCCGAACCATACCATTTGTCTTCTTCCTTTCGCTGTCTAGTTCTCTCCAATTGATTGTGGGATCCACATCCGGAGGTGAACTATGGCTTAATTACCCCTCCGTATTTTTCCGACACAATTGCGAACCAACATCGCAACGGGTTAAGAATTGAACCACTTGGCTCGAGCATGCCTAAAATTTCCCATCATCATCGACTAGGTTGCATGACACTAGCATACTCGCAACGAGACCATTTTGGCCGCAACCTAGGACACCGGTGCCGTCTCAACGAGTAGTCGCCTGCTAGATGTACACCGCTAAATTTCTGCCTGGAGAGTCCGTTTGCGGCAGAACACATTTCTTCGTGTGAGGAGCTGTCACGGAAAAGTCCAGGTATGAGAAAAAAATAAAAAGAAAAGAAAAAGAGAGGAAGCAGAGCTTAGTAGCTGGGTTAGTACTTTCTTTTCTGCGCGAAACGTCACCTGCAGAAATAATAATGTTCCAGGGCTGTTCTCAGCTAAACGGAATTTTATCCATCTTACCTGCTTCTTTCGAACACAGTATCGTATTCTGGATATATAACATTTCGCACCTTCATACTAATGCCGGTCGAGATGCTCAAGTCTACACAACTTTGCTCCATCAGTGCAATTGTTGTCGGTTTTGTGATTTCATTTTTGATGTTTTCACAACGAGCACAGAACAACTCCTCCCTTCTTGGCGCTTAGCCAACGCGTGATTGAAGGTGTTCCCCCACGCCATCCCAGACAAGCACTCTTGCAACAGGGACGCAATGGATTTCCAACAGGGGGCGGTTAAAATCGCCCCCCTCCATATTGGAAAGAGGGTGGTGTGGCAAATCACGAAATTGCATTGAAGGATTACGGGCGTGGGGGGTTTGACTGAGCGGGGAGCGTTCCTCACAACGGAGACACAGACGTGGAGGCGCAAGTCAGGTAAAGAAGAAAAAAAAAAGTGAGAGAAATGGTCAGAGTAATGCTGGGAATGGGACGCATCGAAGACGGAGGGCACCGACCGATGATTACCCATCTGAATGAACGGTACGAACCTTGCTTTTCGGCGACGTTCGTGTCCCTCAGAGGACTTTAAGTGTCGGAAGGTAGGATTTTTTGTACCTATGTCGCTGCGCAGGAGTCTGGGGCGAATCCGATGAAGAGGGTTATGGTGCTGGTGATGAGGCTGCTTTTTCACGGGGGTTAACCGGCGCTTGTCTCAATGATGTCTGCACGGTGGGGAGGCTCGTTGCCGGAGTTCGGATCAAGCGTGGCGTCGCCATCGCGAGCCACCCTTTTTTGTTGCAGGTGAGATACAGCCTGCTCGCGTACAGTACGAGCACTAGAGCATAGTGTGGACACTTGTTGGCTCGCTCATTGCAGCCATTCCTTTTTGTGCGTGGCCGCTTCAACGGTTAGAAACCCGGTGCTCCATATTCCCGCTCAGTACAGTAGGAATAACATATGAGCTTAATTCTTCTCTGCGAGTAAAGTAGAGAGGAAGAATGGAAATGAGAAAATGAGGGAGGAGGTGGTGGTCGAGCAGAGGTGGTGGTCGAGCTAGGGAAGGTGAATGATAATTGTTGTTGAGTTGTGCAGAGATGATGCAGAGTGTAGCAGGCGTTTTCCAATTCGACTGGGAAAGGACACAGCATAGCACTGCCGGATTATTTTTCGAGGAGAGGGGGTAAATACTGTGAATGTGTCCGCAGTGTTCGCGGTGACACTGGGCCACTGGAGAGCTTTGAGCGGTGGCTTTCGGATTTTTACCATGGGCTTGCAGATGTGTTGTGGCTAGCCGTCTGTCGGGTAGTGGTATTGCTTCTAGATGTAGTAGTCCGTCCATAGGCAGAGTCGTCGATAATTAGCTTTTTTATTATTTTTTAATGGAAATCTTGCGTGCCTCCACTCTCGCTCTAAAGTTCCATCTTCCCCCTCACCCTTTTTTGGCTTGTGATCGCACGCCAGCAACACCCACACCTGGACAACAACTGGATTGCCAGTGTGTCCTTCGTCGGCTTTTGACCGTTTCTATTGTTCATCCACACCAGAGTCCACGATTGTTTCTTTCTTACTCCCCCCGATAAAAAATAAACGTTGGATTCTGCCCGCTGTACAAACTCGACTCAAGAGTTTTGAAATCCAGGTCCTTTTGATTTTTTTGGACCGGAGCATCTGGGGGGGAAGTGGCAAGTTCCGCCGTTCCAAAGGGGTTCAATTTACGGTAAAACCGTCGACGGTAAGACAAGCGGGGGTTGTCTGCGAGAGTCTCCTCCCCCTTCCGCATCCAAAGAGATTCCTCACTGCTCGAGGGCGAGCCCAACTTCAACCTCAGTTCAGTTCATCGGCCACCCCCTCCTCCATTAGAGACATTGTTTCCTCCTTCCGGCTTTCTGGGTAGGCTTCCCATGTCCTGCAAGCCTCGAAACCATTCTGTTATCCTGCTACTTTGGAATATTTCTTTCACGCCTTCTTTGCCCTTGCAATTCGATATTCCCACCCCTCCATCTTTCCTTTTCTCAACATCCCAGTTGGTACGATCCTGCCTTCCTGGTTATTATTGAAGAAGAAGGGTCCTCTTTTGTTATTTCCCTTTCGTTTGGTTGTTTTTGAATTTTAATTTTTTAATGTCGTTGCCTTGCAAATCCAGTCTTATATTTCAACCATACTTACTCTTTTAAGGCTCCCTGTGGCCAGAATCCTCCCCCAAAAAAAATTGCATGCGTGCGTATGGTGACCCCCGCACTCTGCGACTTGGTCATCTATTTACGGTCGCTTATCTCGCGAAAGTAACAGAGCTGCAACCGACGGACAAGCAATAAAGAAACAGGTACCATAGGCAGTGGTTCTCGACCCATTAACCTTCTATCCCTTCGGTGTTAGCCTTTTAACACGGTAATTGACGCTTGGTTCGGCAGGAGTGTAAAAATAAATAAGAAATTCAGAAAAGAAGCCGCAGAAGGACGGTGTACGCTGGGACAGAATCGCCGCCGCGGGGGTCTGATATTGGCACCACCACCCTCACCCACATACTCTTCACCCTGCCTTACAACCCTCCCCAAATTCATACACACACACACCTCTCTCTCTCTTTTTTTTTTTTGCTCGGCTGCTAGGTTCTCTATTGATTGCTTCGGTTGTGCACAGTCGTCTCGGTGCATCTAGCGACGGCCAGCTTGCATCTTTTTAGAAGTGCGCAAGATTCATACCTTGACCTCTCTCTCCCTCCCTCTCTCTCTCTCTCTACTCCCCAAACAGATCGCGGTTGCAGGGTGGAAAGAGGTGAACAGACATAGATAGGGTACTCAGGACTCTTCTTCATTCGTCCCCTATACCACACGCAGAGGGACCCCCCCACCACACCTCAACTGCGGCCATCCCGCAAAAATTCCCAGCGGTCAGCGTCGGGCTTTCTGTTTCGTGACACCGCCTGCGTCACATATTGCTGCCTTTCCATCTTCCCATTTCCACAACCACTCCCTTTCCACCTGCCCCTCCTACCATAAGGAAAAAAGGAAAGTAGAAAAAAAGAAAAAAGAAAAGAAAAAGAAAAAGAAAAAAAAGCAACTTTCTGGGGCTGCCCCATCTCTTTGCGTATTCCGTGGGTGAGCATGGGTTTCAATGAACGTGGGGGAATGGGAGTGAGTGGCACTGGTGAGCGTTTGTTGCATTCGAATTTGTACCAGAGCGGGTTTGGTGCTTCGGCCGCCAGTTCTACAGCTTCTCCGCATTCTCGCCAACAACAGTCAATACCTTCTCCACAAAACCTCTCAGATTCTACATCAAAAGCGGTTTCGTCTCTGGGAAAGTCTGGCGACGATACAACAGTCAACCTGGACCTTTCTACAGCGCAGTCTTTTGCTCGAAGGGAGCTTCTGAGCGGCTCCTTCGAGCACCTCGGCGGTGTCCACAAGATACCCGAAGAGTCTCCGGAGGATATGCAGAAAAAGGATCCCCTGGCAACTCAAGTATGGAAATTGTATAGCAAACAAAAGAACGTGCTGCCAAATGCGGAGCGTATGGAAAATTTGACCTGGAGAATGATGGCAATGACATTACGAAAGGAACAGATGCAAGCCCGGTAAGTTTTTGGCCGTCACGGATTATGTTTCACTGCATTGCATCATTGAACTCGAGTCTGATGTGGTCAAAGCAGAGCGGCGAAAGACGCATCATACGGCAAAATGGGGGGGATATCTGCCGCAGCTTGTTCAACAACAAATAGCAAACCTACCTCATTCGCCAGTGCACAATACAGTACCCTATCAGAGTCCGACTCCATGTTTATGGAGGATCTCACCTTTACCTCACCTTCATCTATGGTTGGCTCCCCCGGTGGAGTATCGAGTTGTGGGATCGCACATTCTCCAAGCAGTGACAACCTTCTAACTTCCTCTCATGCTACGGCCTCTGCGATCCCAATAAAAGGAAGTCGTGAGAAGGAACCGATGATTAACGCCCACCTCCCTCCAGCCTCGGCCCCTCAACGTCACTTTGATACTAACCGTGGAGAATTTGACTATGTTCAACGTAGGGTACGAAAAACCAGTGTGGATGAGCGTCGGGTAAGGAGGTTACCCTGGA
>Ga0307509_10011767_pt1 | contig 10546 bp, 12 predicted proteins | sample 10_EM_MG_FD_202245 | JGI IMG/M metagenome (GOLD analysis project Ga0307509, IMG submission 202245) | Populus trichocarpa ectomycorrhiza microbial communities from riparian zone in the Pacific Northwest, United States - 10_EM | ecosystem: Host-associated > Plants > Roots > Unclassified | place...
CTTAACCATTGTGTGACTTTAGAGGAGTGTAGCGAAGATAGAAGTGGAAGGTAGGACAGGCAATAAGCAGAGGCAAAAACAAGTAAACGCGTGATGGTGGAAGTTCATCAGTCCGCGATTTGAATTTAGCGAGGTTAGCTGACAAATCTCAAACAATGTTTCACGAAGACTTTTGCCGAGGGACTGTATGTCTCCTCGACCCTAGGTGGTCCGCCGGCGTTTTCGGGCGCTTGGTGCTGGTGATGGAAGCCCCTTCACCTTTTTGCGCTTGCGCCTGATGCCGACGCCTGCCCGCTTCCCTGGAAGCTCTCCTACCCCCTCATACCCATTCTTGCCAGCCCACGTGAGCGGTGTACGATCCACGCAATCCCTCTTATCGATATCACAACCATTCATCTCCATCAACGCAGCCACAACCTCAACAATTCCAAAGAAGGATTCACAGTGGAGCTCAGTGACTGAGGAAAAGCCTTTGATATCACTGAAATTATCAGGACCTAATATATCCCTCAAGAGCAATTTAATGGATATATGGTCATCATAATCGTCAAATAAGTTCAGTGCAAGCGATTTAGCGCGGCCGGAGAGTTCCTTTTTCGCGTGGGCTCCCCAGTATATCGAAGAGTATCTGAGAAAGGGCTCTTGTACGGGATCGGGAAGTTCATTGATCGGGAGGCCCTTGAACCGCTGAAAATTTAGATAGGTCAAGCACGTTTCGGCGATTGTTGAGTGAGTTCCGTCGAATAGGTCGGGGCGAGCTGAAAGGTACTCTTGGAGGGTTGGATGAATCAAGTGAACAGTAGAAGCCTCCTCATCCATCACAAGAAGTCCTTGACAGCAGTTTAATAATGTCCCCATTGAGGGGGCATTTTCGGGATCGAGGTCTGCTGATCCTATTTCGACTGCAAGGGCTTGACAGAGTTCATCCGCTCTTAGTGGCCGCTCCGAATGCGAAACCCACATGAGAGCGGCCATTCCAATTTTCTCTTTAATCTCGCCTTGTGCCTTTACCCGGCATAACATTCTATCGTAGGCGCCCCTCAAGGCACTCACCATTTCGTTAAGCCTCTCTCGCCTAGCGGAGATCTTCTGTTCTCTTAAAATTGCTTCCATTATCGGAGACACTAGTAGAAATCTAGACATATTTCTGTTAGCGGATTACTAAGGTGGGTTTCCTAGTGCCTTCTCTCTTACGTACATTCCCGAAACCATTGTGGGAACCCTATCCAGGATATTTGCCCTCAGATTATCATTCATGGCGTCTTTGTTAGTATCCTCCTCCAGTTTAGTCCGGATAAATGTGACGATATCATCCTTGTTGGATTTTATTTCCATGAAGGTCGCTGCCTTAGCAAGAATGCTCTGAACTTCACCCCGGATATACGACCTTCCGGTCAAGAATAACCGGACGCCTGGTGAATTTTCGAGAATTTCTCGTAACGATTTGAGAACCACCTGCCGATATTCTGCCACACATTCATCCAGAGCGTCAACACATATGAATGTGGGCTGTAAGGTGGAGACGGTTTGGAGCATCGTTTGGATTTCACAAAGCCGTGGCCTCCGGCCACCTGCGACCCTTTTCTGCTTGTAATACTCCTCGTCTACCTCTGCTGGGATCTCTGCTAATCCGCCAACTATCTGTTTAAGCAGGGAACCTAGCATGTCTGTGGGAGACTGATCCTTCCGGACAGCGAAGTCGAAGTAGAAGCAGGCGACAATAGCGTTTTGATGGCTGAACTGATTGCTCAAAGTATCTATGACCAGGGAGCTAACATCGCCGCTTGTTAGCAATACTGTTCTTATTTTCTCAGGGATTGCTTCTCTTACGTGATGCAGGTCTTTCCGACCCCCGGGCCGCCGTAGCCAAATAAGGTCGCATTATTAGGTTGATCTTGGGGAGAAACATCGGACCAACTTCGAAATACCTCCGTTTGTAGGAGCCAATCTCCCACTTTGGGAACCCGCCACGATTGAACTTGTTTGTCTCGCATCCACTGCTCGAGTGGAGATAGCCATTTTAGGATTTCGGACCTCTTGTCTGGTAGGTGGACATTGTACTGGTTAAAAGAATTCACATTGTTAGAGGGGGACATCTTCCGTTTTTCGCTGGGGATACCGCTGAAGCTAGACTCTGGAGCATCGGCAGAGCAAGCCGATGGATCACTAGTACGGGGGCAGAGCGGGGCAATCCCTCAGCCTCGAAACTTGTGAGACCTAAGTCCACAGCAACCTTGCCGTACCGATGCCGAAAACGCAATACTGCGCATGATGGGCCAGTCGCCGTCCCGGGTCACTCGCCGTTATCCTTGGCACTCATGTTCTTGGTTGTCAGTTAGACCAAAAAGAGAAACAATCGACATAGTGAAGAAAAAAAAACATCATAATCTTGCTATTATAGTAAACTGTCTACCAATTCAATTGCAACTATGCCAAGAAAAACGGCGAGTGACCTGGGGCGGCGAGTGGCCCATCATGCGCAGTATTTAAATCCGGACTGAGGTTCAGCCAATCACATAGCCTAAACTTGCAGATGACTCACTACGGCGCTCGCTATGGTGTGGAATGCGTTAGACGCTTTGCACCATAGATAGCCTTCCAGACCACCTAGACACCCCCCTTATCCGGACAGCTAAATCTAAATAACCTCCAAGCGTCTCGATTGGTTTGATTGGGTGAATTGTGGCTGCTGTGCTGACCGCTGCTCGATCCCTCATACAAAACCCAACCCACCAACCAGAATCTATCTAGGAGGGGGGTGTCCGGGTAGCCTTAGAGACCGCCTATTATCGTATCGCCGGCTTTGCGTGATTGCAGTCTGTGGCGTAAGGGTTGGCGGCGTAGGACTGGATCTCCTGCGAATGCCGGGGGTGGCATCTTTCCGTTTATGTGGTATAATATATTTACTCCCCTCTGCCCTGTCTTAGCAGCGCCCGGAAGTGGGGTCTGGCCCTCGGCGTCTGGGTTGTGAGGGTTGACGTCATCCCGGTATAGTAGTTGCTTCACTACTCCCTCGTAGCCTCTCCGAGCAGCCCGGGACAGTGCTTGTTAGGGTTGACATCTTCCAGGCATAGTACTTCCTCATTGCCGTTTCGATAAGTCACCAAGAGTGGTGTTCGGTCATCAAAATCTGCTCGGTCAGGGTGGATATCATTCCGTCTTAACAAAAGTTTCACCGCTCCCCCATGCCTATTCTTGGTAGCCTATATGAGTGGCCTATCATCCACGCAGTCTTTTTGGTTGATATCGCAGCCATTGATCTCGACCAACGCGGCCACAACCTCACCGATTCCAAAGAAGAATGCAACTGTAGCCCAGTAAACAAGGGAAAATATTCGCTATCATCGAAGCGACCGGGATTCGATGCGTGCTTCAAGAGCAATTTAGCGCGGTCCGAAAGTTCAGTTTCCGTGTGGGTTCCCCAGTGTGCTGAAGAGTATCCGAGAAAGGGTGTTAGTATGGAATCGGGAGAGGTGGCGACGGGGGTAATGAGGATATCAATAGAGATGGGGAAGCGGTAGATATTCATGTTCAAAGACTGCAAGGGGGCTCACATCACTTCGGCCCTGGACTCCCGCCGGCGTTTTCGGGTCCTGGGTTCTGGTGGTAGAAGCCCCTTCACTTTTTTGCGCTTGTGCCTGGGGGCGACACCCCCCCTTTTCTGCAGAAGCTCTACTATCCCGTCATGCCCATTCTGGGTAGCCCACATGAGCGGTGTGTTACCCACACAATCTCTCCTGTCGACATCACAATTATTCGTCTCCATCAACGCAGCTACAACCTCAACAATTCCAAAGAAGGATGCGCAGTGTAACCCAGTAAACGAGGAAAAGCGCTTGATATCACTGAAATCATCAGGATTCAAGACGTGCGCCAAGAGCAATTTAATAGATATATGGTTATCATAATTGTCAAATAGCTCCAGTGCAAGCGATTTAGCGCAGCCGGAGAGCCCCCTTTTCGCGTGGATTCCCCAGTATATCGAAGAGTATCCAAGAAAAGGCTCTCGCACAGGATCGGGGAGGCCACTGGTCGGGAGGCTCTTGAACCGCTGAAAATTTAGAAAGGTCAAGCACGTTTCGGCGATTATCGAGTGAGCTCTATCGAATAGGTGGGGACGAGTTGACAGGTATTCATGGAGGGTCGGATGAATCAAGCGGACAGTAAAAGCCTCTTTATCCACCACAAGAAGTCCTTGGCAACAGTTTAACAATGCCCTTATTGAAGGAACATTTTCGGGATCAAGATCTGCCGCTCCTATTTCGACCGCAAGGGCATAACAGAGTTCATCCACTCTTAGTGGCCGCTCCGAATGCGAGACCCACATAAGAGCGGCCATCCCAACCTTCTCTTTAGTCTCATCCTGTGCCTTTACCCGGCTCAACATTCTATCATAGACACCCCCCGAACTACTCATCATTGTCCTAAGCCTATCTCTCCTGGCGGAGATCTTCTGTTCTCTTAAAATTGCCTCCATTATTAGAGACACCAAAAATCTAGACACATATCTGTTAGCGGATCACCGAGGGATCTCCCAGCGCCTTTGCTTCTACATACATTTCCGAAACCATCGCGGGAACCCTCTCCAAAATATCTGCCCTTAGACTAGCGTTCATTGCGTCTTTATTGGTGTCCTCCTCCAGTTTAGCCAGGATATATGTGACGATATCATCTCTGTTGGGTTTTATTTCCATGAGCGTCGCTGCCTTGGCAAGAATGCTCTGAACCTCACCCCGGATATACGACCTTCCAGTCAAGAATAACCGGACGCCTGGTGAATTTTCGAGAATTTCTCGTAACGATTTGAGAACCACCTGCCGATATTCTGCCACACATTCATCCAGAGCGTCAACACATATGAATGTGGGCTGTAAGGTGGAGACGGTTTGGAGCATCGTTTGGATTTCAGAAAGCCGTGGCCTCCGGCCACCTGTGACCCTTTTATGCTTGTGATACGCCTCGACTACCTCTCCTGGCGTCCCTGCTAATCCGTTAACTATCTGTTTAAGCAGGGAACCTAGCATGTCTGTGGGAGACTGCTCCTTCCGGGCAGCGAAGTCGAAGTAGAAGCAGGCGACGATGTCGTTCTGATCACTGACCCGATCGCCCAAGGCATCTACCACCAGGGAACTGATATCATGACTTGTTAGCCATACTGTTCTTGCTCGCTTTCCTTCTTGGAGGCCGCTTCTTACGTGATGTAGGTCTTTCCGACCCCCGGATCGCCGTAACAAAATATGGTTGCATCATTAGATGTATCTTGGTGAGAAATATCGGACCAGCTTCGAAATACCTCCGTATTTAGGAGCCAGTCTCCGACATTGGGAACCCGGCTCGACTGGACCTGCTTGTGTCGTATCCGCGGCTCAAGTGAAGATAGCCATGTTAGAATCTCAGACCTCTCGTCGACCACAGCATAGCTATTCCACGTATTGGCAGAGGAGTCAGCGCTATTAAAATGGTTGTAATGTCCAGACATTTCCTTTATCCGCCAGCGTAGAGAATAGTTTTCGATCCTCCACAAATCCGTCGATAGTAAAAGCGGGGCAAACTTGGATGCCCGCTTTCGAGCCCGGGGCTTACGATAGAGCGTTTTGGCCAACCCCTCGGAAGCGAAAATCCGAGTTCAAATTTTGAGTTCTGGGCAATAAGCTAGTGGAAGGCTAAACCGAAGAAAGAGTGTATCAACTCTTCCTTACTATGGAAGGGATAGCTCAAGTCAAATTTTGGGCTCAAATTTTCTCCCCCAGGACAGTGGCCAAAACGCTCTAACACCGGTAGGCCGAAGACATTAGCCCCCCAGACATTAGCCCCCCCAGGGGGGGAGGAGCACATGACTTCGCAGAAGGAGAAGGTGAATCTACTCCGAAAAGGTCTTGGCGGAGCTTAGATTGCCACATATGGTACCTTAAGTTCAAGATAAAGGCGATCCACGTCTACAGGCTGCAGGCTGCGCGCAGGCTCTGGCAGGTGGGTCCAATGGCAGTCGACCCCACCACACCAGGAGCACACACTCGGGTGGGGTCTATTGGTTAAATCAACTACCCCTTCAAGCGCATAACCCACAATATTACCCCATGTTAGAAACAACCATTCACGGGAATGCTCAAGGACCAACCATCCTTCTTTGGATGTACGTGTACCGGGTATCAAGGGTAAGTCTGTCGAACCCCTCCGGTTGGCCCAGATTCCTCTCGGCCACTCAAAGAACGGGATTCCCTCTAGCCACTCGGCGAGAGTTCGACAGACTTTTTTCCTTCACCAAAATTTAGCGTAGATTGGCCCAGTAGCTGCAGAAAAAAAACAAAAAGGCGGTTACACACATAGTAATTTCGACGAGTCGGAAAATGTTCGACAGACTTATGCTCACACCCTAGTACTAGTACCGTACTCGTACTTGTAAGAACTCGAATAGAAGAAAAATGTTCTATCATAGGACGTTGGAATTTTCCCTTCTCAGCTACGCGAGGGGAAAACACCGCAAACCTCAGCCTTCAGTTGAGACAAAACAAAAGAAATATGGACAGCGCCTTACTAGGAGAGGCAACTACAACGTCCTAGCACATTTTTCTTCTATTCGAGTTTTTACGGCACTGTACGGTAGCCTACTTCCAAAACGAGAGGACACCCGGGTGGAACAGAGCACAAATTAGGAAAATTGAGTGATTTCTCATGATCATAGTGGCAGAGAGTGCGGGCGCACTCGGTAACTTTTTATTCCTTCTAACATCATACCGGTACTCGAGCTCAAATCAAATAAGTTAACAGTCTTTCCCTACATTGCGAGCACCCGACAAAGCGAGCAGGCGGGCAGTATAGTACACGTACTTAAACAACTTGTGTTAGAAGGCCCGCACCCCGTTGCAACCTTCTTAGTCAGCCATAGCTATTCCTTGTACTCGAGTAAATTTACCGTAGTATTGCTCAATCGCAAGCAAACCTCATGCAGGCTCGGTTAGATCTGGCTTTGAAGACATGCTGTATCCCATTTCAAGCAAAGAGGGCTGAATATTTCTCATAACATCAAAGCCCAAAGCACGTATTCTCTGCCATCACCTGCTCAGATTTTCGGGTCTTTTACACCATTCAACTAAACTCTCCCCCATAGATGGTAAGTTTATTCATCTCTAGCTCCCTTTGCCGTGTGCTTGCAACGGAGGGAAACATTGTACGGTATCGTACTCGAAATGTTCGCGGCAACGATTGTGCCCGATCAATCGTCATACTAGCACCTTGTCAACCTCAATATCTTACTGTTCCAACCACACCAGATATATTATTATTATTATTATTTTGCTAAGTGATTGTGCTGCTTTTTGCTTGTCGATGATTAATGATATGGCATGATTGTTGACCAAGGGAAGGCCGTTGTCGCGAACATCTCGAGTGCCTGCAACCATGCATTTTGTTGGTCACACCGCCTCTAATTCGCGCCCAGGGAGTGTTGCTCTCCCACAGGTCATAGGTTTGTATTCATAGCTTACTATCATACCTGCCTGACTTGTTTAGAGATATCATATGTTGTTGTTATTGGCCCATGGAGGGGGCAAATACTCGAGTAACATCGTTGACGGGGTTATTACGAGTCCCGGTTATTGACGCAACGGTGAACACATAATGTAGAGCAAAAGAAAAATGTAAAATAGATTTTCTCAACAACCAAACACTGGAAAGACATAAAAAATGGGCAATTCGAAAGCCCAACATCAGGCCAAAATCGAAGAAGCTTGCAAACAGCTTGAAGCGAATCCCAACCTCAAAATTCTTACTGTTGCTCGTGTTCATGGTCTTAATGACAAAACTCTTGGAAATCACTGGCATAAGCGAACCAAATTTCATGCAAAGGCACATGAGACCCAGCAGCACCTCAATCAAGAGCAGGAGGAAGTGGTTGTAGGCTGGATCAACAAGATGGATGATCAGGGAACTCCACCAAGGCGCCGGCATGTGAGGGATATGGTGGAATATCTGATTAAGAGAGAGGATGAGCAAAAAGCAATAAGATTGGGGAAGTATTGGACCGATCGCTTCTTGAAATGACACTCAGATCTCGCCCACAAGGTAGCGAGACCAATCAACAAGGATCGAGCACTCGCAGAGGAGCCAGTGAGGATTGAGTTATTTTTCAATCGGTTCTCAGAGGTGAAAAGTCACTTCAAGATTGTGGATGATGATATCTGGAACTCTGATGAAAAAGGCTTTGCAATTGGGCAAGCTATTGGAGGAAAGGTGTTCTGTAGAGCAGGAAAGAGAAATGCACACCTTGTTCAGGATAGTGGAAGAGTGTTAGGAGGGAGCCTATCTCAAAGTCTTGTGAGATAACTCAGGCTGATAATCTTAATCATAGACGGAGATTGTCTAGGAAGGCTTAATGATCTGGATATAGGTAGGCAGAATGATAAAAAAATTTTCTAGCGTAAAACTTGTTATATTGATAAGATCTCTTCTCCGTTACTTGATGATGTTCAAATAGCTCAGGAGGCACCTTGATATTTATATGCCGCATCTGGGTGGTCGCAGGCTACATCTAGTTCTCATACTAACTAAGTACCTACCAACAAACTCCAGTTTCCTCTAAAAGTGCGAACATCATTTGACCCTGACAATTCTGTTATCTCACTTCGACTTCCGAATCGCAACACCATGAATTTTCCTGATGGTGCTCCCACACATCAGTCTATTGGTTACGATCCATCTTCGTCGGCATGGAGTCTTGCTTACCATTTGCATATGCAGAATGGTCTCCATAATTGAACCAACAAAGGGGCCAGCTTTGTTATTGAACCTCCCAGCATTGCAGATATATCCTGCAACCGACATCTGCAAGGTATAAGATAGACTTGTCCCGATAATCGGACCAATAGTCATTATCCCGCTATAGTCATATCGTTATTGTATGTTTCCGTCAGCATCCTACAGAAACTATTGACGTGCATGAGTGCGGGTATGCCTGATTTCTCAAACTACCTCATCCAACAACACCGTTCACTTTTGTGACTTTCATCGCGAGAGCGTGGAGTATAGAACGTGTTGTTTAACCATTGTCCCTAAGCACGTCCTGTTACTTAATGACCACCTTCGCGACCTTTGCCTTTAGCGCTCAGTAACCTTATGCGATGTCCACCAATTTGGCCTGAACCACTTGTATAAGCTCGCCAAAGGTCTTCCCCCATATATCCTGCGAACAGGGTCCAGTCGGACAGACGGCCGCGATGTATACGGGGTTATGAGGAGGGCCCTAATGGCCATGTCTTTGATGAGGGGACGCAACTATGGCGGCATCTGCCGATGTAGTGCTGTTCCAACGCTGGTGCGGGAGGGGGGTGTTGGCTTGTCCTTTTGAACTCAGAATCCTAAGGTAGGGTAACTATAGGTCTTTATTTACTAAAAGAAGGCTAAGCCTTCTGGTATGCCTAACAGGAGCTTTCTCTCCCCAAGCTTTGTCCTCGAATGCTTCTAAAATCTTCCTTCTATCTTTTTTCTAAAAACAAATGTAATCCCTTTTGAACTCTGGAAGGTAGGGTAAAAAACCTCATGCGTTTGCTTGTCCACATGAGGAAAACCTTTTTTTCCTATTCAACATTGGCCCTAATCGGCATATCCGGGTTATCTTGATGGAACCCTTCTACTAATTCCTGAGCGTTTTCTAGACACTCAGGCGGTTCCCAGGTGTTTTCGTCCTCAGAACACCCTTTCCATTTAACAAAATACCTTAGTTTGCGTATTCGTTTATTGCGACCGCGAAGCTTCCTTGTATAAGAGATTATTTCACTCTTTACAATCCGTTCCACTTCTCATTCGGGATCGCCATCGATCTCTTCTGGCTCTCGTGGAGGCTGTTCTCTTTCTTCTTGGATTGAAGTGTTAGGCGGGAGCCTATCTCAAAGTCTTGCGAGATAACTCAGGCCGATAATCTTAATCGTAGACGGAGATTGTCTAGGAAGGCTCAATGATTCAAAGTAGAGGTAGGTAAAGTAATAAAGATTTTTCTAGCGTAAAAACTTATATTGATAAGATCTCTTCTCCGTTGCTTGATAATGTTCAAATAGTTCGGGAGGCGCCTCGATATTTATATGCCGCGTCTGGGTGGTTGCGGGCTACATCTAGTTCTTATACTAACTAAGTACCTGCTAACAAACTCCAGCTTTGTTCTAAAAGTGCGAACACCATTTGACCCTGACAATTCTGTTATCTCACTTCGACTTCCGAATTGCAACACCATGGAATTTCCTGACGGTGCTCCCACACATCAGTCCATTGGTTACGATCCATCTTCGTCGGCATGGAGTCTTGTCTACCATTTGCATACGCAGAATGGCCTCCATGATCGAACCAACAAAGGGGCCAGCTTTGTTATCGAACCTCTCAGCATTGCAGACATATTCTGCAACCGACATCTGCGAGGCATAAGATAGACTTGTCACGATAATCGCTCCAATAGCCATTATCCCTCCATTGTCATATCGTTATCGTATGGTTCCGTCAGTATCTGTAAGATATTATTGACGTGTGTGAGTGTGGGTATGCCTGATTGCTCAGACTACCT
>Ga0307509_10011768_pt1 | contig 10546 bp, 6 predicted proteins | sample 10_EM_MG_FD_202245 | JGI IMG/M metagenome (GOLD analysis project Ga0307509, IMG submission 202245) | Populus trichocarpa ectomycorrhiza microbial communities from riparian zone in the Pacific Northwest, United States - 10_EM | ecosystem: Host-associated > Plants > Roots > Unclassified | place...
AAATCCATAAATACAATTTTGAAAAAAATCATAACAAAAAAAAATCATGTGGGGAACACTGTAGCAATCCACAATGTTTTTAAGAAAAAAACCACGAAGCTAAATTCTCAACCAGCTCAATATGAAAAAAATAGAATCGACAAAGACTTTTCTGGAAAAAAAACAAAAAAAACCATTCAAAAAAAACCATGAGGGAAAACACTGTAGCAATCCACAGTGTTTTAAAGAAAAAACTATAAAGCTAAATTCTCAACTAGCTCGATATTAAAAAAAAAACACAAAAAAAAGAAGAAGACAATTTTGAAAAAAAAAAACAATAAAAAAATGAAAAAAAATAGGAAAAAAACATGTGGGGAAAATTAAAGCTGAATTCTCAACCAGCTCAATATTAAAAAAAAATTCGACAAAGATAATTTTTTAAAAAAACATGTGGGGAAACACTGTAGTAAAACAAAAACAATGTGGAGAAATATTGTAACAATCCACAATGTTTTAAAGAAAAAAACTACGAAGCAAAATCAACAAAGACTATTTTGGAAAAAAAAAAAAAGAAAAAATTCATAAAAAAAGCCATGTAGGGAAACATTGTAGTAATCCATAAGTTTTTCTTTAAAAAACTAATGAAGAAAAGGAACAAAAATCTGAATGAACTGGGTTAACCCTTCAAAATAGGTTAATTCATCAAACCTTAGATTCACGTCGTGAAAGTTTGATAACTAAATAGAAAAAAAAATTGATGGGTTACCCATAATTAATTAGGCTAACCCGTCAAACCCGGAATCTGTGTCATGAAAGTTTGATAACTAAATAAAAAAAATTGAACATTAACAAACTAAATTAAACGAAAAAAATTAATTAAAAAGAAAAAAAAACTAAAACAAACAAGAGACATCAGCTTTTTCACTGTGAACTGCATTGTGCAGTCCACAGTCAAAGACATAAAAACGACAAAAAATCAAAAAGAAAATTTTTTTTCTTTAATTAGCCAAACCTAAGATAACTAAATAAAAAAAAGGCATCAACCAATAACTAAATAGAAAAAAAAATTATATTAATGAACTAAATTAAATAATAAAAATATTAATTCAAAAGAAAAAATAACATAAAAAAACTTATAAGAAGAAAAAAACTAATGAAAAAAAAGAAAAAAAAATCTAAATTAACTGGGTAACCTGTTAAACTTAAGATCCATGTCATGAAAGTTTGATAACTAAATAGAAAAACATTTAATATCAACAAACTAAATAAAAAATTAATTAAAAAGAAAAAAAAGAAGGCATCAGCCTTTTCACCGTGGACTGCACTATGCAGTCCACAGTGAAAGGTATAAAAAAAACAAAAAAAAACTAAAGACATCAACCTTTTCACTGTTGACTGCATGTAATATTAAAAGAAAAAATTGGAAGAAAAAAACTAATAAGGAAAAAGAAAAAAAATCTAAATCAACTGGGTTAACCCGCCAAATCAGGTTAACCCATCAAACCTGGGATCTGTGTCATGAAAGTGTGATAACTAAATAGAAAAAAGATTTAATATTAATGAACTAAATTAAAAAAATAAAAAGGAAAAGGCAAAGAGAAAAAAAACCTACAGGAAAAAAAAACTAATGAAGAAAAAGAAAAACAATCTGAATCAAATGGGCTAAACTAATGAAGAAAAAATTTAATATTAAGAAACTATAGAAAAAAAAATAAAGTGCAGTCCACAGTAAAAGACTTAAAAAGAAAAAGAAAAAGGAAAAAAAAACCCAAAGGCAGACGTCACTGGTTATTTTTTTCTCGTGTATAAAAAATATAAAAAAAGGTTAAGATCTAAGAGTGTTAGGTCTTTCTGCAAAGATATACTCAAAAGCCTTGAGTCTAGCTGCAACGCTTGACCCAAAAGTAATATTTATAATATTAATAATAATATTAAACTTACATGACTTAAATTTAAGTGAGTCTGGCTGCAACACCGGACCCAAGAGCATTGGATGTGGGTCTGACTATAAGATCGTGTCATAAAAGTGTGATAACTAAATAGATTAATTAAAAAGAAAAAAACAAAGAAAAAAAACCAATAGGAAGAAAAAAAATAATGAAGAAAAAGAAAAAAATCTGAATTAACTGGGTTAACCCTTCAAACCAGGTTAACCCGTCAAACCTGGGATCCGCATCATGAAAGTTTGATAACTAAATAGGAAAAAGAAATTGACGGGTTTACCCAGAATTAACTGAGTTAACCTGTCAAACCAAGTTAACCCGTCAAACCAAGTTAACCCGTCAAGCCCAGAATACGTGTCATGAAAGTCTGATAATTAAATAAAAAGAAATTTAACATTAACAAACCAAACTAAACGAAAAAAATTAATTTTAAAAAAAATTCTGGGTTAACCCATCAAACCCGGAAACCGTGTCATGAAAATCTGATAACTAAATAAAAAAAAATTAACATTAACAAACTAAATTAAACAAAAAAAATTCATTAAAAAAAATTAAAAACAAAAAAAAGACAACTACAATATTTTTTAGGATATGTTATAATAGAATAGAATAATATAATATATTAAAAATGAGGAAATAATGAGGAAAGTTAAAAGGCGTGGGGAAAGCAACAGTGCTTTCCTCAATAATATAATATATTAAAAATAGAGAAATAATGGGGAAAGTTAAAAGGCGCGGGGAAAGATACAGTGTTTTCCCCACGCCTTTTAGAGTATTACTTAATTAATAATAATATTAAAAAAATAATAATATTATGCATGTCTCTTGTGACTATCATTTTTATTGCTCTAGTATTAGGTTTAAACTTTTAAGGTCACGCAATTCCATAGCACACTCAACAAAATAAACCTAAAAAACTCTATTAATTTATTTATACTGGCTGGCTTGCATTTGTTGCCAACATTTACCTTAAACTATTAGCAATCTCTCTCTCTCTCTCTCTCTCTCTCTCTCTCTCTGATATAAATACATTGTTTTAAATCTTTACTATTCTTATAAAAAAATTATGATTTTTTTTAAAAAAGTTTGAGTTTTTATAATAAATATAAATATGAACTTCGTATTTTATAACAATCAATATTTTGTAATTATCAATAAAAAATACCACATATAATTGAATAATTCAGTTGTGAAGGGCTAATTAACCTAGAAAGGAAAAGAACAAGATCAGAAGAAATCCAAAGGGCATAAAGTAGAGTTTTTTAAATCTGTAAAAACATCATTTAAGAACCCCTGCACAGCAATTCCGAGAGACGAAGGGAGTTTTAAATGGTGATTAGTGGTTGCAATCTGGGAAGAAAGAAAAGGGATTAGTTCAAACAACTGAGATAATTTGAGTTGATGAACACAAATACATAAATATAATCTAAACTCACAAAAACTGCATGAAAGAAAAATCGAATGTCTTTCAGTTGAAAACACTAAACTCAAGAATCATATTCCCGCTATTGGGTCGGAGGTTAGGATATATTACTACATAATCCTGACAGCTTGTCCCAAAAGCCTACATCTTTCTTGTTTCTCTTATTTTTCTGTTTTTTTTTCCTTCAAAATCCCAACCACAGCTCACATCCTTTTCTCACAAGATATTATGGCACTCCGGCCAATCACATACGGGGAGTTCAAAAGATAAACCAAAATCAAAGGAGAAACTGGAATTCCTACTATACATTATACAATTTTGCCAAACTCGCTACCATTTGATTCGGTGTGGTTGCGAATACCATTGTCGTTCCCATCAGATGGTTCCCTGCTACTGCGCTTGCACCAACACAAAAACTGAGGAATCGGCCCATCATCCCCAATAACCCAGGTATGATTTGCGACAGCGTCCAGTGTCATCCTCTGAGCTGGGTCTTAACAGGACAATTTTCAAGTCAAAACAGGATATACGAGGGATAAATATAAAAGGAAACGTGTTTACCCAGTAGGGGAACTTGCAAAGCCTATGCCCTAGCTGGAAAGGCCAAATGTTGACAACAAATAGATTTTACTCACCTTTGCAAAGAAGTCCCTCGAGTAATTCCTTCAGCTGCGAGTTCAATTCATCAGGGAGCACCAAGGGGTTGTTGACAATCTGGGAAAGAGGAAAACACAAAATCACTTGTTTAGAAATTTGTAAAGCACGAGGCTTAAACAAGCCGAGAAGATAAAATGGAAATTTAAGTTCGTTTGCTTGCCTTGTCATATGTATCCTGGAGTGTTTCTCCGAGAAATGGGTATTGCCCGAGTATCATACAGTACAAAGTCACTCCCACTGCCCACGTGTCTGCAGCTTTGCCATGGTAAGTTAGACCTGTTCAATCAGAAGGCAAATCCAGGCACAGATGTAAGCTGATCTCATGTCCTGTTAGCTTAAGCATTACAGATTTCTCAGCTTAACAAAACACCTACCGAGACAGCACTCAGGCGCTGTGAAAACAGGAGTCCCAGGAGATCTACGAAGTTCATCGTTATCATCCTACCAAACCAAATAAGGCAGTTATAAAAAACAAAAGTACTTCTAATATGGAGAAAAAGAGTGTAAAGTGGTGTCATATCACAATATCCATTTCTTGCCAGCACATAGCAAGCAATAATTTTACTATTCTAAGGTGCTGGACCAGAAAATATGCACACATCATATAGTACTAATGCTTTCTGCATGACCACAAATGATTGTGAAGAGCCAAGGTCAACAATAGCGATGCATGTAATCTAATTCGTGTGCCAGTAGCTATTACAGGTTAAATATTAAAAAATCCCGATAAGTTGTAAATTTAACAACTCTTCCATTTTAGATACAAATAAAATCTCATACTTGATTTCTATAAAGCACTCAAATGATCTTAGCTTATACAGAGCTGCTGAAAGATAATCGACATCTTTACAAGTTGAACTTCAAGGAGTACCCCAGCAAGGTAGAAGAGGAAAAGGGAGGATTCGAAAAAGCAGATGCAAGCGCAAAATTCTGACTGTTCAGGATAGAAATGATATTTGCAAGTACAACATTCATCAAGGCCAGCATTGTACAATTTAAACCTTTCCTTTATAAACTTTCAGTACCAAAAAACATATCCCCCATGGAATAACTCATATCTACCACCACAACAAAAAAAGAGACGGAACATCTTACAGTCTACTTTAAAATCATAGAATTTTGTCACTAGCTCTTCTTCCATAAAAGAAACTAACTGGAACTAAACCTGTGTTGAAGCAATTTCATTACCTCAACTACCTGGCTGACGCTGAAATCTCCTATCTTCACTGTACCAGAGCGAGTAACCAACAAATTGTCAGGTTTGATATCCCCATGCACTATATTCTGTTTAACACAAGAAGAAAAGTTCACTATAGAAGAGATATTTGTATATTGAAAGGAAATGCACACACAGCATCCATAAAACATCTTGATAAAATCAAAGAGAATACAAAGCTAATTCACATTAATTCCATAGAATCCCATTCATGTAACAAAAACTACAATGTTAATTCACATAACTTCCATAGAATCCCATTCATGTAACAAAGTTCAAGAAATCAATGCAAGGATAAATACTGTCTGCTTGGACTTTCCTCTTGTTTGTCAGTTATCTTTTCTTTTTTGGGGAAAGCTCATATTTAATTACATCAGAGTTCTGGTGGAGTGAAAACTACTAATATTGTGAATGCTAAAATCAAAAGGAGATCAAAACTAGATCTAGTATCCCAATTAGAATGCGATTAAAATAACAAGAACAAGCAAAACCAATGGTCAAAGATTTGCTTTGGCTAAAATTACCTATTGAAGTCACCATCTTCTAACTATTAGTACTGAGCAAGTCAGACTATATATACAGAGAAGATAACAAGCAGTAGTTTGAAGTTTCAAAAAGATATTCAAAACGATCTGGATTAATATCAACTATCAAATGTGAATGTAATAATTAGTCATAATCATCAAGACTAGCAGGCAGTAAATTTTCTTTTCTTCTTGTGATGAGTAAGACAATGGCAAACATTTTTAGAGACCAAATGTTTAAATAACAAGCTTGTAGTACCAGCAACCACATTGTCATTCTAACATTCAAACATGCAAGGAAAGGAAGTTACAGAAATACCAGTGAGCTTTAAACCATTATTTTCAAATCTACTAGGCCAATTACTGTTAGTCTAATAGTGCTACATGAAAAATAATGATAATATGTCTGAGTGCACACAAGTCAGTTTGGTAATGGATAACTTGATAAGAAATACTGAAAGTGGAAGATCAAAACACAAAAATGATTCTTATAGCAATAGACAAAGAAAATAAAATAGATGAGAGAATAATCAGTTGAACATACTAACAAAACAATATCCAAGAAATTGAGCTATCAAGAACATACATGAGCATGAAGATACATCAGCCCAGATACAATATCCCGCAAATACTTTCTAGCAGTATCTTCACCAATTCCACCAGGAGGACCGGATCCTTCCCACACCCATTTTCCATCCACATATTCCAGAACTGAGAAAAGAAAAGACATTTCCAGTCAATTAAGAAGCTGTCCATCCTTCTTAATAAATATGTATTCAACACAAAATCACAATCACGAGATTGAGCACACTCAAATTGAAACGATAAGGAAAAAGAATGTGGTTACGAAATACCCATGTAGAAGTGATCTGTATTTGGGTCATCAATCACCTCAATGAGATTGACAATATTAGGATGGTCCAACATTTTCATGATTTGAACCTGCAAGGGAAAAAGAAATAACAACTTGTGTTACTTCATCCAACAGTACTTCATGGCAAATAGCTAAACAGATCAATTAATACTACAAACATGCAAAGGGCCAATCAAGTATAATGAGCACCAGGTTATTACAAAATACAAATGGAATGTTCACTCAAATGGCTACATCTGGTTCCATTAGTCTTTTGTAAGCTGTTGTGATGCTAGATCATTTTTCATCACTTCAACTCATCATCTTTTGTCCACCACCCTCCCCCCTCTTAATACTTCAATTTGATTACTCTTCCTCACCAGGGCATCATAGATCAACATAGGAATAGACAAACCATCTAGAATAACTCTCCTCAATCGGGTATCACCTGCACCTTCTCATAAATGTACTCATTTCTTACTCAATCCTTGTGCTTCCACGCATACATCATAACATCTCAAACTATACTCATTTTATGAACATTTTGATATTCACTTCCACCAATCACTTTCCTTCATCCAAGTTTTGAATTTTGTCAATTGCAACACTCTGATACAATTTCGATAAGAACCACCCTGATTACAAATAACATTTGATTCAATGAATGGCTCCCATAAGTAGTCACACTACAGCACCTTGACCAATAACAATCCCCCTTGGTAGAACAATCATCATTTGATCTATATCAAAGAAAAAAAGAACAAGGAAAACATATAGAAAAGGGACAAATTACTAGAATCCACTGGACTAAACCCTTGAACTCGCATGAAACTTTGTGTTTTTGCGATCCACAAGAACAAACAATTATGCAAAATCATAATAATCAAATTCATTCATCAAATGGCTTCTTGAAAAAACATTGTGTAAATGTGATTATTTAGGCAAAAAAACCCTAAAAGTAGGAAATATATTAACACCCGTAATCAATAATAACTGCTTAATATGAAATAAGATAATTTTCTGAAGATAAAAATGCTGAATAACAATTTACAATATTGAAAGAAATTAAGAAAATGAGTTCATAACACATCTTCTTCTTACACTCATCACCAACTCTATATCCAAAATTGCTGAAATTACAATGTATGTACTCTGTTGATGTTTTGGTAGTCTATAACTAGAGAATTCTAGAGTGTTCTTCCATAACTCCAATTTTTTGTTGGTCCTAGTTCTAGTTTCATACTTCAAAAGTATATGATTTGCAAATAGCACACACCATTCAATATCATCTTGATACAACTTTTCAGTTCATTCACAAACAGGGCAAAAATACATTTGGACTCAAGGCTGCGCCTTGGTCCTAGTTGACTGTAATAGGAAATTCATTTGTCACCACCAGGAAATTCTCTTCATACCTACACTTTCTCACATTTAGTACCAAGTAGAATCACTCCCCTTTTCTTCAGCACCCATTGAAGGACTTTTCTTAGTACCCTGTCAAAAACCTTCTTAAAATCAATTAGGAGCATGTGGAGGTTTCTTTTCTTTCTGTTTCTCTCCATTAAACTCCAGAGAAGAAAGATAACCTCCATAGTCAGATCTCCCAGGCACAAAACCAAACTGATTTTCCAATTAGAAGATCTATGCTCCATCTCTCCTCATAGGTACATCAACTGATAAATAAGCTAACTGCCTCAATAGTACATGAAACTTAAGTATCACTCTTGAACTCGTATAGCAAAACAAAGGACCTTTTCTAATCATCCAGTACCTTCTTTGATATTCCGTCAACAGCTTTATCAAGCACATGACTTCCACAACTATTCATCGCAAAACTTCAATGGCGATTTTGTTAAGCCTGCAAGATTTTTGAATCTTAATTCCTTCAGAATCTCAATACGTCTGAAACCCAAATCCCATGTGTATACTTAAGGTATATACACTTTAAAGAACCTTATGCAAGCTATTGTAGACATTACAATAACCACACCACTGTAAATACAGTATGGGTCTGATAAGTAAGGTGATGCAACCCCGCTAACCAATGAGCTTAAAAATAATAATTTTGTTAGGATAAAGCTAGAGCATTTTCCCAAAGGTTCAGATGTTGGTATTGCAAATTGTGAAAGCACTCGAGACCACAAAGCAAGAGAGTAAGTAGAAGCAGATACCTCACGAAGAACATCAGTCATTGCAGTCTCTGAAGGAGCAACCCGCAGCTTCAACAAATGAGACTTATGAAAGGCCTGCAATTGATGAAAAAAATTGCACATGTTTACAAGAAATAAGAAGAGTTGTATGCTACTTTAACTGAGAGTTAATCTCACTTTCTTACTTATAAAAAATTTTCAAAAGGGAATAGAAAAGAGAATTCTCTACAAAAAAAAAATTAAAACTAATCCATCCAAGTAAGTTTCATAAAAAAAGATGTGACTACTCTCTCTAAGTTGTTGGTACTTCTTTTGATAAATAGTTGTTCCTACTTTATCCACCACAAAAAGAAGCATTCAGATTCAGAGAGAAAACACTACCTTAATAGCACAAAGGTTTCCATCTATACTGCTTTGATATAAAACCTGTTGCAGAAACAAGGTTGATAAAAAGCTAACAGACCAATTTCTTAACCAAGACGAGCAAAAAGAATGTCTCCCCACATTATGCTTACCACTTTGCCATAGCTACCAGCACCAATCTTATACTGGCGAACATATTCATTGATCATCTTATTACCATCTTCATCCTGGAAAGCATTCAACCAAGCAATGAAACAAGAACCCCTACTCGGAAATGTAAGTTGTATGCACAAAAATAATACCCAGGAGATACAAATGGATTATAAGCAAATTCAAATGAAAAAAACGATTACCTCAGAGCGAACGAGTAGATGGGTTTCCTTGACAGGAGATTTCCTGCAAACCAATCCATTCAGTTCCCTAAGTCTTAAATTCTCTTCAGAGCGTTTGGCACGATTCGGCAACTCGGCATAATCACAATAACTAGTGCCCGTAATGTCACCATTAAAAGAACCATCATCCTCCCCACCATCATCATCAATTTCACTATCTAATAATAATTCCTGGGAGAGATGATTATTATTATTGTGGTGATGATAATTTCTCCCGCCGCTAGAAATGGGCACGGGTCTTCGCTTGGGCTTCCTAAGGAAGCCAAAACAGCTACAACAACCCATTGCTCGAGCAAACGAATAGCTCTTATGTATCATTCTCAATAGAAAAACCCTAAAATTCAGAGCCAGGAAAATAAAGAATCAAAAGGCTGGAAAAAGAAGACAGAAAAGGGAAGAAGAGATGATCGGATTTGGGATTATTCCAAAGGATGCCATTCAGCCAAATGAAAACGAAGATAGCTTAAACTAAAAATAATATTGAATAACCAACCAAACATCGTCCTGATTGTGACTCCACTACAACACCAACATAAAACAATCAAATATCAAAATGGAGTTTTCAGAGAAACCCTACTTTTGGATACAATTTTAGGGGTTTATTTGGTGAGATTTGAAGATTGTCAGAGAGAGAGATATGACACTTTATACATGAGAGAAAAATGTTTTGGCTGAAATAATGTTTTGGCTGTTGGAGACAAAAATAGGTTTTTTTTTTCAAAAAAAAAAAAAAAAAACAAGAGGAAGCGTGTCCGGAGAAGCTGTATGTTTGGTACTCCTACACTACTATTATTAACGTTTGGAGAAGCTGGTTTTATTTATGCAATTATTATTAAAAATCTCCTATTTTTAGTGAGGAAATACCATGTATATCAATTGCGGTAATTTACTGTGGGCCGGGTTAATATTTTTTCAAAATGATTTTCATGAATTAACTTAAAATATATAAGATTGAGATAATATTATAAAAAAATAAAAAATAAAGCTAAGTCTTATAATAATTTATGATAAAATTAAAAAAAAATTCAAACCAAAAAAAGTTAAAA
>Ga0307509_10011770_pt1 | contig 10544 bp, 7 predicted proteins | sample 10_EM_MG_FD_202245 | JGI IMG/M metagenome (GOLD analysis project Ga0307509, IMG submission 202245) | Populus trichocarpa ectomycorrhiza microbial communities from riparian zone in the Pacific Northwest, United States - 10_EM | ecosystem: Host-associated > Plants > Roots > Unclassified | place...
CACAAGGTATTAGCTAGTATTCATAACTTTTATTTTTATTTTTGTTATTTAATTTATATACAGAGTTGGTTGATCGTGGACATTTCATCGTTGCCCGTTGCCCGTTGCCCGTTGTCCGTTGATCGCGTGCGCCCATTGCCTCAAGGCCCCGGCAACCCCACCACCCCACTACACCACGGCTGCCTATGGCGCAACCGTAATTAAACATGTCTCGGATCACGAACACTTCTGACTAGGGGCTGTATATAGGATAAAAAAAATCCCGGCATACTAACTTATATCTTAATATACTCAGTTTGCAACTCCTATTCTTCAGGACTCACAAAATCTCATATTCACTTTCCGGAAAATTCCAAGACTGCTAACTAAGAGGACTCTGCTATCCTAATATATGACTTTTATATCTTATATGGGGCTTCTTATTACTGATAAATTCCAAGACATTACTGCTGAAGAGAAAGCAGATTCCTGCTTGATATCTAAATCGCTGCTACAAACCTAAATATGGCAATGATGTTGGGTATCATTCCTAACATTCAAGATGTCCTGCAGTATTCAGAAATGGTCTAAAATATGATGAAATAACATTAATATCCCTATAATACCCTTTCAAGAACATGAATGTCTTTGAAACAATCCAGAGATAGTGGGGCTTATAACTACTAGTAGTAGAGGTAATTCAGATATAGTATTATAAGGAATAAAAGCCGAGAAGAGATAAAATGTCTACATGTAGGAGCTTTGCAGCCCGGACAAAGTCCCAGACCCTAATACTAAATTGCCCTGGTTTGGCCACCAGGGCTGAATGCGCTCTATATCACAGGTTGGCAGTACTTTAAACAACCTCGAGATATCATAATACTTAAATTTCTTCTTTCTCTTAGAATTAGGAATCATCACTATCCCAAAACACGCTGCTCCAAAAGCGGGCTTTATCTTGACCTCCTCGCGCCGTCCCCCATCTCTAAAAGTCTATTTTGGATACAACGCCTAATCCCACTCCCCCATACAAATAACTGTTTCCCTTCCATTCAGAAGCGGGGAGAAGGTCATTTCCCCAGCAGAAATGGTCGGTCTCAAAAAAAAACCCCCCCGGACCTCTGTTTGTCAAATGGACCCTAAACTATGTTGAAACGACTGAGGTTGATTGAGAAAAAAACTAGAGGGAAAGAACATCCACCATTTCCCAGGTTCACGCGGCTTCACTCGCCCCCCCACCCGCCACTTTACTTGCTGACGTAGTCACTTCCCCCGGTCGGCCGACCAGGTATGGAAGGACCCTCTAACAAACTATCATAGTAGGGAATCCTACCGAGTGATCCTTCATGACCCAAAAAACCCCAGCTCGAATGTCGCCATGTGAAACAGCCCGCTATCTCTGAATCACCCTACTCCAACCAAGTCCCTCCCTCCGCTGATCCCGCATTAGCAAAACGCAGCAGGCGCCTCCGCCCATGCAAGCTCCCAAACGTGCGAGGCCATACTTCCAGCTCCGCCGAAGGCAGGGTCAGGGTAAATGCCACCAGCGAACTAGACATAGATATTCTCATCCTGTAGGTTTACTAGTCAAGTAGGTAGAGGACTAGATCAACCAAACCATGCCCCCAACGAACTCCGTACGCCTTCTCCTACCTGTACCAACTACAGCCGTAAATCTCCCCACAATCAATCTACAAACAAACCGCACCATCAAGCGCAGGTACCAGCACCATAAGAACACCATTATGCCCTCCCCCACCCATTCAGAGAAAATACAGTGCACCCCTGCCCGACCGACTCAAGACTGCGAGTGATACCGGGAGATCAAAACTCCCACAAATGAACTATGAAACCGGAACCTTAGAGAAAGAGAGAAAGAGAGGCTCTAAAGACTAACATCCCCCTCCTAGGGTTTTTGAAAAAAGAAGAAATCTCTGATAAAGGTATACTCACTAAGTTCCATGATTTGGGCACCCCCCCCCCCTCCTCTCCGACTGGGGAAAGGGAATTTGTACCTTTCTCTCACATTCGGAGTGCCGTGTTCCGGTGAGAATACTGCAGGCAAGTCTTTTCAGTATGACCGGAACAAGGGAGATATATTCCTGTCCTTATTTGCTGAAAAGCAGACATGTCCTGGACCTCCCATCAATCCTTGAAGCCTACAGCTGGGATGAAAGGCTACCCGCCCCCTCGGTCACTTCATTTCACCGCTTTCAATCGCTCAACCTTTTCTTAGTAATGAATACCGGTTTCCCAATTGTTCTGTCAAACTTCCTCGCTATACCCGCTTTGTTAGCTCTACAATATGTTGAGGTACGGCCACCCACATAGGTCATGTCTTTGGGTTAGTCTAGGGTCTGTCTACGTTTGGGATTAGGTCTATCATTGGTTGTGCGGGAGTGGGCATGGCACGGGTGTTTCTCTTTAAGTAGTCTCTCTTGTACTAGTCATTAACGAACATCTCACCTCACGTACGTACCACACACCACACACCCAGCAATCAGGAGGATCGAATTTTGCCCGGGATTTTTGCCCCTTTTGTCCAAGGAATTGATCTCCCCAAGGGTCATCACGCATCATAAGTGCCTCTCCGGTAAGATAAGGACACTTTTGACCTCTCCTCTCGTCGCCATCCCTCTTCAGTCTTTTTCCTATTTTTCTTACACGCTCACTCTATTTCTTCTTTTTAAAAAACACATATTCCTAAGCTCTACTTTCCCTACTTTCCCTACTTTCCCTACTTTCCCTACTTTCCCTACTTCCACCAGTCTTAAACTATACTTCGGCTCACTGCTCGGCATAAAGGTACACACACCCCAATACAATTCAAACTCTGAGCAGAAGTTAAGCTTTACGAGACACGGTGATAATATGGCAGAAAATATTGAAAAGCCTAGCATGGAAGAGATCACCCACCCACCCGTTTCCTATTCGCTGAGTGCTTCGCCACCCTATGAAGTTGGTGAAATGGTCCATGGTCGGTAATGTCCTCCGGGAATGTGGAATGAGCCTACTCGAGTAAACTTGTCATGAATTTAGGAAGTAGATATGAGATAAAGATTCATGCAGGACCAGAAGCCGTATTCACAGGTTTAGACTCCAGGGTTGCTACCCAGTTTATTTATTTCGCTTCTCTGATGGGATTTCAGAACAGATATTGGCAGAGCTGGGATCATGAAATATCACCATTCCCCGCTTAGTGTTCGAATGGTAAGGTACGATAGGTTACCGTACCATAAGATACGATACAGTTTGGCTTACGTTGAAGTGTACAATAATAATAATATTATAATAGCAAGAAATACTTAGGGTATCATCCCCACATAATTGGATTTGGAGGAATGTATTATAGAAACGACTGCTCTCGCATAGGGGCAAAATCTTGAGATTCTGTCTGTGTAGGGCCTGTCGCCCTTAGCAACGACTGCACTTGTGAGGTTCCCAGAACAAGAGTGGATAGCCTTTTGCCACCCAATTGGCGAGCCCTCTTAGGCCCTGTTTGGTTGCGCTGGGCCCATTCGGTTGTCACATACAAATGACCGTTCCCCTTCCATTTCAGAATGGAGAAGCCGAATGGCTGTTTGGCAACGGTGGACGACATCTACCATTCTGTTTCAAGATCGCCCTAATAAATCACTTGTTATATAGAAACATCATAATAATTATCTAAATATATAATATCTATAAATTAATTATTTTCCTGTAGAATAACATCTCTATAATATAACTTTATCATCAAGCTATCTTTGGTTCTTATCACTACTTCTAACTTTTTAATAATTTAATGAGTATCATAGTAAAATTTGTTTAAGAGGTTCTATTATGAAAAAAAAATTAAATGAGTTTGTCAGCAGCCAACGGTGCCAAATTGACAACGACTGTTTCTACAGGTCCAACAGTTTCATACAGGAACAGTCCTGAATGGGCCCAGTGCAACCAAACAGGGCCTTAGCAGTCACTCCCACCACACTCTGTGACCATTTTGCCCAGAGCAACAAATAGCCCATGTACCCTAAATACAATGATCTTCTACAACCTCCTGCCCCCCCCCTACCCCTGCCTACTAGGGCTAAGGAAAACCAAACTTATCACATTGAGGTCACGGTACACACAAATGATAGCAACCAAAAGTTCTAAATTTTATAATCCAAATAGTGATTTCCATCAGGAGTTTTGCTTCCTTATTACCTTTCAGATACTAACACCCCCAATTCTATATTTAAAACGACATCTCCCTACGATAATCGCTGCAATATTCAGCCAAGAGTTCAGGCTGGCTAGTTTACCTATTCATTGTAGGTTCTCTAGATGCACTCCTCTATCCAAGAATGATTTTTGATTTAACTTCACATACAGACTCTCCGAGAAGCAAATCCACTACACCTCTCAATCACCCTGACCACCAGATACCCCCGTTCAGTCCTGCAACCCCCTGCACAAGATCTTTACCAAGGTATCTCAGCTTATCATAGACCAGAACGAACTTCACTTCTCTACGGCTACCCACCTTGCCCAGCATGTCAAAGCGAGAATCAAGGAATGTCTTATTCGCTATAGTAGTTATCTACAAATCACTGGTGTGAGAGAAGAAATGATAGATGTCACGAATCGTGACTTAGAAAGATGGTTTCACATGACTAATAATTATTAGTCATTGGTATGTTATATTCCACACTATAAGATTAGTTGACTTATAGTTCTCACATGATTCGCAATTGTGTATTATTATTATTATATTTATACTTTGTTGATTGGTGACTCACGATTGTAAGTCACAAATAATGTAATGACTTTCGCGTGTGACTCTACTTGGAGTCATGTGTTTCACTCATGCGAGTGCTTTACTCACATGATTAGTTTTATGATTTATTATTGGTTAAGGTATATTACAGGTGACTCGATAAGAGAGTCACTAGGGTTAGGGTTATGGGAAGAGTCTCAATATAGAGGAGATTGGATTACGATAGTTAAAGCTCTTTACGCAACCATCTCAGTACTTTCTTTAAGATTACTTTTGGTTATGTTATAAATTAAATATTATTATATTCTTTACCCTCAAACATATTATCATATCTAAGATATAAGTCTCAATCGATAAGAAGTTATATATACATCTTCACTATTAAGATAGCGAAGAAGATAAGAAGAGCTATAAGAAAGCTCTACGGAGATAATTAAGATTACGACAATCTTAATAAGAATGCAATTAGGTTGTTACTTGTTGTTTACCAACTCTTCTAGCTGAGATTGCTACAATAGACCTAATTGATGAAGTATTCTAAGATCTTCAAATTTGAAGGGCAGTTTACTTTACCTATGAAAATCCACTGAATTCTCTAATTATTCAGCTAATGCTTAACCTTGTTCATACGGGTACCGGCCGCCACCTCTATCACACAATCCAATTGAAGATCCACCTTATCTATGGACATTATGGTGGTGTTTCTCCTATTGGTGATGTAAGGACTCGCCCTTAAGGAAAGAGGAATAACAATGGAGATGTGGAGATTATACCTAGTGGGACAAGACAGCAGATGAATAACTGGCCATCAGTTGCTATAGAAGTTGGCTACTCTGAGAGTTTGGAAGAACTATGGTGTGATGCAGCCTAGTGGCTGAATAACTCCGGTGGGAAAACCCGAATGGCAATTATTGTGAAGATTAAATGAAATCCTCGTTCTATTGAAGTGGAAGCATGAATAATGCACAGAAATCCAGCAAGGAGATTTACAAGAAGTACTGCACTGTGTCCAACTTGCCAGCAAACATTTAGTATTAACAATGTCGGCAATATCAATCCGCCGAACACCGTTCTTACTATTCCTTATGAAACCATTTTTGATACTCATTTCCCTGGCTATCCCTCTCAGCTCCCAGGTCAACTACCTTACCTTCTAGCTCCACCACTCTATTTTCTAAATCTTCTTTCTCGGGCTTCTAATCCTGCTGCTCAGGCTCCCCTTCAACCACTACATGCTGCAAATTCAGTAGCTAAGCCTGCCAATCCGCCTCCCCCCTCTAAGCTCATACTCTGAATCTACCAGGTCAGACTTCAAATCAGCATCTCCAACCTCCAAATATGAATCCCCCACTGCCATCTTCTCTAATCACACTCTCTACGATTAAGTTAACTTCCTGGACATTGTGCATATATCATCACATGAATTGTAATTAGTTTCTGGCTTCTTCTTTCCCACATCTTTTCACCTTTCCTCCCCTTCACCCTTTCATCACTTGCTTCATCGGGGCTTTAGGGGACAGTTTCCCTCTTTTTCAATTAACTGTTGCACTTTTTTATACTCATATTCCATTGTTACCTAGCCAGAGGATGTTAGCTAGCAGACTTGTACTTGAGAATAAACAGAATTTCCTTTAACTTTCTTGATGTGTGAGTTTGATAGTGCTACTCCATTTGTACATAATTGTACCTTGACATTTATATAATGCTATGCTACAATAGTGCATGAGTGCCCCATATCCAGACCACCAGCCCTAACCCTATACTTATTAACCATACACCAACATGTAGGTGAGTCTCTAAGTATTTAAATCCATAGTTTACATTCTAACTGTCCTGTCTCTCTGAGAATTGGATGCATAGAATATAGGATAACACAATTCCCTGCATATTATCTGTTAATATGCTCAGTTTGCAACTTCTATTCTTCAGAATTCACAGAATTTCATATTGAGTTTGTGGAAAATTCTAAGAATCGTAACAAAGAGCACTCTTCAAGCCTAATATATAACTTTCATATCTGATATACGACTTCTTATTCGTGAGAGATTCCAAGACATTACTGCTTAAGAGAAGAAGAATCCAGCTTGATATCTAAATCTCTACTACAAACTTAAATATAACAATGATGTATGATACTGTAACCGGTACAGTAATGACTCTACGATAGGCAGCTACAATAATTACTACCTTAGCTCAAATAGTATCCCAAGTGGTAACCAGAGGTGGTATGGTCGAGTATACTTAGTATATTAAAAGCTGATTAACCTTAGATAAGGCTAAGGGAATGATAGAGTAGCCTTGGGTACTCTGTTAGGCAGGGTAACCATTTAGGAGTACAGTTGTATAAAGTCAGGAAGACTATAGAAACATTACACGAGACTCCGAGGTGAGATTTGATATCACCATGAGGGCGTCCAAAGAGGTTAAAGGTATAAGAGAGCAAAGTTACACTATCTTGGAAACTTGACTATTTTGCCCCTGGGTCCCGGTTACCCTACTGGTGGATCTCAGTTACCCTACCATTACCAGCAAAGTCATCTGGGAACTTGGGAGGGTTCAGCTAATACCCTCCTCCGGCCTCAGTATTGTGATGGCGTATTATAAGCAGAGGGCTGTATAGTTGCTCGTTTTATAGTAAAAAGACGTTATTGGACCAGCTGCCATAACACAGTATAAGGGCTCGCTGTCCAACTGACTGGATATCGTTCACACGATATATAAGGGGGGCATGAGTGGCTACCAGATATAAGGTCATACATGAATAGTCTCTCTGGCACCTAGAAGTCTATCTTTGCCTACGGGTAGTAGGGTAGTCTCCTGAGAGGTACTTACATAGTCCAAGAAGGCCAGGTTAGTTTCAGGACAATTACCTAAGTAGCCAGCCAGAACCTTCCCCTCTGGATATGTAGCATTACTATGGGTTGTCAGTGGACTCTAGAGGTATGAGTCTTATCACGGTAGAGTATGTCCCAAGAGGCTAGCTATTGGTAGCACCCATTTGGCCAACCATCAGTTACATCTCACCAGGGAAGCTTGCATGTCTGAATATTGTATTGAATAAGCCAAGCAGATTAAATGATAGACTGCATAGCTTGTATGGACCGAACTACTACTGGGCCAATAAGTCCTCCACCTAGGTATTGAGTCCGGTTGTTATTATAGCAGTTAGCCACTGGCATGACTTCGATAGGAAGAGTTTTTCCACCTGCAGTTGTATTGGAGATACATTGCAGAAACTCATATCCTATTGACAGAGTTAAGCATACCCGAGTTGGTCCAATACTTCCGGCAGGATAATTCCTGGTAGAGGGTTGACCTCAGACAGCCCTGAGCAGGACAGGGTACTCACATAAGGTCAGAGTAGTGGTGTATATCAAAGGCTTAAATCTGATATCTACTTAAGTTTAAGTGTTTGGCATTCTACTTCAATAACCAACAATCCTCAAGAGACCATATTGAGTGAAGCTTTCAGCTTAACGATATTAAGTTTTGCCTTTTTGATTCTTCTGAATTATTTTACCTTATCTTTATCTTCTACTTTGAGTCTTGAGTGCTGTTGTAATAACCCTACAATAGGTAGCTACATTGACTACCACCTTAGCCCAAATGGTATCCCAAGTGGTAACAAGGGGTGGTGTTAGGCAGGAGCCTATCTCAAAGACTTGCGAGATAACTCAGGCAGATAATCTTTATCGTAGACGGAGATTGTTCAGGAAGGCTCAATGTCTAAAGTAGGGATAGATAAAGTGATAAAAGATTTTTAGTGTAAACTTTTTATATTGATAAGATCTCTTCTCCGTTGCTTGATGATGTTCAAATAGCTCGGAAGGCACCTCGATATTTATATGCCACATCTGGGTGGTCGCAGGCTATATCTAGTTCTCATACTAACTAAGTACCTACTAGCAAACTCCAGCTCGTCCCAAAAGTGCGAACACCATTTGACCCTGACAATTCTGTTATCTCACTTCGACTACCGAATCGCAATACCATGAATTTTCCTGACGGTGCTCCCACACATCAGTCCATTAGTTACGATCCATCTTCATCGGCATGGAGTCTTGCTTACCATTTGCATAGGCAGAATGGTCTCCATGATTGAACCAACAAAGGGGCCAGCTTTGTTATCAAAGCTCGCAGCATTGCAGGAACGTTCTGCACTGGACAGCTGCGAGGTATAAGATAAACTTCTCTTGATAATCACACCAATAGCCATTATCTTTCCATAGTCATATCATTATCGTATGGTTCCGTCAGTATTTGAAGAATACTAGTGAAGTATATGAGTGCGAGTATGCCTGATTTCTCAGACTACCTCATCCAACAACACCATTCACTTCTGCGACTTGCATCACGGGAGCGTGGAGTATAGAATGTGTTGCTTAACCATTGTCCGTAAAAACGTCTCGTTACTGAGTGACCACCTTCGTGACTCACACCTTTAGTGCTCAGTAACTTTATGCGACGTCAACCAATTTGACTCAAACCTCTTTCATAAGCTCACTAGAGGTCATCCCCCATATACCTTGCGAACGGGATCCGGTCGGATGGACGGCTGTGACCTATACGGGTTACGAGGAGGGTTCCAATGATCATGTCTTTGGTGAGGGGACGCAACTACGGCGGCTTCTGCCGGTATAGCACTGTCCCAACGCTGGTGCGGGAGGGGGGCGTTGGCTTGTCCTTTTTGAACTCAGAATCCTAAGGTAGGGTAACTATTGGTCTTTATTCACTAAAAGAAGGCTAAGCCTTCCGGTATGCCCAACACAAGCACGCTTTCCCCAAGCTTCGTCCGCGAATGCTGCTAAGATCTTCCTTCTATTATTTTTTCTAAAAACAAATGAAATCCTTTTTGAACTCCGGGAGGTAGGGTAAAAAACCTCATGCGTTTGCTTGTCCACACGAGGAAAACCTTTCTGCCCTATTCAACATCTGCCCTACTGGGCATATCCAGGTTTTCTTGATGAAACCCTTCTACTAACTCCTGAGCGTTTTCCAAACTCTCAGGTGGTTCCCAGATGTTCTCATCCTCTGAACACCCCTTCCATTTAACAAAATACCTTAGTTCGCGCATTCATTTATTACAACGGCAAACCTTTCTTGTATAAGAGATTATTTCACTCTTTACAATCCGTTCCACTTCCCACTCGAGATCGCCATTGATCTCTTCTGGCTCTCATGAAGGCTGTTCTCTCCCTTCTTGGATCAAGATCCGATACGGTTCCAACAGCGAAACAGGGAAGGTTGGGTGGATCCTCCATATAGGCAATATTTCAAGTTTGAAAGCGTGTTGTCCCCTTGCTTCAATGATTTTGAGGGGTCCATAGAGCTTGGGGCTTAATTTCTTGGAGGGTCGTTTTGTACAAATATTCTTTCCATTTAACATTACGAAATGGCCTGCTATATAGTCTGGCTGTTGTAATGCTTTTTGGTCGTAGTACTTTTTCATTGCCTCTCATGTATAATTTAGCGCTTCTACAGCTCGTCTGTGAATCGCTTTCATCCAGTGGCTATACAACTCAGCCCCTGAATTTTGAGCTTGTTGCTCTCTCATCCATTCTGTCTGTGGATGATAACCGTAATTCGCGAAGAAAGGTGACATTCGATTTGCATTTGTTGCGGATGTAACGACCCTATGATAGGTAGCTACAATCACTATCACCTTAGCCCAAATGGTATACCAAGAGGTAACCAGACGTGGTATGGTCTCGTATACTTGATACAAATAGCTGGTAAACCTAGGATAAGGTCTAGGGAATAGTTGAGTAGCCTTGAGGTACTCTACTAGGCAGGGTAACCTTTCGGGAGCACATTCGCATAAGGT
>Ga0307509_10011771_pt1 | contig 10544 bp, 4 predicted proteins | sample 10_EM_MG_FD_202245 | JGI IMG/M metagenome (GOLD analysis project Ga0307509, IMG submission 202245) | Populus trichocarpa ectomycorrhiza microbial communities from riparian zone in the Pacific Northwest, United States - 10_EM | ecosystem: Host-associated > Plants > Roots > Unclassified | place...
CCGCTCATCGCTTCTCCAAGAAACTAAATTTCTCCTCCTCTCCCGCTCCAGAGGTTTTAAAAAAACACAGATTTTTTAAAGTAGGTTTTGTTTAACGATTAATAATTATTCGATACTTTTTCCCGCTAGGTACTGTTAAATCATCTAGACGAGGAATGCGTTGATTTTTTGCCGTGGTTGGAAAGGAAAGCTGGAGTCGAAATTTCTTCAAAGCTTTACGTTGGCAAATCCGCGTACGGCAGGTTATTATCGTGCCCGTATTTTCTTAATTGGCTAATTTTACCATGAAATACTTGATTGATGATAAATCGAAGATTTAATTATTGCCTTTTATCGGTGCTCGTGTGGATTAGGGTCAGTTATTTGATATTGAGATGGTGTTTGGCCAATTTCAATAATTTTTTACCTCGGTATAACAATAGCCGGAATTTGTACCGTTTCCGATTGAATCGAATCGAATCGAATAGAATAGAATCTATTCGAAAGACATTGTGCGAATAGAGTGGTGTATGCAATAGACATAAGTTTGACTTTCGATGATCGTGATGGAGAATTCTGCAGCTAGTTGATCGTTGTTGAGGTGCGGTTGGAGGAATTTTTGGTGCTTGTTGTTGTTGTGCAGTGCTCCATGGAATCATATAACAAATGCTTTTTCAAAAAGTGCTTACAGCTCTCTTATGATGGGGTGCTTTTAGTGATAAACAATATTGCATGGCATTTTGAAATTGAAATTGGAAACCGTGTATCTCAGCAGGATGAAAAACAGGGGAATCTCTTGGCGCTTGGATGTGTGAAGCACTCCTTAATTTTTATAAGGTGTGCAACACCTTGGACCGAATTCTGTTGCATAAAATGTGACAGTTTGTGAAATGAGCTCATCCTTTAAGGCCTCAAGTCAACCTGTCTTTGTGCTCCTGTTTGACTGATGAAATCAAAGCTTCTTGTTTCTTTTACCACATGAAAAGTTTCATATCAAATGCTCAAGATGTGTTTGCTGGATCTGGGAGAAATTAATGATATCATTGACCTCGATCAACATGTAAATTTGGTTATACTATCTGAAAGTGGTTCCAACTAATTACTTGGCCATTGTAATGCAAATACACATTCCTGTGCAGAACTTGCTAGTTTGTCAATTGGGTTTTGATTCTTATTCTGAATCTGGGATTGGGACCAGTTGATCAAAGATAGTCTATTACATATTACTTTGGAAGGACTGACTATTTCTTGCTTGGTCAACTTGTTAAGTTTGAGCAATTCTGTGGCTGCATGAGGTAAGAGTAAACTGAAAAACTGAAGGCATATCCTGCACTCTTTTGCCCCATCCTGGAGTGAACATCAATAGAGTTCAACTGCACGCACATCCTATTTTTAGCAAATAGAGTGCCTTATCACCTTAGCTTGTGCCAGGCATCTCTTATATGCGTGTCTTTGTTTGTCTCTCAAATAGCTCACTCACTTGAAGGAGAATATTTATAGTATTCAAAGGTCTTATTATTTTCAGCAATCAACTGGGTTTCCTGCACCTCATCAGTAATGAGGAAATAGCTTAAGTATTGGAAGGCCTTTACTACAATATAGCAGCTGCAACTGTTGATGAAAAATATACTCTATCACTAAAACACATGGAGGGATGGATACTCTCTTTTGTCACCAGCCTTGTCAAATTTCTTTCAAAAGTAAAAAAATTAATGATGCATGTTTTGGCATACAGGTCACTGTTTGCTTCTAAAAGCATACAAACTGGAGAATGCATAATGAGAGTCCCATACAACGTGGTATCCCTCTTGACACATAGTACTGCTGCTATAGCGGTTAGCAATTTTCTTACCCTTTTTCTAAAAGGTTGGCCAATATTTTCTTACTTGATTTCTCAGCAAATAGCACCAGATAATCTACTTCCGAAAGTTGCATCTTTGTTAGACAATGAAGTTGGCAATGTTGCAAAGCTTGCTATTGTCATTTTGATTGAGCAGAAAAGAGGGCAGGTAAACTCAATTATGTTATTTTATTCATCTGATAAAAAGTAGGCTGAAGGAACAATTTCTTGTAGTTGCATAGTTGTGCATTGATTGACATTGCTATTTCTGATTTGTATGCTTAAATTCAAGGAAATATAAAGAAATTGATGGCCTATATTTATATTTCCTGCAGGAATCGGAGTGGGCCCCTTATATCAGCTGCCTACCTTGGCCTAGAGAAATGCATAGCACGGTTTGCACTATCACTTTTTGCATTTTTTCATTACTAGGATCATCGGTTCTCGAAGGACATGAGTCTAATAAAAATATATAATTCCTGAAGAACAAGATATTGCAAGAGTTATGTCTCTCTTATTGTTTGAATTTCTCCAGAAACTCGCCTCTCTTGTTGCTTGAATTTTTACAGATATTTTGGAGCAAAAGTGAGTTGGACATGATTCATCAAAGCACAGTATACCAAGAAACAATCAAAGAAAAATATCAAATCGAAAAGGATTTCTTGAAAATTAAATCAGTAAGTTTGTTTTGTTTCTCTCCAGAGAATCTATAAGCTCATATGAAGTTGTAATCAAGAGTTTTGAAGAAAAATATGTCTAGATAATGTTGCAGTACAATTTTGCTGATTCATCATGTCTTTCTTGCTCTTCACTTGAAATGCTGTGGGACGAAGTGGGATGGTTGTGTTCCTCTTAATTTTGAGAGGTGGTTTACAAAAAATCTCTAATATAGGAAGGTAGGACACAATTTCAGGGAGCTAAACATAAAGGGATGTAGATAGATAGAGAGAGGATCATGGTGTCATCCATTGCTACTCTTGTTTGTGTGAAAAAATTGGGCTCAAGAGCACATATTGATCTGTTTGGTCGGGTTAGAGATATGCAGCAGTATCACATATTTTTCAACAAATTTAACATCCATTTAACAATTCAGATTTATCTAACTTTTGGAAACATCAAACTTTGTAAAGTATATGCTGGTAACTGATGAGGGATTGATAGTTGCAAAGTTAACCTTGATTTTTGTTCACTCAATATACACGTGATTGTCAGCTCTGCTTACATTGAGTGTTGTGATTGTGATTAAATTTCGTATGCTTTCAGGCTCTCGATCACTCCCCAGAAATTTTAGATGGTATCACACTTGAGGATTTCATGCATGCATATGCTTTAGGTGAGCGATTTCTGCAGAAGTAATTGCTATCCATGATTTGTTTTCCTTCATGAATGCCCGTATTTTGAAGAGAGAAAGGTATATTGTTTGGCCACTTTTGTGATTACTGGATTATTCTGAGAAACGCTTCATCTATATGTAATTAGTTTTTATGAGTCAGTCTGTCATAACCAAAATGGAAGGATGGGCTCTAGGTAAAGAGTTACATGGTACTATGCTACTGTACTGATCAACTATGATTTCAAAATACTTATGAAGCTTCTGAATTATATTTCCTTCTCTGATTTTAGCTGTAATTTTCTATGTCTGTATTCTTTCAAATTCTTATGTCAACTTTCTTATGCATGTGACAGTTAGATCTCGAGCATGGGGAAGCACAAGGGGGGTATCCCTGGTATTGCCGTTATAATGACATCATTTATTTTGTAGAACATATTTTATATTTGCTTGTGGTGTATCCTTTATTTGTATAGTGTTTTATTTGAATTGTTTGGTTATTCCATAGATTCCATTTGCAGACTTTTCAAACCACGATGGGGTTTCTGAAGCATTCGTATTAAATGATGAAGACAAACAGGTCTCAGAGGTATACACTTTCCTTTTCTTTTTCTGTATAAGAGTTTAATACTACAGCAAAGTGGGAATCTTTTTTTTTTTTTTTAATCTTCTGTCGTTTCACAAAATCTCCTGTTGTTATTCAAGAAATGATGGTTGAAAAAAACTGTCTCAGAGTACTACAAAGTTTGAATCACAAAGGGACCCTCTACGATGTATTGTTTTGGCTTCTATTGATCTCAAAGAACAATGCCCTATAGGAGATTTTATTTATTGTTTGTTGGAGATTATATTTATCATTTATGTATTCTGCACATGTTTTCATTTCTAATTTAATTATTTAAATCCATGCATGCAGGTCATTGCTGATCGTAATTTTGCTACTCATGAAGAGGTCAGATACTGAAACAGTTTCTTTTCTTTAACAATAATTATATTTTCCTGTTGAAAGTAGTCTTAGATTTTCTAATTAGAAAACTGAGCAACACGGGACTAGTATTTCTGATTCAAAGTTTTGCTAACAATTTTCTGCCATCTTGCCATTTCCACGGAAGAAAACTGTTATCAAATGATTAGCAATAAAGGTAATCACAAAAAAAAAAGTGTTCCTTTTGCAATAGTTGCAAAATACTGTTAATTCTTATAGTCACAAGACTTATGCATTGTTATTGCTGTTCTTAATAGTTGTAGTACCATAGTGTTGATTCCATATGGTTTTGGTGTGTCACACATGCTTCTTATGAATGCATTTCTGGTTCTTTTGGGGGCCATAAGCCTGTACTTTTCATCTTCCATCACCCTTGAGCTGAGAATTTAGATCATCTGAAACACCTGTGTAGGTGCTGATCAGATATGGAAAATTTTCAAATGCTACCTTGCTGTTGGAATTCGGATTTATAGTTCCACACAACATCCATGACCAGGTTAGTCTTGAATTTAAAGCTGCGAAGGTGTCTAATGGCACTTTGTCATAGGAATAGTTTTGCTTACTACTATCTTGCTTGTCAATGTTATCAACCATAAATTATTCTATTGAGCAGAAACACTGTCATTCCTGTTGTCTCTTTTGGATTCTCTTAATTAGTATTTCCTTGTACTTGAACTGATTCTTTATTACTGCCTGATGCCCAAAACTATTTTTTATGTCATATTTTATTACTGCCTGTTTTTCTATGTTCCAAATTGTGGACCTATCTCTTACAAATGTTGTTTGTATTCTCAGGTCCAGATTCACATTGACGTGCCCAATCATGATTTTCTAGGTGAAATGAAGTTGGATATTTTACGAAGGCATCATTTACCAACCACAAGATATGCTAATGACTTCAAGTTTTCTGGGGATTCTTTCATAATCAAGTCAGTATTTTGGGTTGGTATAGTAATTGTGCTATCTTGAACTTGTTTTGATAAAAATAAAACATAGAATAAGAAGCCAATCTTGAATATGAGTAATAGTGATGCTTTTGGCGGACCCTGCTGAAGTGTTTGCTTCACTTTAGACATTATTTTATGATCACAGCCCAATTTCTTCTGAGCTTTAGTAATTCAGTTCTTCCTTTAGCATTTAGAAGTGTCAGCTAATGTTTCTTATGATTATAACCAATGTGGGCAATGAATGTTAGCTAATGTAACCTTATGTCTGCACTGGCATTAGTGCCTGTGTTGATGTGACATGATGATTGTTTTTGTTGATTTCATCACAGGGAAGTGAGGTCCGCTAGAGGCAAAGGAAAAGGTCTGCCACAATCACTACGTGCATTTGCTCGTGTTCTTTGTTGCAACTCTTCTCAAGGTGTGCCTCAGATCGCATTCTTTTACTTTGTATGAAATCCATGTCTCAGGACCTGTAAGTAGGGCCACACTAGTCTTGAAAATATTTCCTGATTTATAATTGCTCTTCAGATTTAATTGATTTGGCCATGGAAGCTGCACAAAATGATGGTCGTTTAGCTCGACGCCCTTTAAAAAATAGCAGCAGGGAGATCCAAGCACATGAGATCCTGTTGTCAAGAATCAGTCAACTTATTGAGGAATATAATGTATCTATGAAGGTGAACATGCTTATCTTCCCCTCATTGATTGATTGGAGCTGCAGGTTTAATTTTACTGTAAAGAGTCAAGAGCAGGTATTGAAGTTTTCAAATGGGTGAAGCATCGGTTTTTGTCGGCTCAGCTCCCATGGCAATTGGTTCTTAATACAAGTTGCCAGGATATTGACTGTTTCCTAACATGTTAATAAAAAAAATACATGATAGATAATTGGTTGGTAAGTGGACAGTAATCTCATGTTGCATGTTATTTGCACAGCTATTCCTTCATCAATTCGTTATGCCCCTCCATTCGTATCCCCTTTTACATTTTCAGCCATTACTTGCTTGTTATGGTATCTGGAACAAATTTTTTTCCTTTACGGGCTTTTTTCATTTGTTTTAAGCCTTTTCATGCACTGTACAGTCATTGGAACCTGTTGCTGCTTCTGTGTGCAAAAGATTTGCTCTTCGAAGGCAGATGGCTCTAGATCTCCTCACTGGTGAGCTTCGTGTCCTTGAATCTGCATACACATGGCTGAATAATTACTGTGCTACCTTGTTACAGCATTCCACTACCAATGATGATGCCAGTGCCTGTGGGAATATTCGGGAATGAACAAGTAAATAAGAGCAGAATGTTCATTTTCTTCGTCACATCCTGGTACATGTAAATTCATTCAGAACTGCAAGAAGGAAATTCAGAAAGAAACCAGTTTTTAAAGCTAGACTGACGTAGAAGTGCCCTTCCTGGGTGTTTACAAACCTGCAGCGTTATGCCGGAAATCCCGATTGCAATGAAGATAGTGCAAAGTACATCGGTTTTTTGCAACGTAGGATGCCAGTAAAATTTAGAATCGACTTGTACTACAGCTAAGGTAATGCTGTTGTGTCCATAGCAATCACAGGATTTCGTTAGTGCTGCCCATTTATTACGATATTTGAAGCCGAAGCATCCTGCATTCACCCTTTTCTTTCGTTCTTTCTTTTTTGTGTGTGTAATTATGTGTTAGTTATCAGAATACAGAATTATTATTGTTTCCAAACAATTTGTTATGTGCTGTAGGCCACCGGTAACTTGATGACAGGTGGAACTTGGGCCTTTTTTTAATTGAAGACCTGAACGGCATATACCACCTTCTTTTATTCTTTTTACCGTATGGATATGGAAAGGGACCAGAGGTGGCCCCAACTACATCAAAACCTGAATAACATGGATATTCGAAGGGTTAAATGCCCCACGCCCCTTGCTCATATCTGGCAAGCCAGTCACCGCAGGTGATCAGGCATTCACCTCTATGTACGCCTGTACACAATCTGAGTTCTTTAGTTATATATATTTAAAAAAAATATGTAGTTTTTAGTGTTCACCTCTTTTGAAATTGTCAAGTGGCATGTAAAAAATTATAATGAGTGAGGATTGAAAAAAAGAAGAAGAAAAATATCTTAAAAGCAGATAATAACATTACCAGTATCATTATAAAGATTTTGTCGAAATAAACTCGAGATACAAGTAAAGATCACGAATGATAGCCTGCTCGGTGGGCTTAACCAACTTTGGGAGCAACAGTCCCAACACATCTATAGTTGCTCTCCCTAGATTGCCTATAGTTCCATGTACAATTTCAAACCTGAGCCTCCATGTAATGAGGGGAGAATCCCTTGTGCTACAGTTTAGCGAAATTGATTGCTCGAGAGAAAAAGATACAGTTTGCTTTCTTCGCAAGGATGTGACCACATGCTTGCAGGCAGGTTTAAATGGTACATTTTAATTCATAGGAACTGGCTACATTCTGGATCCAAGCAACATGGAGAAAACGCAAAGCGTAGATGACTGGATATGATCAAATTCGCAATTGCAAATCAACTTTAGTCAATCGTGAACTGCTAAGAAACAAGCGGTCAACGCCAGATTTAACAAAAAAGAAAAAGGAAGATTCTTTCAGCATATATACAAGTGGGAAGTCTCCAACAAAGGTATCATCAGATCAAGGCGCGTGAGAAACTGCCCCGAGTTATTTGAGCGTTTAATGAACATCGCATCCTGTTGCTAGTATTCAAAGAAGATGCTAGAACTCCTCATCATTTCAGAGCCCAACGCAGAGGATATTTTCCCTTGAATTACGCAGTTTGCTTCAAGATGCAAATTTATGATATAAATGCCTTCACCACCTCCGAATAGTTGCAGACTAAACCTGTCCTTGGACAGGTTATTTTACCATCATTTCTCTTGGCCATTTCTTCAAGTGCCTGCAAAAGTAACAAAGACGTCAAACTAATCAGACTGGTGCAGCAATGTGATCAAGAGGTATCTTTATACCACATGCAAAAATTGAACCTTAGTGCTGTAAACATAGCCGTTAGGCAAGACTTGGGGTGGGTTCTCTGTGTCCATTAGTTCTTTAGTTATGTAGCAAACAAGCTTTGAGTGGTGCTGCTTTGAGTACGGTAATGGCAATGCCAACTTCCTGAAGCTCTCCTGTGACAGTGGATCTTCCTTGGTGCAATCATCTTCATAACAGTAGCTAAAAAGGGTCAAGGCAAACAACAAACACTTGGATAACATATCAAGCAATAACTCCAGTACAGAATGCTGCCTCGTCGTCTGTGAGGGAGATACAAGTCATGATGTGAAAACTGTTATATCACTGTATCATTTATAGGCTCGAGATTAGTCCAGCTTAAACTCAAAACCTCATTTTCTTAGTTTTTTAAGAGCTTTGCTAGCACAAAATATAACGTATTGAATGAGACTGGCAAGGGATAAACTCATCTTCTCTAACTTTTTGTTGTTTGAAGCACTTTGCCACCATAATTTATAATGTATCAAACAAGACAGGGTGCATGCATGTGTGCACACGCGTGTGTGTGGGTGGGTCGAGGAGCAGTTGCATGCTAGCAACAAGTCAATTAATAATGGATACGGAGTTTTCAGGGCGGATAACCCTGCCTGTAGAAATATATTCAGCAACGGCTCTAGAGTCATGCCATATAACCTGCAGAATTCCTGTTTAAATTGTTCTACCAAGAAGTCCCATTGCTTTGGTTCGAAAAAAACCTGAAAGCAAAACACCAGGTATCAATCAGTTTCTCCCATTAACCTGTCAAGGAAGAAAGGAGCAATAGAAACAAGCATAGCAATTTCATTTCCACAATCTGTTAGATGAATCTACCATAGGGGAGATATATCTGGACACAAGATAATGTGTAAAAGAAGAGCCACAGATGTAAAATTCTCTAACAGGTATTTCCAGGTCTATCACTGAATCACACACAGCCATTAAAATATCCAAACTGAGTTTTTTTCCTACCAGTGCATAAATGAATGTATATAGAAAACACAAGCAACAATGGATAGAATCAAACTAGAATACTAGAAAGCAATTGAGGAAATGAACAGGGCAGGTTTTTTTTGAAGCAGAAACTAAGTTTACATTCACTTGAAGTCCAAAACGTTTCATTCCAGAGAGGGGCCTGAATAAACAGAGTACAAATCCAGGTAACTTTAGATTTCCCTACTGTAATATTCATGGATGTTTTAAAATGAAAAATTCTGAGTATCTTATCTCAAGTTTGGTTTTGGTGCAGCTTGTTCTGGGTGTACTGCAGATCTCATTTTGGTCATTTCCATTGTTGATAGATCTTCCAACTTTGCAAAAATCAAAAGATTTTGGGCTGAATTGAAATTCATCCTAACCAAACCACTAAACTAAATGCTTCCACATGCAGTCAATGTAACATTTTGTATACCAAAGTCATGAAGAATGGTGTCATTTGCAGTAAAAACATGGCCTTTATTCACTGAAACCAGGTTACCTTATATACAGCACATTCAGGATTGCTCTTAAAAGCCACTATTGCAAAGACCCGCTGCATTTCTTTCATATGCGTTGCTGCCCATGGTGCGAGATACTTCCGAGCATATGTAATGGCACGCAGGTGGTCTTCTGCTCGTACTAACTCTACATATTCTTGAAGTCTCAACTGGAACTCAAATTTGCTCTGTCATTCAAAAAAGCAGTGGGCATTAAAAGCACTCCACCAAATTTTTTAGAATCTTAAGTAGTTGCGGTCCAATTTTGCAAAGAAACTATCAACATTGATTTAGAAGTATTTAGTAACATCAAAATAATTGAAGAAGCATTGTCAGATAGGGGGTACCTTCACTGCGATGCAAATGCACATTTTAACATGAGTTTAAAGATCAAGGTATGACAAATCACACAAATAATCCCCAGGAAAAAGAAATATGTTTTTCTGCAGTTATAGAACATTTCAGTTCTTGTCAAAATCAAATCCCCAATCCATAAAATATTTACAACAGAAGGAATAGAAAAGATTAGGTAGTAATCAAGAATTCAATCCAAGACCATTTAACATCTTTTCCAGTATCAATTGCCAATCAAACACACTCATTTGTTTAATAATATAGAACTCGGTAACATTCATTCCAGGATCAGAATTTCATGCACTGTTTGCAAATGTTTCAGTTAGTGGCAATTCCTAAAATAAGTACAGCAGAGACCGCAACTTAGTCATGAATATACTTACATACATTAATTATTATATTTATCTCTAAGTATGCTAGGATTAATGAATATACAGCATGTCCACAACTTAGTCATGAATATACTTAGATACTTCAATTCTTAGATTTTATCTCCAAGTATGCTAGGATTAATGAATATACTGAGGATATAGGATTTCTATTTTAATTCATAGATCTAATTCTTGCTGAGCACACACACCTAAAAGAAGCAGATCCAGCAACTGAGATAACAACAAGGGCAAATTTTTTTAGCCTCTATCC
>Ga0307509_10011772_pt1 | contig 10544 bp, 9 predicted proteins | sample 10_EM_MG_FD_202245 | JGI IMG/M metagenome (GOLD analysis project Ga0307509, IMG submission 202245) | Populus trichocarpa ectomycorrhiza microbial communities from riparian zone in the Pacific Northwest, United States - 10_EM | ecosystem: Host-associated > Plants > Roots > Unclassified | place...
AATGCTGGAGTCTTCTTCCCTCTTGGAAATGGATCGCAAGTTCTTCATGAACACATTTATTCATAGGCAGCATCAAACGTTTTACGTGAATCATGGAGAGCGTTGACAGTAATTCTTAAATACAAAATTAACATTTTTTTTGGTTACAAGAAAAAGGATTTGAACTCGAAACTTCATAGATACCAGTTGAATTAAGAACTCCCTGAGTGGGCGAAGATCATTATTACGAGGGCAGTTCAATGGTCATCATGAGGAGTGCCATCCCAACAGTGCACCATCATAAAAAGTAGACGTGAGCAGATGGCAGTACTGTTCCAGTGTCTAGATCATCATTGAGAGACAGGAAGTCAAGAAACACACCACGAAAATGTGTGATTCTACAGTTCTGAAAGTCATTTCGAACCCCTTGTTTTGACGGAGTTGGTAGCGAAATGGCAACAGGAAGAATTACTGTTTTAGCTTGGAATTGGAAATGCTGTAAAAACCATCTGAATCGATGTTCTGTGGTTTGATAACTTCATGCAGATCACATGAAGGATTTATTAGAAAACTTAGTGCGATGGGTACACAAGGATAGACCCAAAAACACAACTCACTTCAAGTTTAAAGCTGTCTGCTAACCCTAAATACACTTTTCTGATCTACCCTCATCTGTACAATCCTCTAATCCCAGGTGCACCAATCATAGAGAGAAAAAAAAGACTTATATAGGTCAAGAAAAAAAAAGGTGGAAAACATACTTAACAAGACATCATGCCTTGGCTTCATCGGCAGGGCATGCTGTATTGACTGAAGTTTCAGCTTACAGCACCCTTTGTGATGATCAAGAGAGCATGAGACTGTTTTGGGTGATCATGCCGTTGACATTGCAGTTCTTGGTAAACAAGGACAGTGGACAAAATAGTTCGTGTTGGTAGGATTCATTTCAAGCCTTCTGAAATGTTCGTGAAGAAACTCCATGGAGAAGCCTGACAAACCCCAAGAAGCTTAGTTTCCCATCTGAATGTCTTATCCAGTCCTGGAGAACCACATGAACTGGTACTGATGGGCTAAGGCCAAGTTCCTGAAAACAGAGAAACAAATAAATTTTAGTACTTTGATTCAATATGAAGAACAAAACATGTCTCTAAATAGAGCAGACTCGCTTCATCATCGAAGTTTCCCTTTCTTGGAGGAGGAAACTACTCAGTAAAATAGACCTGTACCTCCATTTTTCTATGTTCTTAGTAAAAAATTAGATGATTAGAAACTTCAAATTTGAGTCTTTGACACAGTAATCACCTTGTCTTGTAAATTGCAAGAGAATTTGATCAAAAAGGTCATACAGGAGTGAGAAATTAATTTGGACCAACCAGTCCAAAACAATTATCAAAGACTTTAGCAGTCAAAGAACATACCGAGGCAAGCTCCTCTATCATAATCGGTCTGTTGCCATCCTTCTCGAACAACTCATAGGCACGCCTTGCATGTTGCTCCCAACAATCCATTCCTTCCAGCTGATGCACACTTATGGCAACAGCAGAAAATTCTTCAAAATCCAATTTTCTGTATTGAAGAGTACTAATCTGAAGCACACAAGAGCAAACAATTAACTAGAACTCTAAATCAATTCTTCTGATAAATAAATTTGATAGAATAGTACAAACAATTAAACAAAAAAAGCATATTAACAAATAAACAGAACATGTGTTAAGCATTACCATATTAACATAATCAAGGACCCTGGAATCCTTCATAGCATCTGTAGAGTGCTTTATTACAGCCTGAAAATACCAACATCTTTCAGAATGACATGAGAAACACAAGTACGCATGAAAAAGAAAAAAAAAAGGTGGAAGAGAAAGAGCTCACTGTTTTGAAGTTCTGCATAGAAATGAAGCCATTTTTGCTTGGCCCCAACAGTGTAAATTGTTCCCGCAGGTAAGCTAGCTGAGCAACTGTTAATGTCTTCGCCAGAGCCTGTCAAAAACAACAAGTTTGTGACTTTCACAGTAAGTATTAAGATTTTTATGAAGGACATTATACCAAAAAAATAAACAAGTTTTCGTCTCCTCCAGCTGGAATTGACTTTTGGCTCATGATGCAGACAAACTCTACATAATTGTACCCGTTGCTTTATGCACCCATGTGCTGAGTGTCTAAAACCAGTACAACAACACCATGCATTGAATGATCCTATATATCCATTTTTCTGGAATTGGCAGTACATTTTACAATAATCCTCAATAAATGCAGTCTTTTCTTTTCTTTTTTCTCTTTGTTTTTTAGGGGAATAAGACAGCACATAAACTTCAGATGGATGACTGGATCATAGACAATTTAACTTTGAACAAATAGCATAGGACTCGACAAAAAAAACTGGCCACTTCCCAAGTCAAATCAATATACATTTGAGTTGCAACTAAAAAGGGAGGACACAGGATCCTACTTACCCCCAACGCAGATTTCCGAAGAGAAGATGAGCTTATATAAGCTTTTACAAGCTTGTATACTATCATATCCAATGGAATTTTTAAGTCATGATGATTAGCCAGCCATGGGTGACCTAAACATAAAAATGACACCTTAGAATTAAATCGTTGACCACATATGTTGGGTGATCAAATAAGGACTTTAACTTTAGGAACTTACTCAGAGCCTGAGCAGCTGTTAGTCTCTTCCGATAGTCCTTGTTCAACAGTCTCTTCACAAAATCTATTGCTTCAGGGGATAAAGAAGGCCAAGGAGCTTCATCAAAGCTTGGATCTGCTTTCAAAACAGCTCGAAAGATGCCAGATTCTGTCCGGGCCCAAAACGGTCGGCTACCACATAGAAGAATATAAGCAATTACACCAATACTCCACATGTCTGCCTCAGTTCCATATGATCTGTGTAGAACTTCAGGAGCTACATAATATGCACTTCCCACGATGTCATTTAACCTCTCATCTGCAATAGTTTCAAATAGTCAAAACTTCCATCCACCATTGAATCCTCCTCCTCCCCATTCCCCAAAAAAAACAAAGGAGAGGAAGGTGAATAGCTGTATCCAGCAATGCTAACCTAGCTTTACATAGTCAGAGAGTCCAAAATCAATGGCTTTCAATGGGGAATTCTCCTCCTTGGTGGTAAAGAGAAAATTCTGAAATAAATAGCAGAAAACAATTAGAAAAGAAAGAGGATATGCCAGAATGGAAGCACATATACCGTCTTGTTCAATCAATTGCACAGCTCTAATAATGAATCAATCCATTGATCAAGAACAGTAATTAAACAATCCATCAGTGAAGGAACGTAGAAAATATCCCTGATCAAGAAAAGTAACCATACAAGAAAGCATAGCATGGGCAAAGTGGACACTTCTGACCTCCATTTAGTAGCATTAAATATGTTTAAAGGGAGTAAGATGTAAAAAGTAAGAACTCAAAACTCTAAGGGAAATGGCAATGTGCAATCTTATTTATCGAAGCTCCATCTCAACCACACGGCAAAAAAAAAAAAAACAAGAAAAGAAAAGAAAGAGAGAAAGATCTGCAATAATTATTGAACTTCTTAATACATGAACAAAATGCAACATTCCACATTAAATGGAGGCTAAAAAACTGCATCCAAACTGTAAAAAAATCAAAAGTAACATGATCAGAAGTTATGATTATTTTTGTTAATTGCTTACCTCAGGCTTTAAGTCTCGATGGACAACACCTTGGAGATGGCAGTAGGCAACCACACTTAATATCTGAACCATAACAGTCTTTGCATCTTCTTCTGAGTATTTTCCACCCCTGCATAATATGAAGAGGATTTCAGCCAGTTAGAATGTCACACAACAAGCCAGGGATATACCATAAAGAAAACATTTGTGAGTACAGTACCTTGAGAGTATCCTATCCAATAATTCACCGCCTTTGCACAACCTAAAGAACAAAAATATATGTAGATGGTAAGTTCCACATGTGTAACTTTTTTGTCTGAAGTCTATGCTATTATAAACGTCAAAACTGAACTAACCGATGGATTAACTTCTTATTTCAGTTCTTTTGCTGCTTGATAATTAGATGCAAATGTGTTACAGATGACAACCATGCAAATGTACCAAAAGACTCGTATAGTTATATTTTCCATGTGTTTTGGTTAACATGAAGATTGTTTATTAGTCAACTCCATCAAGCTTTTCATTAAAAGAAAAATTGATCAAACATGGCAGAATAATTTATATAATTGGTCTACATTTTTTTGACATTGAATATCAACCGGCCAAAAGGCTTATGAAATTTGAATTGTAAGTCCTTCATGCTTGTAAAATTCACTAAGACATGGAGGGGTTAGTATCATTAGTTAGTTACTTGGCTTATCTGATTTTCCTTATCTTTAGTCATTTTCTTGACAGTCATTATCACAGTTTCGAGCCATAAACATTATAAATGTATAACCAGGGCAAAAGTAAAACAATTGAATGTATTTACAACAAAAAAAAAAACAAGTGCAGACAAAACTTACTCCATTACAACATAGACATTGTCATCATCTTCGTAGGCATCATAGAACTGCACTAGATTATTATGTCCCGTTAGAGCCCGTAATATTTTCACTTCACGTCTCACATCCTCTATAGCAATTGCAGTGGTCATCTGTAAAACATTGCCCGATATACATGAGAACAACAACTCATTGGTTTCTACTTTCAATGGTCAAAAGGACTATCATTCATGACATGGTATCCTCATACTAAGGCCTCAACCATCTAAGACAAATGCGACTGTCATTGGTTTCCACAGTCAATTTCCAAACAGACAAATAGTACAAATAGTGATCCTTGTACCTTTGCCCAAAAATTCAGAACAAAAATAGGATATGCTTTCACAAGTAGATTGATATTAGCAACATGGGGAATATTACAGAATGCATTGTTTGCATTGGATTAAGCTATGGTATAATATCATTATCATGAAGGGGCAATAACTACCTAAACTTTATGGCCAATCAGACAAAAAAAGAGCATTGAATTCAATTATCACTAACTAAATTAGAGCCATAGTGACCCGCAACATGTTTATCTTGAGCCTGGATTGCCTAAACATTAAATTGAGCCTCCATTAATAAATGTTGATACACCAATTAACAAAGAAAGGCAATGTTAAGCTACAAATGTCCTAACAAAAGAGAAGCACTGCGTATCTCAGGAAGGACCTCGAGCAAATCCATCATTCTTATCATACCCAAAGAACAATAATTGTAAAACAACTTTAACATAATAAGTAAAACCCTTTTATACATAACACATAGCACAGCTGAATGTAATCCTACACTCCTCCACTATCACAAAAGAAGGTAGACAGATCAGTTACAATTACAAATAGCAGCCAAAATTGCATTAAACCTCTATAGATGCTAAATAGCAGCCACAAAAGAAAGATGCGCCTACAAACATAAAAACAAATCACATCTATACATGAGTACAACACCTAACAATTAAAACATCCGAAATTTTAAGCTAATCTAAGGAATTACTCTAACAAATAAAAGCTAGTCAAAATCAAAAGATCATAATCAATGAGAGGTTTAGAACTAAACCTTGGACTTCGGAATAACTTTGACTGCCACATCCTGGCCTTTCAAGCTCCCTTTCTTTGCCTTAGCAGAGCAAGTATACCCAAAATGTCCACGCCCCACTTCCTCACCAAGCTCATAGTGACTCACAAACTGCTTAGAAAACCCAAAATTCTTGTCCAAAGCAATATCACTTTCACTTCCCTCAGGAATTGAAGCTTCGTTAGGCTTAACAGAGCCATGCCTTCTTGCAAGTAATGCACGTATATGCTTTGCAGGAGAAGGAGGTGGAAAAGGCCTCTTGAAAATCCTCAAAGGAGTGGAGCTTACACTTGATATAGCAGGTGAAGTCTTGAAGAGACTTGGTAATGGACTTGGACTGTAAAAGGGAAAGTTTGAGGTCTTGCTAGTGTGTGAATTTGCTGGCTGTGTTGAGTCTGTTTCAATGGAGAGTGTGTTGTTTTTGGATTGATTTTTTTGGAGCTCAATGGGTTTTCCATGACAAAGTCCCATGGAAACAAAACCCAAAACAGAGAATTCAAGAAATCACTTAAAAATCAAGGAAGTTTAAAACTTCGATCAAGAAACTCAAAGAAAAGTAAAGAGATTTAGACCATTTGAAGAAAACAAAAAAACAAAGAGAGTGAGTGACAAAATTCAAGGATTTGAGGCTAAAGAAAGAAATTTTCACAGTGAGTTATACAAGAAGGAGAATTAAAAAAAAAAAAGGTACAGATATCTAGACAATTTGAACAAAAAAAGGAAGTCAGCAAGAAACTGAATTCAAGACTAAATTTTTACAATATGATCAAGAGAACCCAGAAATGATTGGCACTGTAAATTCCAAAGCACAAGAATTTGCCAGCTAATTTGGATTGAAAAGGTGGGAAATTTAAAATAGAAATTGAAAGGGTGGGAAAAAAAGAAAAGGAATTGGACTTTACTGATCAAAGAAACAAGTGCTCGGAAAGAAAGGAAGAGACAAATAAATAAGCAGCAAATTGTTGGAGAAGAGAAGGGATCAGAGGACGAGAGAAACAAAAGAGAGAAAACTGCGAGGGAATTATATTCCAGGAGAGAAAGAACGGAGCGAGAGAGAGGGGCAAAAGCACAGGGAAAAGTGAAGAAAAGATGCTTAGCAGAGGCAGCAAGAAAAGGGAAAAAAGAGCGCACAAGGCTTCTTTTCCTTGCTTTTTTGCAAACTCTCTTTGCTTCTTTGTTTTCAATTTTGTTTTCAATTACATTTTTTTCTTTTTTGTGTTTGTGTTGTGGTTTTTGGCCTTTTTTGTGTAGGGAAATATCAGCTAATTTTGTGGATTGATGATTGTCTTCTTCTTCTTCTTCTCTTGTTGTAAAATAATAATGGAAGTGGGGTTGGAGTTTGGATCCTTCCAGCCTGTCCTTATTGATCCCAAAATAACCAGGATGGATGTGGTGGGTTTTTCTTGCATTGTTGATTATATGTTTTAACATTTTTTTCTTTTCTTTTCTTTTTTCTTTCTTTACAGTTAAAGAAAACTGAGCTTCCATTGTCTTGTGTATTCCACCTTTGACCTGCTTTTGTTGGGCTTTGAGAGCTTTTGTCTTTCTCTTTTGTTTCTCTTTCTCGTTCTTACTTTTCCTCCAAAACTATTCACGTACTTCCCACTAATTTGAAAATATGAAAAAAAAAAAAACTGGGTATTTGGGTAGTCGGCCACTAACGTAGTTATTAAAAGCATAATTATAAGGAATGTATTAATATAATTTAATTAATCAGATTTTGAGGTTATTCTCGAAGATTGAAGATTATTAGTCAGAGTTTTATAAATTTTAAAATTATTAAATATTTATATAATCGTTAACTTCAGGATCTATAAAATTAATCAAGATATGCGTAAGTTAATCCGAACATCCATATTAATAAAAAAAATATATAACAACTCATAAATCATAATATTAATTAGATTAATCATAACGTTGATATGAAAAAAAAATGATATTGCTTTTATAAAACCTTCAAAAATATTCATTTAACTTAAAGTTTGATGGAGACAGTGTATAAAATAGTTGGAAAACAAAACTTTTATTTGTAACATTTTCCCAAACCACCATACGCTCATACACAGTATTTGGAGATCCTTGCTCACATCTCTGAAATCTGGCCTCGGTTCTTGAATTGACAGTAGACTTTTTAGCCAACCTAATTTTGTTTAAAAAATAGAATATTTTCATCTAATTTAATTCCAAAATCTCACTTAAAAATGTTCTTTTTGTTCATATTAGATCATCTACTTCCAAGGAATAAAAAAAATATTAAACTGCAAGCATTAATTTTTGCCATGAAAGCTGACCTAAACGCAACCACATTTCGACGCTAAACATCTGTGCTTAAATCAGAACATAATTGCCAAATTAAAGCCATCATTTATTTTACTGAAAAATGCACTGCACATCCTTAAATTGTAGGGTACTTGCCCTCTTATTTAAGAGGGCTTTTCCTCAAAAGTAGTTGCATCTACTTTGATGCCACTAAATAAAAAGTAATGGTGTCACTGAAAGAGGCTCTTTTTTTTAATTAGAGTCGAGGCCAGGCTTCAAACCCTTTACCAATTGGAGTCTGATGTCCATCCCACCGCATTTAAAATGCTGAAAAATCAATTTATTTATTCAATAATATGGCTGCTTTTACTCGAGCAAAACTTGATTAATACGTAAAGAAAAGACAATGGCATCTGATTCAACTGAAGCCTTTGGAAACATGGCTTGCAAGGGCTAACTTTTGGTGGTAGTTGACCTATGTTTGCTTCTTCAGTGTGCAAGCTTGTGCTCGCTTATCCACAATGCAATTGCAGTGTACGAGAACAAATCATCAGAGTTATACTCCTTATATCTTTCAATACTTTTCTTACCAATTTCAACTATAATTATTACAAGCATACCACACATCCAAGAGTTTATTCTGATTAATTCAAAACAATATTATTTCAAGAAAATATTTAGAAAAATTAAGATAATATTATTTAAAAATAAAAACTAAAAAATTTAAATCGTTCATGTTTGACAAGGTCTACTCCAACCAAAATTGTTTTTTTAAGCATAGCTCACGCTAGATATTAAATCGATCAGATCTCGAGTTGATATATCTAGCTAGATCAGGTTTAATAACACTGGTTTCAAAAGTTATTGAATGAGACATTTATAAACTTGCACTTGAATTTGGATTGCACAATCAAAAGTTGTTTGTTGGAAATTAGTGTGTGTTTCCCACAATTTTCTTACTTTTTAGGATTTCTAAGGTTTGAACACGGCAAGAAAAAGACACCATCCATGCTTAAGCATTGAATCGCCTTGTGTTCCTCGAAGACATGCATGTCCAGGAAGACAGAGAAGCATCTAGAGATGAATTCCTATGAGCTTCCTTTAATGGTGATCATAGATTTGGTCACGGCCTTGAGGGTTGCAAGTAGAGGGGGTATTATCATCATGTTTCGGGACGGTTGGCACTTGTAATGAGAGTCATAGCATAGCCCCATCTAGACCAACCTCCATCAAACAATTTGAAAGAAGCTTAATTTAATGCAACCATTTTAGAAGAACTATTCCATCAATGCTCTCCTTTATTAACTAGGCAGATACCCGCACTTGTCTTGTTCCTTTTTATTTTTATTTTTTAGTTATCTTATTTAATTTTACTTTATTATAATTTATAGATAATGTATTGTAGCAACAAAAAATTGCATGTTATGGAGACGAATTTTACTTTAAATAAAAAAGAAAGAAAGAAAGATTGGGGGGGTGTATACCACTCTAGTTATGTTGCATGCAGCCCTAAGATTTCGATATCTTCCAAAATGACATCAATGTTCTTGATGATAAACCATATTGTATAATATATTTTTTTCAAAACATTTTAAGGCATTCAACATTCAATTTTCAAAATATTCTTCCCTCTATTTGACACCAATTAATTATACCTTATGAAAACGTATGATTGCGGTCCAAGTTTGAATGTATATGATTTGTATTTGGATTTGAAATCAAACTAATCAACCTCTAAAATCCAACTAAAATAAATATATGATTCCATGTGAATGTCATTTTAGCATCTTGATGACAATTTTAACTACTAATTACTAGCTACTAGATGTTGATTGTTGACCTTTCTAGTATGGTTCTCTCTGTGCTCTCTCTCTCCAAAATTGGGAACAATGGGAACCTAGGGTTTTACTCTACATTAGAACATTGCCATCTTAAGAGCCAAATAAACACACTACTATATCCAGTAATGGCGAAATGATGAAGGTTTAAAAGTAACTATACTTGAACCTAATTAATCATTTTAATTCAGTTGGTAATGCCCTTATGTATACAAAACAAGAGGTGCACTTGTATATGATCTAGCTAGACTAATGAACCAGATCCCATAAAGAACTCTGACGTTAAATTTGACATATTAGAAATATTAATATTTTATTATCATTTCCTTGGAAAATGATTGACAAAATATTTTCAATAGATAATTTTGTTTTTCTTTCAGTTTTCTAGTAGTGGTTCCCTCTCATCAAATCGTCGAGGTCCAAACTCAATAGCCTTGCATGGGACGCAAATCGGCAAAAGAACAAATGGAATTGAAAGGGTTTTTGAAAACTGAAACTGCACCATATATACCAAGCATGACAAGTCCTCTCCTTGTTCATGTGAGTTTGACTTCAACATGCCATAACGATACAAAAAATAACACCTATCCAAACCCACAAGATGATCAAGTGCACAGTCCATATACAACCCACACAAGAAAACCCTGCCGTCGAACTTACCCATTTCCTCGATCAAAAAAACTAGTCTCAACTATTCCATGATTGTGATTTCGTGAATCACTTGGCCAAATCAAACCTTTCTATTCGTGTGTGTGTGTGTGTGTAGATCCAAGCATGTCTTGGATTCTTGACAGCTGAATTATTATTTGGTACAACTCATCACACCTGCTTGATTACACTCACAAGCTTACTGCACGCAATACGTTTGACAACTAACCA
>Ga0307509_10011773_pt1 | contig 10543 bp, 10 predicted proteins | sample 10_EM_MG_FD_202245 | JGI IMG/M metagenome (GOLD analysis project Ga0307509, IMG submission 202245) | Populus trichocarpa ectomycorrhiza microbial communities from riparian zone in the Pacific Northwest, United States - 10_EM | ecosystem: Host-associated > Plants > Roots > Unclassified | place...
AGTCATTCGCGAACTTCTTTCGGGATCTCAGCCACCGTTCCTAGTTTATGTGAAAAACAATACATAACCTCTCACAAAAAGGTATGGATATCACTGGAGCATCTTAAATGAATATATCAGTGATATGAGATTCGCAATATATGATTCCATCACACATATAACTTGAAGTACGGTCAATGGTGATGAAGAATGCATATAAGTAGTATGACCTGATTGGTTTTGCCATCTTGCAACAGCACTTGATCTTGCAGTTACTTTAGTAGATTCATGACACATTCACTGATCTATCACCGCAGACTTTGGACTGGCCGTTCTATATACGAGGTGCCGTGCACTGCGGGACTTGCTGCGGGCCCTCGATAGGAGGCTTCTGTCGTTTGCGACATCCTCATTCTCCGACTGGTCATGAGTCTATGTTGTATGCCTGTTGCATTCGCAACGGGTAAGTAATACAATGTGACCTTAAGCCGCAAGCCCCATTTACAACAATTGGATTCTCTCGCTTATCGAATCCGATTCATACGGTAAGTATTCATATTTGGGCCAAGCTAGACCTTTCAAGTTTGATCTCCAATGCCGTATTTATTGACTGTACGTATTTCAAATATACACACGTATACCGACAGACTCTGAACCTCAATACAAATTGTTGAACCCATAAAGCTAGTAAGTGGCGGTTTCAATTGCATTACAATCATAAAGGCCCGCCCGTAAATCCTCTTTGACATAAACTACAGCGGCGGTGGCTCACTTGCCTTGCTTGGTCATGGTGGCCCAAGACTCTTATGATACTCCGTAGTTGCTTTCCCAGAGACCCCCCTTGATTATGATGTAGGGAATATTTAATGCCAGCGGCGGTGGATAATCGATAAGCGCTTTCTCGGACCTCAAACCAAGTTTGACGTTTGCAAATCCCACAAATGCCAGGCACTACTGATTCTTTTGGGACCCTCTCCACTTTGTCAGATTTGAAATTCTGTGATGTCACCTTTTGGATATCGGAAAAGATAAGTTACATGGCAGGTCATGATCATGAGGTTGCGACTTGGCTCCACTTCAGGAGTTTTCGATTACTGTAACTGGGGCCTGTGGCTGGAGAAAGGATCAGCTTCTGATGCAGAACACGGTGGACGAACCCATTGAATCGTGTGAGAGTGCATCCGAGTCAGGTCCATTACAATTGCGGGCGTAGCGAGTGATCTTCGGAACATACCAAGATAAGCTGGTAGGGTACCGGCGAGCTTGCCTCACAATCGGTGTTTTGTCAATGTGGCAAAAAAAAATACTTTAAGGCGAAATTTGGCATTCCATGCGCATATGCTTTTTGTCGTTTGTCCTCTCCTCGTAAGCACTAAATTCAAGTTAGCCGCTTCACTTTCTTATTTACTAATACTAATACTATTGGGATGGCTTGCGGAGGTTTCTGTGACGGACGCGACCATGTCACACCGTCACGCCGCAACCATCTTCCCTTCGTTTGACATCGGAAGCCTGCTACCTGCATCGTAGCGGTTGAAGGCATAGCTAAACCGTTATTTCTATATGCTCTTATGGTTGCCGTCCCAAGACGCGCATCAACAGATTCGGAGAGACGCAGGGCAAAGGATAGTGCATTGACTGTAAGTAAAGTGCAATGATTTATTAAATATTAGATCTGACCTTGGACTAGGTACACAGTAACCAAAACCAAAACCCGCCACCCAAATCCGAGTGTATAACATTGCAGGCATACCCCAATACATCACCGCAACCATGGAAGTAGGGGGTTGACCCCGCATCTCCCATCCTTCTTTCGGAGTCCGCTCTCTCAATAGAGTTCGATGTCGGCCTTATGGACAAGGTCATTATGTCATCCTACACGGAATTATGACAAGAAGTAAGCTATAGCACGCTGCATCGCTAGGAAATAACAAATTAGATCTTGCAGCAAACTATGCAAGCCTCAATTCCAAGACCATCCGGAGTCATGGAATCGAGTATCAGACATCCTTGGGAAGTCCTCTTTTCGACAAGCAAAGGTTTGGTCGATTCCATCTTCACTTCCTTATATTTGACGTTTTGTCGCCACAGTGTATCGGGGTTCTAACTTTAGGGAAGCTGATTCAGGTCCGATGGAAAACCCTACCGGAAGGTCAACGACAAGGTGGGTTGGAATATCCGAAGTAATTCACTGCCATTGGGACGTGCTTACTGTCAAACAGAAATTCGGAATTTTGATGTTGGTGTAACTGTCAAGGTCGCGTCAGACGAGGTTTCATTCTGGAAAGAGAAAACGTGCATTAACCAACTCAACCTGGCCCTTGTTCAGGTCTGCACCTCTTGACAACTCTCGGACGCGCCAGTTTATACTGACAATGTCTCTACCAGATCCTCAAGCTGGAATAGCCACAGAATTTTCCACTTCTGGCACGAACCTCAAGTTCAAAATTTTTGATCAAGAGCGCTCTTCCATCGTGCTTGCCACGTTGGGCGATGTTCGTTATTATTTTCTGGTCACTCTAGTCACCGCAAACGATGAACCATTAATTTAGAGGAGTTGCTCGTCGTATTTGATGATGATGATGATGATTTTGTTGTCAGGATCTCTGCTTCTCTTCCAGAATTGTGTCGGGATGGTACAACATTCAAAGAGTGAGAAAAAACCAGTGGGCGTCAAGGTGATATCAACATTATTGAGCACCATTTGATAATGGACTGATACAATTAGGCAGATGTGGAACCTTTTTCGCACACATATTGAATAGATGGCCAAATTGTCCAAACGTATATGTAGCCACATGACAACTGAGATTTCGAAGGGGAGCCTTCCGGCGATCCATGTCCTCACCGCCCTTAGGTCTATCTCAAACCTTTCTTCATCCAATTCCCTAAATGGCTCTGAAACCAAATCATCCAAGGTGCACCACAACCGAATTACTTCATGCTAAAGAACCTGGCATGACGGTGTGACAGCTGTGGAACCAATTCCCAGCATCATCAATTATCCTCCTGATATTACCTAACATCCGGAGAGCCCCTTATGCACTGCATGAGTGACCGCTATATTCCGACAAGCAGCTTGAATCCTTTGGTTCAACTGGCGGGCATACGTTGCACCCGACTCAGTTTACCTACACCCTTCTTCATAATTCAAAAGCGTGGAAGCGGAAAGTGGAGGACCCCGATTTTCATTTGCAATGCGACACCTCTCGTGAGTTATCGCCGCTTCATCTTGGTCAGTTGAAAAGTTGATCCCCCACGGCTCTAGTTCTATTCGGCTGCTTTCTGTCCTGGTGGTCATTGCTGTCGTCCTATCTCTGTGGATACACCATTCCCTCAGCACGGACCACATATTCAAGTCATGGCTTGTCCCCCCAAGCTTCGGGTCAAACTCATCCTCGTATATGAATCTAAGCGACGTATTCTTCCCGGTATCTGACTCACCGACAGTCAACCCACTTGCGCGCGAGAACAGCAAGATGCTGCATGCTTTGGTTACTTGCATAGAGCACAGAAACTGTCATCAGAACCAAACCAAAGGTTCGCCATATCTACTTGCATTTCTGTTCCTCGACGTCACATATCATTTGAATAGTTGTCATATTGGCTTCTTCGTGCTTTCGAGATTACCTCCAGGGTTCGAGAGGTGGCGAGTCAATTTGGTACGAGTTCCTGATCCTGGTTTCATTCTACAAGTCTCTCATTTAGCACGTCAGGGCACACTCCACAGTACGTGGCTGATTTTGGAAATCGATTGTCCAGAAGTTGAGAAAATCTCTTAGAGCTTAGCGCTGACTAAAATGGGATATACCATTGTTTACACGCCCAATCCTTCTCTCATACACGCCGTTCAGTTCTACAAAATGTTCCCAGACCTCGTCAAACTCGTTTTCATGGACTCGAAAGATACATTTCGCTGCCACAAAGATCGAGACAACTGTGTCGCTTCCGAGTCCAATCCCACGGGCATCCCCCCTTGGACATCTTTTTCGTTCCATTTCTGGGCTGGCCCGGACAATCCGCTCGGTCTCAAGTGGACACTTTCACCAGAAAATTACTCTGCGGAAGGTTTGGCAAAGACGACCTATCTGGGATACAGTATAGAGGAGTCCTGCCGCCGACACCGTTTCGTTCCGCACCACGAACGAGAGGATCAGGCGTGGATCCTCGCTAAATACCTACATTATTTCACCTCCAAATTCAAGAGCGCCTGGTCACAGGTTGATTTTGATGCCGCGACAGCGGCCACGGGCATAAAATTTGCCATGGGCTCACAGACGAGTGACCACAAAGAGGAAGAGCCAGTACTTCCTTCGAACCACGTGAATTACGGTCGTATCGACCAACCGACATTTATGCACCATCTGTCCAAGAGTCGAGTTTTAATCGGCATAGGTCAACCCTTTATGTGAGTTCTGTGTACCAAGTTCTCTGCATTGCTCAATCATCATGCGTCTTAGATCTCCCAGTCCTTACGACGCGCTATGCTTAGGTGTTCCTTTCATCAATCCGATCACGGACGTGAGTCCTCTTTCTACTCATCATCCAACGAGCTCAACGCCAACTTTTTTGGCGTGCAGTGGGATCGTGATAATCCGGCAAATATGTCGCGCTGGCAAACACAACATAATGCATTACGGGATGTCGGTCCCCCTTACGTTTATAACGTCTTCAACCATGACACTGAAGGATTCGTGAAAGCTGTAAAGGACGCTCTAGCGAATCCTATAGACAGGTAGGCGGAACAAGCCACTATGTCCGATGACACAAGCAAGGCGATAGTGACGTGAACTGTTTGTAGCTACATCCCCCCGAGAATGGCCATGTCTGCCATTGAGGAACGTCTTGGTGCAATCCTTGAAACGGATTGGCGACACGAAGCAGGTCTAGTTGATATCCATCGGTAGTATGCAATGTCAGGGCTCGTGGTATACTGTGCCAGACGGCAGTCCTTCCTGAGGTTGTTATTTGCCCGCTTTTGAACACTAGGTTATTTGTCCACAGTTTTGCTGATTGCTTTATAGATATACCCACATAATTTTGCTGATGAAATGTTTTTGCTTTCGGATTGTTGCTCTGCCACTCTCAACCTCACTGTCCTTGTTGAATTCTCCCTGTTGATCTGAGTTTGCCCTTTTGATCTTCGTTTCGTGCTCTCTAGATTTGTATCCATACAGTTCATTTCTGCAATGTATCTCGTTTTCTGACCATACTACTTGGTATTAAAAGAATCAAAAAGTAAGCAATCTGCCCCACCTTTTCACAGTTGTCTAGAAAGTCAACACTGATTCGAGAACAGTCTGATTGTCTGATACTAACCATTAGACAGCACCCATCGTTCAGTCAGTCACAATTTTGGCAGCTTAATGTGTTGTGACACGGCCGAAAATAGACACCTTTACCATTTCGCTTATTGTTTATAAAAACACTCGGAATATGCTCCAACATATTGTCTTAGTTATCTCGAAAATTTTGGAGATAATCAAGTATGAGGGAGGCAATAAAATAGAGGATGACCGAACAATGGGTGTTGTCCGATGTTCGAATTGGGCGTGTGAGATCTATTTTCGTCATTTTTCGCACGCTATGTGTCAAGAAGAGGACCACTTAGCAATTATTCACTAGTATTCACTATGATGCCTACACTCCTCCAACAGCAAGTCACTTGACGAATCTCGCCATTGTCGCAACGAAAGAGTCAAATCTATGATTTTGCATATATACATGCTGTGTAAAATTTGGTGAGATTTCAATATACAGGACATTCAAACAAAAATTGAACAGAACTGGGCATCCAATTCCCAGGACCGTCAAGAAATACTTACCATCTGAGGCTCCGGAGAGAAAAAAACCCCTTATTATGCATCAATGGTCGCTGCATTCCAAGCGTTTTTATGTCATTGACCACTGGGTGCCTAGATCTCGACAGAGATTGTGCCGGCATCAATTCAGTTGAAGTTCAATGTGGTGGGATTGCATCCGACCCAATCTGATTCAAATTGCAAAAGCATGAGAACGAAAGTGAAGGCCCCCTTATTTCGTTTGCCATGCAACACCTCTCGTGAGTCATCGCCGCTTCATAGCGGTCAGTTGAAATGCTGAGTCTTCATGGCCCCAGTTCTCTTGTGGTGCGGGTGCTGGCGGTCGTAGTGGCCACTTCTGTCGTCCTATCTGTGTGGATGCATCATTCCCTCAGCACGGACCACATATTCAAGGGCCACACAAGCTTCGGGTCAAACCCATCCTCGAATATGAGCCTAAGTGATGTATTCTTCCCAGTACATGACTCCCCGGAGGTCGACCCACTTGCGCGAGAGAACAGCAAGATGCTGCACGCTTTGGTTACTTGCATAGAGCACAGAAACTGTCATCAGAATCAAACCAAAGGTTCGTCCATATCTACTTGCCTGTATGTTCCTGAATGTCACATATCATCTGAGTAGTCGTCATATTGGCTTCTTCGTGCTTTCGAGATTACCTCCAGGGTTCGAGAGGTGGCGAGTCAATTTGGTACGAGTTCCTGATCCTGGTTTCATTCTACAACTATATCATTTAGCACACCAGGGCACACTCCACGGTACGTGGCCGATTTTGAACTCGATTGTCAATAAGTTGAGAAAATCTCTTAGAGCTTAGCGCTGACTAAAATGGGATATACCATTGTCTACACGCCCTATCCTTCTCTCATACACACCATTCAGTTCTACAAAATGTTCCCAGACCTTGTCAAACTCGTTTTCATGGACTCGGAAGATACTTTTCATTGCCGTGGAGATCGCGACAACTGTATCATTTCCAGCTCCAATCCCACGGGCATTCCCTCCTGGAAAACCTTTTCGTTTGCTTTCTGGCCCGGCTCAAATCATCCGCTCGGTCTCAAGTGGACACTTTCACCAGAAAATTACTCTGCAGAAGGTTGGCCAAAGACGACCTATCTCGGGTACAGTATCGAGGAGTCCTGCCGCCGACACCGTTTCGTTCCGCACCACGAACGAGAGGATCAGGCATGGATCCTTGCCAAATACTTGCACTATTTCACACCTAAATTCAAGAGCACCTGGTCGCAGGTTGATTTTGATGCCGCGACAGCGGCCACGGGCATAAAGTTCGCCATGGGCTCGGCTGCAAGTCAATACAAAGAGGAAGAGCCAGGACTTCCTTCGACCCACGTGAATTATGGTCGTATCGACCAACCGACGTTTATGCAGCATTTGTCCATGAGCCGAGTTTTAATTGGTGTGGGAAATCCTGTTGCGTGGGTTCCTTTATCTCCTGTACACCAAATTCTCTGCATTGCTCAACCGTCATGCCCCTTAGATCGCCCACTCCTTACGACGCGCTATGCTTAGGTGTTCCTTTCATCAATCCAATCACGGACGTGGGTCCTCTCTCTCTTCATTATCCAACGAGCTCAGTGCCAACTTTTTTGGTATGCAGTGGGATCGTGATAATCCGTCAAATACGTCGCGCTGGCAAACACAACATAACGGGTTACGAGATCTCAGACCCCCTTACGTTTATAACGTATTCAACCATGACACTCAGGGATTTGTGAAAGCTATAAAGGACGCTATAGCGAATCCTATAGACAGGTAGGCGGAACAAGCCACTATATCCGATGACACAAGGCGATAGTGACGTGAACTGTTTGTAGCTACATCGTCCCGAGAATGGCCATGTCTGCCATTGAGGAACGTCTTGGTACGATCCTTGAAACGGATTGGCGACACGAAGCAGATCTAGTTGATATCCGTCGGTAGTATGTGTCAGGGTTTTTGTGGTATCTTGTGCCAGACGGAAATCCTTCCTGAGGTTGTTTTCGCCCGCTTTTGAACACGAGGCCTTTTGACCACAGTTTTGCTGATTTATTTATAGATATACCCACCCACAGCTGATGAAATGTTTTTGCTTCCCTCTCTCAACCTCACTGTCGTTGTTGATTTCGCCCTGTTGATCTGAGCTTGCATAGCTGACCTTCGTTTCGTGCCCTCTACTTTCGTTTTCCTTATCATATCCGTATCGTTTGCGTACCGTTCATTTCTGCTGGTTGCACATTTAGTACAACTGTCAGTTTCGGGCCGTATTATTATTGTGTGGAGTTCTTAACTAGCAATCCCAGCAATGTCAGCCTCTAATTTGCTTTTCAGTACATAGTATTGTCAATTTAGAATCATTTACTGTAGTTTTACTGCTGTAATTTTTGCACGGAAGAGCGTGTCATGCCTAAATCTGGAACCTGTGCCAGTCAGCTTGAAATCATCAGCTCGGTTCAACTCGGCTCGCTGCTCCCACTGCCGCTCATTGGCCTTGCTGTAAGTACTTGTCATACGCGTTTCCGCAATAGCTGTGCATATTTGAATGGAAGATAAATGCCTAATGCCATTTCTGCAGGTGGAATGACAAGCAATCTATCCCCTCAACCGTCCTAACGGGCCTCAGGAACACCACTACACACTCCCTCTCGACAGCAAGTTGCTTGACGAATCTTGCCATTGTCCCAACGAAAGAGTCGACGTCAAGCCTATAATTTTGCATATACATGCCATGTAAATTTTGGTGAGATTTTCTGAACTATGCGGGACACGATTAGACATTCAAACAAAAATTGAACAGAACTGAGCACCTGATACAGAATATTTTGTGGATCCAAATCATCCAATTCCCAAGATTGTAAGAAATGATCTCCTTACCATCTGAGGCTCCGTAACCAGACAGAAAGGAAACCCCTTTTATTATGCATCAATGGCCGCTGCGTTCCAAGCGTTTCTATGTCATTGACATACAAGCAACTGCCATGCCTCCAAAATTAGATTTCGCATGTGGCCACAGATATTGTGCCGGCATCAATTCAGTTGAAGTTCAATGTGGTGGGATTGCATCCGACCCAATCTGATTCAAATTGCAAAAGCATGAGAACGAAAGTGAAGGCCCCCTTATTCTTATTTCGTTTGCAATGCAACGCCTCTCGTGAGTCATCGTCGCTTCATAGCGGTCAGTTGAAATGCTGAGTCTTCATGGCCCCAGTTCTCTTGTGGTGCGGTTGCTTGCGGTCCTAGTGGCCATTTCTGTCGTCCTATCTCTGTGGATGCACCATTCCCTCACCACGAACCACATATTCAAGGGCCACACAAGCTTCGGGTCAAACCCATCCTCGAATATGAGCCTAAGTGATGTATTCTTCCCAGTACATGACTCACCGGAGGTCGACCCACTTGCGCGAGAGAACAGCAAGATGCTGCATGCTTTGGTTACTTGCATAGAGCACAGAAACTGTCATCAGAATCAAACCAAAGGTTCGTCCATATCCACTTGCCTTCATGTTCCTCAACGTCACATATCATCTGAGTAGTCGTCATATTGGCTTCTTCGTGCTTTCGAGATTACCTCCAGGGTGCGAGAGGTGGCGAGCCAATTTGGTACGAGTTCCTGATCCTGGTTTCATTCTACAAATATCTCATTTAGCACGTCAGGGCACACTCCACAGTACGTGGCTGAATTTTGAACTCGATTGTCCATAAGTTGAGAAAATCTCTTAGAGCTTAACGCTGACTAAAATGGGATATACCATTGTCAACACGCCTTATCCTTCTCTCGTCCACGCCATTCAGTTCTACAAAATGTTCCCAGACCTCGTCAAACTCGTCTTCATGGACCCGGAAGACACTTTTCGTTGCCACAAAGACCGCGACAACTGTATCATTTCCGGCTCCAATCCCACAGGCATTCCCCCCTGGAAAACCTTTTCGTTTGCTTTCTGGTCCGGCCCAAACCATCCGCTTGGTCTCAAGTGGACACTTTCGCCAGAAAATTACTCTGCGGAAGGTTTGGCAAAGACGACCTATCTCGGGTACAGTATCGAGGAGTCCTGCCGCCGACACCGTTTCGTTCCGCACCACGAACGAGAGGATCAGGCATGGATCCTCGCCAAATACTTGCACTATTTTACACCTAAATTCAAGAGCACCTGGTCGCAGGTTGATTTTGATGCCGCGACAGCGGCCACGGGCATAAAGTTCGCCATGGGCTCGGTTGTAACTGAGCACAAAGAAGGAGAGCCAGGACTTCCTTCGACCCACGTGAATTATGGTCGTATCGACCAACCGACGTTTATGCAGCATCTGTCCATGAGCCGAGTTTTAATTGGTATGGGAAATCCTGTTGCGTGGGTTCCTTTATCTCCTGTACATCAAGTTCTCTGCATTGCTCAACCGTTATGCCTCTAGATCGCCCACTCCTTACGACGCGCTATGCTTAGGTGTTCCTTTCATCAATCCAATCACGGACGTGAGTCCTCTCTCTCATTATCCAACGAGCTCAATGCCAACTTTTTTGGTGTGCAGTGGGATCGTGATAACCCGTCAAATACGTCGCGCTGGCAAACACAACATAACGGGTTACGAGATCTCAGACCCCCTTACGTTTATAACGTATTCAACCATGACACTGAAGGATTCGTGAAAGCTGTAAAGGACGCTCTAGCGAATCCTATAGACAGGTAGGCGGAACAAGCCACTATGTCCGATGACACAAGGCGATAGTGACGTGAACTGTTTGTAGCTACATC
>Ga0307509_10011774_pt1 | contig 10543 bp, 13 predicted proteins | sample 10_EM_MG_FD_202245 | JGI IMG/M metagenome (GOLD analysis project Ga0307509, IMG submission 202245) | Populus trichocarpa ectomycorrhiza microbial communities from riparian zone in the Pacific Northwest, United States - 10_EM | ecosystem: Host-associated > Plants > Roots > Unclassified | place...
ACGAATACATCACCAGAAAATCATTATTACAGAACCTGATCGACCGACACCTTTCGCATTCCCAATAATGGTGGATCGTACCCGTGAAAAACTCAGCTCAGAGAAATTAGAGGACAGGATAAAAAAGATGATGGTAAGGTTTGAAAAATAGAAGTAGCTTTAACTTTCAATAAATCATTCAATGAAAAGAAAACTCATCTTCATCACATTTCCGATCATTGTATTGATTGGAATTTATTTTCTTGGTCCCGAGCCTGCCAAAGCTAAGTTTAATCCAACTATGCCGACCGTTCCTCAGTCACCCGACGAATTGGAGAAATATGTTGTCACACAAGAGGGTAAACATAAAATCAAACCGGATAACGAAGCACGTGTTGTTTGGGCAGATAGCACAAAAAAGAAAACGGAATACAGCGTGGTGTACATTCATGGGTTTTATGCAAGCCAGGAGGAGGGTGATCCGGTGCATACCGACTTTGCTAAAAAATTCGGGTGTAATTTATATTTGGCACGTCTAGCAGATCATGGAATAGATACTGTTGATCAGCTCATTAATTTTACAATTGACAGGGGATGGGCAAGTGCGAAAGAAGCGTTGGCTATTGGTAAAGCATTGGGCGAAAAAGTAATTCTGATGAGCACATCAACCGGTGGAACATTAGCACTTGCGCTGGCGGCCGAATACCCGCAAGATGTTTTCGCGTTGATCAATATGTCGCCTAACATTCGGATAAACCATCCATTGGCATTTATCGCTAATGACCCGTGGGGTTTGCAGATTGCGAGGCTTGTAAGAGGAGGTAAATTTGAGGTTTCAAAATCGGATTCACTGCACGATCGCTACTGGTATCAGAAATTTAGGCTCGAAGCAGTAACCCAGCTACAGGAATTTCTTGAAGAGAAAATGAATGCTTCCACTTTTCAAAAAGTAAAATGTCCGAGCCTCACCATGTATTATTACAAAAATGAAACGGAACAAGATCCAACGGTGAAAGTGAGTGCCATGCTGGAAATGAACAAAGAACTTAGCACCCCCGATGATTTAAAGGAGACAGTCGCCATCCCAAATGCAGGAGGGCATGTACTTGGCTCTCATGTCAGTTCTAAGGATATTCCTGCTGTGGAGGAGGCTGCAGAGAAGTTTGCTATTGAAAAATTGAAGATGACGAAGAGACAATAAATAAAATTGTTATGAAGTACTTTCAAAGATTGAGCACTCGGCAATGGATTTTACTTGCTGTAGGTATTTTGGTTGGAGTGGCCTTATATCAGTTTATGAATGGATTCTATACCGGAATTCAATTGGGATACTACAGCAAGCCTTAAAATATAAACTGAATGCGTTTCAGGATTAAACTTTTCCGTCTGGCATTAATTTGCACTTGGTTCAGTCAATCTGAACCAAGTGCAAAGGAATAACGATACTTATATCAAAAACTCTAATTCTTCTTCATCTGCTGCAACTGTCCGTAAGTGGGGATTTGTTGCATAATGGATGCTCGGATTTGCGTAAGCAGCCACGTTTCAGCCTGATAGAACTCAAAAGCAATTATCGCATTAGTGGCTTGCTTGATTTTCTTATAGTATACCTCCAAATTCTTTTCCTGCTGTATTCGATTATCAAAGTATTTAGTAGCGAGTGAGTCAGCGATTCCGGGCGTCATGTGGTTGTAGGCATAAGCTGTTTTTTCATACAGCCTGATTCGGTCCTTAATGGTTGCCAGGTTTGATTGATGATATTCATCATAAATCTTCCAGAATGCAACGGAGTCTTTTCCTTTTACAGGAACCAATTTACTCACGGCTTCTTTTTTCTGAACGCCTAACAAGTTAACTATGGCTTGCGCCTCTGCATCGGATGTTTGAGCTGATGCCACAGGCATCAATCCTATACAAAACATCCAGACAAGTAAGATTCTCATTTTCATAATTTTTGGGTTTATGCAAGGAAACGATTTGCAATCAAAACAAAAAGTTGTTCAATGGATTAATAATAGTGCCGCCTTATTTGTCAACTAGTTTAAGCCATGCTTTGATTACCTGTTGCAAAGCTTTTTCTTTTGCCTTGACGTCTTTCAGATCTTTGAGGATGATAATCCTTCGGCCATCTTTATAGTCGCCTTCCAGTAAGCCGCTGCTGTCATTCACTTTTGCTCCACTGGGAAACACCAACATTATCCGTCCTTTGAAAAGATTGAAAACGATGATCTCTCTTTTGTATTCTTTAGGATCAAAAGTTTTCATTTCACCGGTATAATAAAAACTCGGATTATTCCATTTGATGCGTTCACCAATTTTCTTATCTGTGCTTATTATTATTTTTCGAATGACCTCAACGATTTTACCAAGACCAGGCTCAAGCTTTTGAATGTGTTGAGTGACTTGCTCCTGATCAGAAAGTTTTGGTGTGTTGGTTTTCATTTTGAATTGTGTCAGGTCTAACTTAAAATCTTATTGCGGAAAAATATGTCCACAAGATAAATAGTATTTGCAATGGAACTCTGAACCATAGATAGGTTAGTCCCGATCCTTCATAAGTTCCCTTCTGATAGTCAATGTGTCGAATAGCAGCATTAATATTTGCTGGAAGTATTAAAATAAAAAATGGAATAAGTAACCAGGCAGTTAGTATTTTAAGACTTGGGATAAGTAATCCAACCGCCGCACAAATTTCAATGAGGCCAGTTAAATAAGCCATTGCCTTTTTAAATGGTATAAAATCGGGGATCATCATTTCCATTCCTTTCGTAAATGCAAAGTGTGCAATAGCTGTAAAAGCAAGCATGGCAGACATTGCGATTCGTCCCGAAAGTGAGATTTCAAAATCATGGAGTGTTAATTTCGTTACAATTATTGCAGCAGCGAATGATGCAAGTAGTACAAGTAATGGTTTCATTTATTCACGTTTATAAAATTAAGAATGTTATAATAAGCTTACCGCGAAAATTCACCATGAAATCTCTTTCCTATTTCTAAAAAATTTCCCTGTTGCAATCTTGTCAGTAGTAGCTAACCAAATTGGTGTGTCAGCGCCTTCCTCTACACTTCCTGGTGCGGATCGTCCACCCATATCGGTTTTTACCCAGCCGGGATCCAACGCATTCACTGAAATTTTTCTACTGCTCAATTCGTAAGCGAGATGCCGGGTGATAGCACCGAGAAAAGATTTGGAAACGCAATAAGCAGGTGACCATCCACCAACAGGATCAGTCATGCTTCCACCTCCACTGGAGATCATGATAATTCTTCCGCCATTTGGAATAAGAGACTGAAATGCTCTTATCACCGCCAATTGTGCGAATGCATTGGTATTAATTATTTGTTCCGTGACTGCTGGATCATTTTGGAGTAGCGAATGATCGCCTCGCATTGAAATAGCAGCATTGTTAATCAACACATCTAGTTTTCCAAATTCAGATTTCACCTTCGTTGCAGCTTGTTGAATACTTTCTTCATTGGTGATATCCAACTCTAAAAAATGAACAATCAGGTTTTCTGCTTTTAATTTTTTCAACGACGCCAATCCTTTGGCTTGATCGCGTGATGTAAGAATAACCTGATGACCAAGCTTGGCGAGTTGCCTCACAACTTCAAAACCAATTCCTTTGTTAGAACCAGTGACGAGGATTATTTTTTTGCCCATTACAATTTTAATTTCAATTGTCAATTTACGTATCAAAATCCAGTCACGTTCTACATCCGTTTCCCATTGTTAAATACGCGACTTCATCACATGATCATGTGCATCAAAAAAAGGTTAACTTGAATTGGTCTCGTGTAATGAGTTGAAAATGAGATCAACACTGTTAAAAGCAAGTGTGAATTAAAAGAATAACATACGATTAACATTCGACCAGCCCTCATTTTTAGTTGTCAAATAGCTTTCAATTAGGCATAAGTCAGTCTTATATTTGTTTAACAACCCAACCACTACAAAAAATGAAAGGAAAAATTATATCCGTCCTTCCGTTATTGTTATTTGCCTTTTCTGAATTACTAGGTTCTACTCATACTGATGCAGGCGTAGTCCTTCACGGCAGAGTGCTTGATGCACGTACGCTCCAACCTGTTACTGGTAGAGTTCGCATCTATCTTGATAGTGATATATTTATGAAGCGTGAAGATCTTGAGTATGGGGAATTCACAGAACAGTTGCGCGAGTATGGTTGGTACTTGATTAAAATTTCGGCCAAGGGATATCATGAAACCACAGATACACTATGGGTTCTCAACGATAATCGACCTAGTATCAACCGGGATTACCTGATGAATCCGCAGACATTTTCTACAGCTTTTAGCAATAACATTTATTTCGATCGCAACAAAGCAAGTCTTACTGCCGAATCAATTGAGGAGTTGGATGGGATGGTAAGATTTCTAAATGAAAACCCTGATATGTCCTGTGAAATTGAAGGCCATGCAGATCGCACAGGGCCTGCTGACTATAATTTGGCACTTTCGGAGGATAGGGCTTATGCCGTTTTTGATTTTCTTCTAAGCAAAGGCATTGATCGGGCTCGTTTGCGCACTTTTGGCTATGGATCTGCTCTCCCTAAGGACGATGATATGTCTACCGAATCGCGACCAAAAAACAGGCGTGTAGAGATAATTCCCTTTAAAAACAGCCCAGAGGCCATTTTTCCGATTTTTGACAATGTATGCTTCGATTTTGGAACGACCGTCCTGCCCAAGGAGTCAACTCCTGAAATAGAGAGTATTATTCAATTTTTGAATGAAAATCCACGCGCAACGTGCGAAATAGCCGGCCATACTGATAACATAGGGACTACAGCTGTGAATATGGCGATTTCACAACAAAGGGCTGAATCTGTAGTTAAATATTTGATAGACAAAGGATTAGACGGATCTCGCCTTAAAGCCAGGGGATATGGCTCATCCAGGCCAATAGAAGAGAATTCTACCTCTGCCAGCCGTGCAAAAAATAGGCGCGTTGAGTTCAACGTGCGTGTGGTTTAGCGGTTTTTGGGTTAGTCTAGGGGAATTCTTTGCCTGATTGCTTCAAACACAACAACGGCAGTTGCATTAGAAACATTCATGCTGTCAATTTTTCCTTGCATGGGGATGATGATGTTGGCATCCGAGTTTTTTGTCCATGTCTCTGAAAGTCCTGTAGCTTCGGTACCCATAACAATAGCACATGGTTGAGTGTAATCAATTTGATGGTATGGCTTTGAAGCTTGCAGCGAAGTGCAAAATATTTTAATCTGATTTTTCTTCAACCAGTCGATAGCCTCGCCTGAAGTAACAGCGGCAAGCTGGTTGGTGAAAACACATCCTACACTAGAGCGGATCACATTAGGGTTATAAAAATCAGTTTGAGGATCGCAGATGATGACTGCGTCTACAGCAGCGGCATCGGCTGTTCGTAATATGGCGCCAAGGTTGCCTGGTTTTTCTACCGCTTCGAGGATAAGTACCAAAGAATTTTTTCGAAGCTTGATTTGGGATAATAGATGGGGTTTCTGTTCGGCTACGGCAATGATTCCTCCGGTGCTTTCGCGCACAGCAATTTTATCAAATACTTCTTTTGAAACAGGAACAATCAGCTTATCATCTTTAAGCTTCGCCGGTATATCTTCGATGCTTGTAATCTCATCGCAGAAAAAAATATTCCCAATTTTATAACCAGCCTCTACTGCTAAACCAATTTCTTTTACTCCTTCGATAATAAACAATTGTTGTTTCCTTCGTTCGCGCGGCTTCTCAAGCGCCATCAGGCTTTTTACTTTTGGGTTTTGCGTGCTGGTGATTTTGAAGTGCATACTAGATTCTTGATTCTCGATTGATCGAATTGCGATTTACTCACAAGGTAAATAAAATCACATGTTCATGGGATAAGCAACCATTGATTTAAAAATTTCTTTGGCTACCTTTATTTGCACAAACAACAAACTTACTATGAAGAAATTACTTACAGCGGTGCTCGTACTTGCTATGTCTTCGGCCTGGGCACAAAGCTTTGAAGGTACTATTAAATGGTCGATGAAAATGGAAATCACGGACCCTGCCTTGAAAGCTAAGATGGCGGACGGCCAGAAAAAAATGAATGACCCTGCGGAACAAGAAAAAATGAAAAAGATGCAGGAGCAAATGAATGACCCCAAAATGAAAGCTATGATGGAGGCTAACCCCGCCATGAAAGCACAAATGGAAAATGCGATGAAGATGCAACAGGGAGGGGGCGACCCGAGCAGCTTTATGCCAAAAGGGTTTACTGTAAAAATTAAGGGTGCAAATTCACTAACAACCATGGAAGGAGGAATGATGGCTGGAGATATTCTGCATACGCCTGAAAAAAGTGTACACCTCGACCGAACAAATAAAACCTATTCGGTGATGCCAATGGGCGAGGGCAAAGGAATGGAAAATCAACAAAAACCAACCGTTACCAAAACTTCCGAAACAGCGAAAATAGTGGGCTACAACTGCACCAAATATGTCGTTACTCGCGTTGAACGTGGCCAAACAATTACCAGCAATTTTTGGGCAACCACTGAAATCAAAGACATTGATTTAAAGGCCATGGCCAAGCAAAGAATGGGACGTGGTCAATCCCTCTTTTATGAAGGTATGGAGGGCATGCCTTTGCGAATAGAATCTTCTTCGAAAGAAGGAAATATGGTGATGGAAGTAATAGAGTTTAAACGTGAATCATTAAATGCTGCTGACTTCACCATTCCATCTGATTACAAAGAAACTCAGGGAATGTTTGGTGGACCTCGCTAAAAGTAAAATCAAATTATTTTTGGGTCGGTGTAGCGTGAAGTTTCACCGGCTCTTCTTGAAAAGGATTCAAAATAAAATGCCAGTGAGTTTTTTCACTGGCATTTTCTATTTGGTAAAACTTTGAAATCCTAGTGCTTTCCATTTTTCAGATCAACGGTGGCTTTGTGTTTTTTCGAAGGTTTCTTTGAGTGAGAGGTCTCTTCGTAGTAGCCCAAAATTTTCATCATGCTTTCGCTCGTTTGTTCAGATGCAAAAAGCTCGGTTGAGATTTCTCCATCTTCATTTCTATCAATGAGCACGTGCTTGGGTGCCGGGATCAGGCAATGTTGAATTCCGCCATTGCCACCCAGCGATTCCTGGTATGCCCCGGTGTGAAAAAAGCCGATGTATAATTTTTCTTCGTCATTGATCATCGGCAAGAAAACTTCACCCGTGTGCGCTTCGCTGTTATAATAATCCTGGCTGTCGCATGTGAGGCCGCCAATGTTCACTTTGTGATAGGGATCATCCCATTTGTTTACTGAAAGCAAAATGTATCGTTGGTTCAATCCCCATACATCGGGTAAATGTGTAATGAAAGAGCCATCAATCATGTACCAAAGCTCTTTGTCGTTTTGCAATTTCTGATCGACTACTGAATAGATGATCGCACCGCTTTCGGCCACAGTGAAGCTTCCAAACTCTGTAAAAATATTAGGTACTGCAACATTGTTCTTCTCACAAATCCATTTGATGTTTTCCACAATCTGCTCGATCATGTATTTATAATCATAAGCAAAAGTGAGCGACTGCTTCACCGGAAACCCACCACCGATATCGATCGAATCCAAGGAGTCGCAGATTTTCTTCATCTCACAATACTTAAAAACAAAGCGGCTCAGCTCGCTCCAATAGTAAGCAGAGTCTTTAATGCCCGTGTTGATGAAGAAGTGCAACATCTTCAGCGATGCTTTACTGCTGGGTTGAATTTTCTCTTTGTAAAGCGTATTGATGTCGCCATAACGAATGCCCAGGCGCGAAGTGTAGAATTCAAACTTAGGTTCTTCGTCTGCAGCTACACGAATCCCCACTTGATAGGGCCGGGTCACATTTTTTTCATAGTGATCAATCTCGCTTAGGTTGTCGAGAATGGGAATGCAGTTAAAATCTTCGTTGAGCAGGCCTGTGATGTAATCTTTGTACTGTGGCATTTTGAAGCCATTACACAAAATGAAGGTCTCTTTCGAAATTTTGCCGCGTTCGTAAAGCGTGCGTACAATCGGAATGTCAAAAGCGGAAGAAGTTTCAATATGGATATCGTTTTTCAACGCTTCTTCCAACACAAAATCGTAGTGCGAAGATTTGGTGCAATAACAATACGTGTATTTACCATTGTATTTGAAACGCTCCATCGCACTGGTGAATGCCGATTGGGCATAGCGGATATTTTCGCTGATGCGCGGCAGATAGGTAATGCGCAGCGGAGTGCCGTACTGCTTAATGATGTCCATTAGCGGCACATCGTTGAACAACAATTCGTGCTCACGCACTTTAAATTCCCGCTGGGGGAACTCAAACGTCTGCTCAATCAGCTCACGATAACTCTTCATCTCATGCTTTTAACGGATAAACAAAGGGTGCAATATTCTAATAATTTTGCCATCTTTGCAAAAGATATACCAATATGGCCAGCCCCTTTTTTTTCCCGATTTTCGCTGTCGCCCACGCCCTGCCCGACTTCTAAGTTTCGGGCTGTTTCTGGCTCCTTTTTTCTTGTTTTATCGTTAAGTAAAAATATTAATAGCATTTTTTGTGAGAGAGATTAAGATCATCGAAGTAAAGTCCGAAATCGGTGCCGGTACTCGTGGCGCAAGCTTGGGCGTGGAGGCGATGAAGATTGCGAGCCTGGATTTGAAATCGGATTTGTTCAAAAAATACGACTCCATTGAAGTAGAAAATGTGAACGAGCTCCTTTTTGATGGAGCCGAGCACGCTTACGCGAAATTTATTGATGGCGTGTTGGTGATGGAAGAACGTGTTTGCCTGGAAGTATATGAACAACTGTACGATGATTTCTTTCCGCTGATCATGGCAGGCGATCACTCTACTGCTTATGGTACGATTGCTGGTATCAAGAAAGCGTACCCGAAGAAAAGATTGGGTGTGATCTGGATTGATGCTCACGCTGACCTGCACACACCCTTTACTACGCCTTCCGGCAACATGCACGGCATGCCATTGGCGATGGCGTTTGGCATAGACAATTTGGAAAACAAAGTGAATGACCCTCGCGGTGAAACGCTCGACTACTGGGAGCAAATCAAAAATGTGGGAATCCCCGGACCAAAAATTAATCCTGAGGATTTGGTTTACGTTGCCGTGCGCGATTTAGAGAAACCTGAAAATTATTTCATCAACAAATTTAATATCAACTTCATCGAAGTAGAGGAAGTGAAAAAGAAAGGCGCGGCTGAGATGGCAAATCGTGCGTTGCACATGCTCGACCATTGCGACTTGATTTATGTTTCTTTTGATGTGGATAGCATTGACAGTCGTTTTTCAACAGGCACCGGTACGCCAGTTCCTAACGGACTTACAGTGGAGGAGTCCAAAACCTTTAATGCAGAACTCTGCAAAGACCCTCGTGTGTGTGCGTACGAGATTGTGGAAGTGAACCCAACGCTCGACACTGAAAACCGGATGGCCGAAAGCGCTTTTGAAATTTTAGAAGCCGCAGCAAAATCTATTGAGACAAGACCGGTCCTTGCAGAATGAACATTGATCGCGTGAAAACCCCCTTGCTCATAAAACTCCTATCCAAGTGGTCGCTGTTCGCATTGCTTGGCCTCTTAACCCTTTGCGCAGACGTTGTTTCTTCTCCAACACAACAGAGAATACCGGTACAAACTGAGCAACGTGATGTCGAGCGATCGGTCAGACCGCGTATTTCTTTTGCTAAATTTTGTCGTCCTGCCGGGCGCGTCAGCTTTTTTTCTAAACCGAAATTTCTTTCCTACTTAATTTTTTACGCGCACTCAATTCAGATCAGGTATAAAAATAGAAGTGAGCACGTTTCAAAGTTTATATCAATTGGTATAAAATTAATAGCCAATTCTCTTCCTCGCTCCTGCGAGGAATCTTTTTCTTAAATCAGGGATAGTTCTCATCCCGAGCCATTAACGGCTCACCCTTTAATATTTTTTCACAAATGCTCTTTTGAGATGCATTTTTCTATTCCATGAAAACTTTGGAAAAAGTGGTCAGGGTAATTGCCCTGGGCATTCTAATAATTTTAGCTGCTTCCGGTGTGCTTGCTATTTTTCTACCACGTACTCGCGAGCGGTACATGGACAAAGAGATACAAATTGAACAAGTGGATAAAAGAAAGAGGAAGCCAATAAAGATCAAGAGTGAAGGTCGAACTATTCTTATTTCTAAATCACAACGCTGGCTCTTTCATTATTCTTTAACAAATGCTCCACTAAACTGGGCATGAATTTCTATTTCAACCAATATGAAGACTTTAAAAAAAGCACTAAGAATTTTTTTCTTGACGTTAATTATCCTTCTCGCTGCAGCCGGTGCCGGTATGCTTGGAGCCTTCGTGCCAAACTTCCGCGAGCAGTATATGGACAAGGAGATACGAATCGAACGAGTAGATAAAAAGAAGGAGGAAGATGAGACCGATAAAGACCAAGCGTGAAAGGTTGACTACTTTGTCTTTCCTTTTCTAGTGAATCAACTTTAGCTCAGAAGAAGTTGATTCTGCTTATCCTTCATACTTATGAAATTCAGTAATCGTTAAAAAGTATCCATC
>Ga0307509_10011775_pt1 | contig 10542 bp, 6 predicted proteins | sample 10_EM_MG_FD_202245 | JGI IMG/M metagenome (GOLD analysis project Ga0307509, IMG submission 202245) | Populus trichocarpa ectomycorrhiza microbial communities from riparian zone in the Pacific Northwest, United States - 10_EM | ecosystem: Host-associated > Plants > Roots > Unclassified | place...
TCAATGGTAAACGCTGCAGTAAATGGTCATTGATCATGAGATGGCAATACTTATGTACACAAAAAGAAAAACTGACAACCACCGTTGCATGTGGATTGCAAGTATGCTGCGACTTCACACGGATTTTGATTGAGAGAGTTATACGCCTGGACAAGACCGTCAGCCGGCCCTTCGAAGGTACGTCGATAGGAAACCTCATGGCATCGTACCCAGACGTACACACTCGAATGGGTGCATCCCGTAGCATTAATCTGAGCGATCGCAGAGCCAGAAAAAAAAAACAAGGCCACAAGTGCGACAGGGCTTGACATCTGGCGGAGAGGGCGGGAGATGGGGGCGGGAGAAATCTGGATACGCCGCATTCCGGCGGGTGTCCCGAGTAGGGATTATATAGAGAACCTACTGCTAGTATATCACGGCACGTATGAATCGGCAAACAAAATAATAATAAATGAATATCAGGCTGTGATGCCTTCTATGTGGGGGTTCATAAACGTTCATAGCCACAAATACAAAGGGGAGGGTCCTAGTAAGCGACATACCTAAGAGCTACTTCAGATTGTGGAGGGAGTCTGGGGGACAGTAGGTCCATACTGTAAATGTTGACTGCACGGACTCGAATGCTGAACTTGGGAGAAAAGAACACTCGCATGGTATATGCATTCTAATACGTTCAAGACTGTGAACTGCACTCCTGAGTACTGTATTGGCGTAGATGCTGGCGGGAGCGCAAAAGTTTTTACGTATCAGAATCCTGACATCATGATGCATTCATTCAATATATTCAATAATCTTACCTAAATCAGGAACACGTGACATAGGTGCACCATGAGGTTCCTGATCGAGCGTGGGATTTGCAGTGCTTGAAAGTTTTGAGAAATTGGCCAAGTATGTGGTCGAACAGGAAAGCGGCGGCCGTGCCCGATCACATGCATCACCCGCCCTCACGTACCTTATTAGAAGTAGTTGTTAGCCGATGTTACTGTATGACTGGGTGGAGCGGCTGTACTCGGAACATCTATTATTTGCGTAAATTGATACGGATATGTCATGGTACAGGTTACAGGTAGCAGTTTGAGCAGCATCCTTATATTCCCGGGCCATTCAAGTTCTTCTCAACGGCTCAGGTCGTTGTCTGACGATTTGGTCACATTCCTGTTTTTGAGGTTTCGAGCATGGCGTCACGACGTGAGTCCCGAACCAATTCCCTACCATTTCGATCCGTGACCACTCTGTTGCCATGGAGCTGTGTCTTATTCTCCGTCCTTTACAGCATCTATTGATGAAGTCGACAAAGACATCTCCAAGGTCCAAGATATGGTTTCAGCGTTGCCCATACCCATTCCGTATCCTTACCGCCGTCTCCTACCCTCAGCCCAAGCCAGCCTACGATTGCTTCGCTACTACCTGTCAGGCGATGAGCGAGATCTGGAAACCTCAATACTCCAATTTACACACGTGGTGTTCCTACCGTTTCTCCCCTCTACTGGATGTCGCACGAACCCCATCATGGAATTTTTTTACCTTACGGAGGCTCTTTATCATCGCTCGTGCAAGTTGAAACAGCCCGGCGACGTCAGGTACTGCGTCAAATATCTTCATTTCCTTCGAGACCCATCATTTGAAGCCTTTGGCATCCCGCGCAACAAGCTTACGACATTCCTGGTGCTTACACTGGCTCTTCAGCAGCAGTTTAAACCCATCAACGCCAGGCAAGATCTCGAGGAGATGTCAATACTTTGCCGCGAGCTTCTTGCCTCAAGTCTCTCGGAAGTCCACCTGAAGAGTGCCGTTACAAGTCTTGTTCAAACTTTCATCAACTATCACCTTAATTCATGGAATCAGCCTCTAGATCAAGTCATCGAATGTTTCCGCGAGGCGAATATGCGCCTACCAGACTTACAGGAGGTTTCCATCGCACTTTCCGCAGCACTCTCAACTCGCTTCTTGATAACGTCGTCAAGTGACGATTGCAACGATGCAATGGCACTTTTAGACACAATCATTTCTTCTCATTTCCCTGGAGATTGTCTCAGTTATAATGTGAGACTATTCTTACGCACAGCATCGCATCTTGCTAGGGGCCGATTCGCCTTCTCTGGAGAGCCAGAGCATTTGGAGGAGGCAATCATCCGATTTCGTACCTATCTCGGCTCAATCTCACTTGAGGATCCGGAGCGTGGTAACATCATTCGGTCCCTGGCGAACCTCGAGAAGAGACGCTTCAACGAATTTGGTGTAACAAATGGCCTTGAAGAAGTACACTCCGGTTATCCAGAGGTTCCAGATGTTACCAATCCTCCCTCATTCTTAGATGTTGCCAAATCTCTTGCTGGGTCCAACTATGTTATGTGCCCTTCAATGACGGCTACGGACCGCTTTCGGTACCTTGAAGCCTTTGATTCCGCGGATCGCATCACCAATAAAGCAGACATCGAAGAAGCTGCCAGGTATTGCCGGCTGTTATTTCCCTCACTTCAAAAGCGTCACAATGATGCGATGACACCGACACAACTGATTATTATCAAGACGGGTCTCTTCCTCTTAAAATCTTTCCACGTTACAAAAAATCCAGAGTATCTAAACGATGCAATTGGCATATTTCATTGTATTCTCAAAGTACCTGATGCACAATGGGCCCGCTTTCTTGTCATCAGCGCACTTATTTCATGTTTGTCCTCCCGGTTCGAGCTGTCAAAGGACAAAAAGGACCTCGATGGCTTGATGCAACTATTCCTCATTGCCGCCAACGATACATGCAGAACCGTACCCGATCTATTCGTAGTGTCATGCGAATGGGCACAGAAAGCCCGATTTTCCCAGCACTCATCTTTATCTACTGCTTACGAGCGTGCCATGTCATTGTTGCAAGACTCTCTGGCATTCGCCCCTACTCTCGGAGTTCAACACTACCGCCTCGTCGCTGGGCGCGATTACTACGGGAGGCCGCCCTTGAATTATGCATCATATCAGGCGCAAATAGGTCGGGTCAAGGAGGCCATCGAGACTCTGGAACGCGGCAGAAGCCTCCTCTGGTCTGAGATGCGGGGGTTCCGCACCTCCTCTGATCAGCTGCTTATGGTTGACCCACGTTTGGCAGAGAAATTCGCAGCTGTCAGTCGGGACCTCGAGGCACTGACTACATCGGGCTCTCCAGACGACTTAATCAGGGATGGGGAAGTCGATGGCGGCGAAGGGATAAGCCTGTTCAGTCGCATCGTATCGAAACAACGAAAATTATTGGGCGAGCGCGATGGTCTCATCATGCAAATTCGGTCATTACCTCATTTTGACGACTTCTTGATGTCACCGTCATACGACACTCTCCGCTGTGCTGCGATATCTGGACCAATCGTCATAATCAACCACAGCAAGTGGCGTTCCGATATACTCATCCTCCTCTATGATTCCCTTCCTCTCGTCATCACGATGCCCGATAATTTCTACGATCGTGCAATCGAACTGAGGGACCGGTTGGTAAATACTCGAAATCAACACCGTCTCGAGTCGAAACAATATCAGCATGCCCTACGTTCAGTGCTCGAGAACCTTTACGAGCTCGTCGGCCGTCCAGTGATCGAGGAACTCCGCAAGTTGAACATAGCGGAACAATCAAGAATTTGGTGGTGTCCGACATCTGTCTTCTGCTCCCTTCCTCTCCATGCAATGGGCCCGATTCCATCAGAAGGCGGCGTCAAGCGCTACTTCCTGGATCTATACATCCCTTCATATACCCCGACATTATCTGCGCTCATCGAGTCCCGCAAATCCGGCCAAAAGACGTTAGAAAGCCCTTCACTGCTTCTCGTGGCGCAGCCAGATGAATCTCTTTTGCACGCGTGGCCCGAGATCCGACGGATACAATCTATCGGTACGAATGTGACGAGTCTTATCTCGGAGCGGGCGACGCCATCTGCCGTGTTGGAGGGCCTCAGGGATCACCAGTTTGCTCACTTCGTGTGCCATGGAAAACTGGAACCGGGAAAACCGTTCGATGCATCGTTCCAGCTCCATGGAGATGAACGCCTTACTCTATTGGACATTGTCCGATCTCGACTCGCTACTGCCGAGTTCGCGTTCCTGTCAGCCTGCCACACAGCAGAGATAACAGAGGGGAGTATAGAGGACGAGTCACTCCACCTTACGGCAGCGGTGCAATACTGTGGATTCCGAAGTGTGGTGGGGACGATGTGGGCGATGGCAGACATGGATGGAGAAGGCCTGGTTGAAGACTTCTACAAGTCAACATTCTCGTGTGAAGAATCCGGGGAAAGTGTGCCATATTACGAGAGAACTGCGAGGGCGCTTCGAGATGCTGTGAAGAAACTGCGGAGAAAGAAGGGTGTGCCACTTGAGCGTTGGGTGAACTTCGTTCATTACGGCGCATGAAGCCCTGGGTTCGAGGCCTATCCCCTAGTATGTGGGTGACCGAGTATATCTGCAACCATATCTCTTCCTGACCATGAGTTTGTAGAACGATTCATAAGATTGCGTCAGGGATATAAGCATGTTCCATGTAAGAAACAGAGAATGTCGATGGGTGTATGGTGCCACAGTGTGCGTTGATGGAAAGCGGGTCGTAAGAGACAAGTAGTGGAACTTCAAGAAGGTGCCATGTTAAGCAAGCCTGTTTTAGTCGCTTATTTGAGACACAATACAAGCAGCCGCCTCAGGAAGTCAATAATTGAGAAGGTTATGAAGCAGTGATCGCGGGAACTCTGCCGAATCCTCACCTCCAAGTTGATCAGCTCGCCTGGCCATTTTCGCGCACATGCTCATTGCTCCGTACTCTGTAGGATTTGGGAAATGTGCTGTCTGCTGCATACAACAAATAGCTGCGAGAACAGCAAGGCCCAATCACGAGTAACATGAAGAGTAACACCATGAGACCACCCCGAGCCGCACATTAATTGATTCAAAAAAAAAAACATGAAACGTGAAACACTCGGAGTCGGTCACGTGGTCTGCGCTGAATTCGTCCGCTTGCTAAGTTAAAAAGCTTTTGTGCGAGGAGTCACGAGACTGGTCGCACTCGTGGTCATACTCGAAATAGTATCGTCTTCTGCGTCCAAAGTTCCTTCGCCAACAGTACCAGTACTAGTGCCGACATCCGTACCGCTCTGCATGCTGATCATCTCCAGACTCAGCTTACACAAGGCGCCGACGAAATCATGGAACGCCGAATCATCCAGAACGACACTCGTATTGAAAAGCCGCTGTATCGCAGCCTGAACGCTCTCCGGATCCAAGTCTGCCAGAAGTGGATGTGCCGCCTGTTGCCTCGATTGCTGCTGCTGCGGTCGTTGCCGACCACCGGCTAGCCCTTCAGCTAGCGCACCACCAAGCTCGCTTGACACACCAGAAGTTGCACCAGTGTTGGGACCCAAAGGCCGCTGAACTAGGCGGGGCGGTACCGCGCGTTGTAAGGACGTAATATGCGTTCTGGAGTGTCTCAAGCACCGTGAACCAGCCGGGGCCCGGCGTGCCAGCTAGAAACATCGCGTCAGCGATGAGTGCGTATAAGCACGCCAAATTGCGCTGGCTTAGTCCGGCGCCGCTTCCGCTTTCACTGTCCCCATCGCTGCCTGCGAGGCCGAGCGTGATCCCAGTGAGACGGGGGAGCGCGGCGCCTCCTGCGCTTGTAGTGGTTCGTTGAGAGCAGCGAAGGCACGTGGCGGGAGGGCGGCTTTTGCGAGCGCAGGGAGGAATGCGTCGCGCGGCATGGGCAGCGCACGGAGGACATCGCCAAATTGGGAGTTGGAAAGGTTGGTGGTGAGAAGGAAGGTGAGAGCAGCGAGCAGCGTGGGCCAGCTGGCATTTAGTATCGCGCGCGCTGTCGGCAGGCCCAAGCGGGCGGGCTTGGATTCGGGTAGCGTTGATGGGTGGAGCGGGCCTGGTGCGCGCACGGGCTCTGGCGATCCGGTGGGTTGCGAGGAAGTTGTAGATGGGAATTGCGTACCCCGCGAGGCCGTCGTCAAGAGCGAGACGAGGGATTTGGACGCCGAGGGGGTATATAAACAGTTCGGGGATGGGCGGCGCGTCGGTCTTGTCGAGCCGGTCGATGCTGTGAGAAGGAATGGGTGACGAGGGCTCAGATAAGGAGAGGGAAGTAGGTAGCACTGCAGTTTTATCGCTGCATTTCGCACGCAGGCCTGCCTCAGTACCAATCATTCCGACGACGTCCGAGGCAGTTGTACCTGCTGCTGTCACCATCTCCGCGGCGCAATCCAAACTGTGGCTATGTGAATATGGCCGTGATGTGACGATGTGCTGGAGAGGGGGGATAAACGGAGTGAGGACACGCGCGCCAGAGGCATTGCCGGTGTAGTCATCGGTGGCCAAGGGATCATAGTGTTGCCTTATGCTACACATGAACTCGGCGTCCCGGCAGAGCCTGTGGCATATATCTATAAGTGCCATACGATCAGTGATAATGATAAGAAGAGGAAGACGCACCCTCGCATGATCTCCGTCACTAGCACCCTCACCCACCCTGGCCAAGCCCCATCTCCGCCTCACCACTGACGAGTTTGATCAGCAGAGTGAGAAAGACTTCAGTTTCTGTCGCGAGTTCGGCGGAGGATTGTGTAAGTAAGAGAAAGACGATGCGAGTCACGCGGAGCGTTCAGAAAGCGCTTTGAGAAGCAGCGGGGAGAGGTGGTGTTGTAATAAGAGTAAGAGCTCTGGATGTTGTGAACATGATGGCGATGTAAGGACTGCTAATACGGAATGGACTGATGAGACACGTACCTTGTGGAAGAGTTCATGATAGTCTGTCAGTGCGTTCTCAACTAGTTCTAGGGAAAACGGCTTGTGGAAATATTTGAGCTGCAGGTACTGCGGACGCTCGCCGTTTCCCAGAAGGCATAGGTCTTCGAAGATGGTGACGCGTCGCGTGCTGCAGGGCCAAGCAATCGCGTCGTTCCGTCCGAAAGGGTAACTGATCCGAGCCCGCTAGCGAGCAGCAGACGACGACCCTCTTCGACGGCCTTGTCAACGACGAACATGACCAGTTGCCGCAGCGTCGCCACCGCAGTGGACGACACGACAACTGTCCTGGATTCATGCAGCTCAAAACATAATAGCAGGCCTGCAGCGCCATAGAGGCATATTCAACATCCATCATCCACTACGAGAAGGTACAAGAGAAAGGGGTACGCAGCACGAAAGTGAAATGGAAGTACGCACGTTTGCAAGTGGTCGACCGTGCACGGTGGGGAAGTTAGTGATGAAGGATAGGAGGGTTTGGAGAATCTCAAGCTGGATGTCGACGGCTTGCGATATGCAGTCATTCATCGTTTGGATGAGCTGGGACAACGGAGGGGACGGCGCGGAGGGAGACGTGGCGTTGGAGCGAGCCGAGGGCGATCCTGATCACTTTGGCGTTTTCCGTCGCACAACCCATGAATACAGGGAAAAGACGCCAAGAAATAATCGAAAGGTATGCCCTCGCATTTATGTGGCCCATCCCCCCCTGCGTTCCAGTCGTTTTTGTACATTTTACATTAGATCACATGACTCTTTTGATATGTTTTTTTTACTCAGTGTAAATATTTAGGCCTTAGGGTTTGACTGTGTGCAAAGATTTCGAGAACTGTCATTGGCTGTCAGACTTGAAGGCCAAATTGCTGGGTAACTTACTTTCCCCATTTGCGGCGTGACAGGAACGGAATCGTTGCTATATTGGCCCAACTTTGGACACCCTGGAAACGGAGCGACCCTCAGTGACGCGTCGAGTCGGCAGGCGCTGAAACGCTGAAGGGTTATTACATGGTCGATTCCGAGGCTCAAATCCCCACAGGGCATTGTCGTAGCGACATCATTTTGCGACTTGCCCCAGAACGCAGGTCCTCCTCTGTCTAGTTGGTCACGTCCCCGGTTTTGATATCGAGCATGGTTCCCTCAGAGCGTAAGTCTCTCTGATCCAATCCCCGCCTTCACAACCCGTGGCTAATCGGTCGCCTGAAACCGTATACTATCCCCTTTCTGCAGTTTCTACCGATAAGATCGACAGACACATCTCCTATCTTCAAGATACCTTCTCATCTCCCCAACCCCGTCATCCACGCGCTACTCATATCGCAGATATGGCCCGCTGCCACTTGACGTGCTACCTTTTGTCGAAAGATGAGCGAGATCTTGAGACCTCAATCCTTCAATCCACCTATGCTATATTCTTGCTATCTCATGCCCCAATTGGCCGTGACCCAGGCCTCAATGAAGCTTTCTTTATCCTTTCGACGGGTCTTTATCATCGCTTGAGGAAGTACGGTAACAAGCATCCCAGTGACAGCAGGTGCTGCATCCAGTACATTCGCTACATTCGCCACCATCGGGAATTATCACTCGAAGCCGTTGGCATCACACGGAACCACGTCACGATCTTACTTTTGGGTGCACTGAGTGTTCGGCTGGCGTATGAGCTCGGAAACGGGATGCAGGATGTTGAAGAGATGTCGTCACTCTGCCAAGACCTCCTCTCTTCAGATCCCACGATGCCAGGCCTTCTGGTGCATGTTGAATTGTTCGCTAAAGCTGTCCTTTTCTGCATATATTCACTGGCACGACCTTTTCCATCACATGTCATTGAATGTATAAGCAAGGCGAATGCGCTCCTCCCAGGTTCGGCCACTGTCGCCTTCGCGCTTTGCGCTTGCAAGTTCTTTCGCTTCCTAGAAACCGTCTCGATTGACGACTACAATGACGCGATGGCCACCTTTGACGAATTCGTCGCCGTTCGTTCCCAAGCAGATACCCCCGGAATACTACAACCATTTCTGAGCATGGCTGCAAGTATGGCGGAATACAGATGCTGGATATTTGGGAACCCAGAGTATTTGGAGGAGGCTATTGTTCGTAAACGCGATCACCTTGCCTCCACATCACCTGGATCTTTCCGCCGGGATGTCATTGTCCGGTCCCTGGCAAAGCTCGAGAGAGCTCGATTCAATTTATTTGGTGTCGCAGCTGGCCTTCAAGGGGCGCGTCCCAGTATCCCACAGGTGCTCTATCTTCCCCCGCTGAAATCTTCACACCCGGACATATCCGAGCATCTGGCTCGTTCGCCTGGCGAGCCCGTTTTACACAAGTTGCAAAGTCAATTTAATCAAATCGAGGAGATTGAAGCCACTAGACTCATGTATCTCCTTACCGATAAAGCGGATATTGAACGCGCTGCTAAATATTATGGGTCCGTCCTTGCATCCCTCCAACAAAGTCCCGATCACGAATCGCCTCTCCGCCATTCGGGTATCATCAGTTCGGCGGACTTCCTTCTCCATGCGTACAAACGCACAAATAATCCCGAGTATCTCAACGAATCGATTACTGCATTCAATACCATCCTTAAGGAACCGCATGCACAGTGGTATCACTCTAGCGTCATCAGACGGCTTATATGGTCCTTGCAATCCCGGTTCAGCATGTCAAAGGACAGAAAGGACCTTGACGAAATGATGCAACTATTCCCCGTCGCCGCCACCGATTTGCTCTTCCCAGTCCCAAGTCGATTCGAAGTCTCATGTTGGTGGGCAGAATCCGCCCGTGATTTCCGACACTCCTCTACGTCCACAGCATACAAGAATTCCATCTCATTAATGCAAGACCTTCTGACATTTGCGCCAACCCTCGAAACACAACATTTTCGTCTCGTCGCGATGCGCAATCATATCGAAACACTACCTTTGGACTACGCTTCGTATCGGATACACATAGGCCAGGTCGACGAGGCCATCGAGACTCTGGAACGAGGAAGGGGCCTGCTGTGGTCAGAGATGCGGGGCTTCCGCACTTCTATTGATCACCTTCGCATTGTTGACTTAACTCTGGCCGAGACATTTGCAGATGTTAATCGGGAGCTCGAGGCATTGACGACCTCAAACCCTGTGGGTGTGTGGACGGACAATGGTGAAGTTGATGATGGTGAGGGGATGGGCATGTTTGGTCATATTGCGAAGAAACAACGTGAACTATTGGACAAGCGCGATGGTCTCATCTTGCAGATCCGATCCTTGTCAGGCTTCGAAAATTTCCTGACGTCATCATCATTCGGCACGCTCCGTGCTGTTGCTGCGTGTGGACCGGTTATCTTCATTAACCATTCCACGTGGCGCTCCGACATCATCATTCTCCTCTATGACTCACCTCCATCTCTTATTACCACAAGTGACGATTTCTTTGGCCGCGCGAAGGGTTTAAAGGACCAGTTATTGGAAGCACGAAAGGAGGGCCTAGACTCGACGGAATACCAGGACGCATTGACTTCCGTACTCGCGACCCTCTATGATCTTGTTGGCAGACCTGTGGTGGAGAGGCTCCAGGAGCTGAATGTACGAGAACAATCTCGCATTTGGTGGTGTCCAACCTCTGTATTTTGTTCTCTTCCTTTGCACGCTATGGGTCCTATTCGATCGGAAGGCCCTCACAAGTTGTATTTCTCGGACTTGTACATCCCTTCCTATACTCCAACTCTTTCGGCGCTCATCGAGTCCAGAAAACATAACTTGCATTCGTTTGAGAAGCCATCAATACTTCTCGTAGCGC
>Ga0307509_10011776_pt1 | contig 10542 bp, 12 predicted proteins | sample 10_EM_MG_FD_202245 | JGI IMG/M metagenome (GOLD analysis project Ga0307509, IMG submission 202245) | Populus trichocarpa ectomycorrhiza microbial communities from riparian zone in the Pacific Northwest, United States - 10_EM | ecosystem: Host-associated > Plants > Roots > Unclassified | place...
TCTCACTGGGCTTCATACCTAGTTTCTAATACCTTTGTGTAATCTTGTAAACCGAGGAAAGATGTGCAAGGTGTTGCAGGTATTGCTCAGGGTGATAGAAGACAAAAAACAATTTTGCCAGAATTATGGTGATTCCGGCGGCAAATCCCGATCGCCGGAATCCCCCGGAACTTCCAATGCAAGAATGCCTCGGACTTTTTACTTCTGTTGCAGTTCCGACGTTGACTCTATCATCGCGCCCGCTGGAACTTCTTCTCTCAGATGGGTGCTAGCCATTCCAAGTTTGATGCATCAGACGAGAAAATATTCCAGAACGAAACCCCCATTTCAGTGAGTTCTGCTTCTCGCTCTGCCTCATACTCGACATTCAGATTTCTTGCTAGTTTTCCCCGGATATTGTAAATCACCTTTCTGACCGCTTGGAGGTGTCTGAAACAAGCACGGAACGCCAGTTAATTTTGGACGCACATATCAGAGAACGCATACGAAACGAGCTGGAACATTTGAAACGAGACGATGAGAACGTCCGCCGTGAAATCGAACATGCACTCGAGAGGGAAAATTTGGAACGGGAGAGCTCAATGGCCGGCGAGGCGCCGCAAGGAGACAGCACCCTCGGTGGTACCAAAAATAGTGTGTCCTTGCTAGGCGACTTGGAAGAAATTAGGACCAAGATTGAAAAGTACCAATTAAATCAAAGAACGCTTGAATTTCCCGAGGTTGAAGCAAATGGGCTTGCAGTTGTGGAATGTTACAAGTACGTGCATTTGATATATGTAACAGCCTCAAATGCTGATCTATCTTTCAGGAAAAACAAGAATTCTCCACTCCAATGCTGGCCTGAAGTTACTCGATTCAGGGCTTCAGTAGAACGTTTAGAGCAGGTGAGTCTCGCATGACCCTTTCTCACGTTCTATTTTCTTACCATGGCGCCAGCAATACTTCCGGTCCCTATAATTATCATTTGTAGTTTTGATGTAACCCCTCTACGTACAAATTCTGAGATCTTTTGCATTGCTCTTGTGGGCAAGTAAGGGTTGACCCAATCAGATAAAGCTACATGAGTGTTTACAGGCCTGAAAAGATAATACATTATTAATCCTCTGTCGCTGCCAGTTGAGCATCATTGTAAGCTTCCGCATCCGCCATCAATTTCTCCTCCAACACAGAGACTCGACCTTCCGAGTCCTGTTTTTCCACCAATAATTCACCGTACCGCATCTGCAGCATTCTCTCTCTGTGCTCCAGTTTCTCGACCTCTTCCTTCAAGGACGCTAGCCGTCGAGGACCAGCGGCGGATTCATTTCCACGGAGGCGGGCAAAGGTTTCATATTCAATTTTAGTGTTCCGCATTCCCTCAAATGTCGTCGTTATTCGTTTGACTATGGCTTGCGCGCGTTGTTGATAACCCCCAAGGGTTACTCCAAGCTTTTTCTCTAGCTTTGCTGCCTTGCTGGCTTCCCTTGTCATAGTGTCGCGATTGTCACTGAGCAAAGCGGAATACACAGCGATGCGGCGCTCAATGTCTAGGCCACCCCGTTCAACCCAACCCGTGCTCGAGATGTCGTAAACAAGGTTATTCCGCAAGGACGCCCAATAATGGTCCGGAGAGACGGCTTCAGTTTTTGACAACTTGAGGAGGCCTTCGCGGAGTTGTGTTGTGTTGGCCGAAGGGAAGCCAGCTAGATTGGCGAGCTCAGCATGTATTTCAACTTTAGCAGCTTCTAGAGCGTCGTCGTCAGGCGGGACATAGGAAGAGTGTGAAGAACCCGATCTTGTTGTTCCTGGGAGAGAATGCATAATTGAATCGTGTTGCAGAAGCTGAACGAGTTCGGCATTAACAAGTTTCTGCGCGATTTGTATCTCCGGCTCATCTTCATCTATATTGAGTGCGTCCATAAGTGAGGGGATATCCACATTGCTAGGCCTTGGCAATCCAAGTTGTACCGCCTGAGATCTCCTCGCCAACGATTTCCGCTCCTCCTCATCCTGAAGACGCTTAATCTCAGCATCCCTATCTGCAGCATCTTCGAGGATCTTTTGCCCATTGGTATCTAAAGTTTCTTTATCCTCTTCATCTGGTACCAACAGTTCAAAGTTATTTTCAGGCTTGGGTAGATTAAGAAAGCCGGTTTTGAGGGCTCGTTTCGCAGATGACGCGCGTAGTCTTTGGTCACGGGGGGTTCCTCCCGACACTGAATACTTGTCCGGGTTAATGGAAAGGCTGTCGCGGAGGGGCGTTCGCAAAGGAGTGGCGGAGGCAAGTCGAGGTGTAGCAGAGACATCCAAAGGACCCTCTCGCATGGGAGTTGCCAAGGGATTAGGGGTGAAAGCGACTTGATGACGGGGGGTGGCGCCTTCAAAACCCGAGCCACCTCCAGGTCCCGTATGCAAAGGAGTATTCTCATCCCCCAGTAACGGTGTCTGGGCGATTGTCATATTTCTTAAATTCCGCGCCTCCATCATCACGGTATCCTCTGTTTGGAAGAAGTGAATAAGGGTTACGGATGTAATAAAGGAGGTAAACCTACGCTGGGGTGCTGTTCTTGGTGTTCTTGCCATTCGTGCAGCCTCTAGGCCTTCATAGTCACTCAATAATCTGCCACTCGCATCACTACCACCCCCAACCAGGGCTTTGGCGTTCTCGCCTGCCTGTCCAATTTTGACGATATCCTCGAGTTCTGTTTCCCCTACTTGAGCAGTTGGAAGCGCAAGTTTTCGCCGTCTCCCTATGGACTCTGCCTCCTTCAGTTTCTGGATCTGAGCGTCACGGGCGGCAATGAATTTGGTTTGGTGATTTGTGGCTTCTCCCTCCTTACCAGGGGCATTCTTGCGCTGACGTTTCTTACGCTCGGCCTCTTCTTCCTCAGGTTTACGCTTATTCTCGAGTCTTCGAAGTGTCTGGCCAACGGGGGCTGCGGCAACACGAGCTTGTTCCTCAGCGGTGTCGTAGAAGCCAGCAGCTGCCTTTTTCTCGAAAGGGATATCGGCATTGTACTGATGATAAATGTGAAGATAAAGTATTAATGATAGAAGGAGGGCTTACATCCATGCCCTTTTTCTTGGTCTTGTGACGCATACTGAAAAGAAAAAAGAAAAAAAAAAGGTCATCCCTCTCCCCCCAAGTAATTTCACAAAACTTACATTATACCGGCGGCCTTTAATTCCCGCTTCTTTTGTAAAACAGCGAGTCTCCGGGCCTCTTCGAGTTGGCGTTCACGAGCCTTTCGTTTTGCTTTTTTCCCTTGAGTGTTGGCAAGGCGGGCACGGGCCTCTGAGAGCATCTCTTTTTCTGGTGATGGCATGAGGAGAGAGGGGTGAGAGGAGAATAGGAAATTAGGACATACCATCTTCGTCCATGTCGATAGGGTCTGGCCTGGCCGGTTTGGTCTCTGGGTCGGGGTCGATCTCACCAGGGCGCAGCCTACGAATGTCGTCTGCAGTAGTACCAGATTCGCCCGAGGGGCCAGAAATGCCCAGTTCCTCGTTCTCCTTTGCTTCAGCCTCGTCGAGGAGTTTCTGGTAACGCTCGTAACACTGGGCAGCGGTCCGACCGACGATTGGGGCAATGGTACGCCATTGGGTTGGCATGAGTTTCGCAAGGTGTAGGAGCTTCTCATCCTCAACCTTGAGGCGGGATGAGGGTGGAGAAGGGGGTGAAGAGGAAATAGACGGACCTTGGACCATTCCGTCTTCTTGATGGAAGGGTCGAGCCATTCATACCAACGGGCCTTGCATTGCTTTGGAGTTTTCCGGACGAGAAGGGACGAGATACGAGCCCTAAAGGAGACTGTGAGAAGGGATAGGAGTCCGGAGGAGAACACGCACCATTGGTTCTTGCCATATTTTGCAATCGCTGCCTTGAGAACCTCGTCCTCGGTGTTCTAAAGAAACAGTGAGAGAATGAGGGGGGAAATAAAAGAGATAATATACCTTCCATACACCTATAGAGAAGGATTAGATGAAAAATGAAAGATGAATAAAAGGAGAGAGTACATGCCTCCCTTGATGATGATTCTGCCCATGGTGGTTGAAGAGGAAGTGACGGTAGGCGCACGTGACTGCCGGTGAATGAAATGGGACGGTTTCTGTTTGATGACCGCTCAATCGATTGAAGTGACCGACTTATGTTGGACTCCATGCCAAAGTCCACAATTTCCATTAATCCTATTCCTAGCTCAAAGCCCCCCGTCGTGAGAGGCGCACGGGCCTGCACCGTTTGCCGCACAGCAAAGGTCCGGTACCTCCTAATCTCCTCCAACCCATCCTCACTCCTACTCTAGATGAAGTGCGTCGGCGCAGAGGACGGACAGAAACAATGTCAGCGTTGCAAGCGTGCAAATGTCGAGTTCGTCTCCTTCTCCTCCCTCCTCCCTTCTCCTCCTCACTCCATGTCACCAGGTGTGTCTTTGAAAAGCACAGACGCGGTCGCAAGCCTGGTTCAAAGTATTTCTCCTCCATTCCGACCTTTGACTATCACCCTCACAATATCCCCTTAGATTGTCCGAGGCTTCTAAAATGCTTCGTCGTCTCGAAAAAGGCCTTAATTCCGCCAAAATCAAGTCAGAAACCACCTCTCCTTATCACACCGATGAACTCCGTAACCCCGCAAGTCAAGAATCTTCCTATTCAACCGCACCCTCTGAACCCCCATATACCTCTTCAACGACACACCTTCAATCTAGCGAAATTCCCTCACCCAACGTCCAGTCTTACCAAACCACAGAGCATTATCCCCCTTCCAGTGCTGGTTCCCGTCATCCCGAAATGGAGGACGATGATGAAGATCCCGACCGCGGCGACGAGCCTTTCTTCCCTGCAAAACTCATCAGGATGGAAAATCAGAGAAACTCTTTCTTCAGGACTATCCTCAATCCTGAAGAGGTACCAACCTCGACCCCTCAACGCAGTACATCTTTTACACCCCCCCATACCTCTTCTCCCTCGCCTCCTGGTCCCAGCGACCCCATTACTGCTGGAATCATCACCGAGGCGGATGCAAAAATGCTGTTTGATGCCATTTTCTTACGCCTTAATCCCTTCATCAACCTTTTTGATCCCGCCCTGCACACATCCACCTACGTTCGCTCAAAATGCCCCTTCTTATTCACCACCCTCATCATGGCTGGTTGCAAGTTCTTTAAAGCCGACAAGTTTAAACTTTGTCAAAAACTGGCCAGTGATTTTGCCATACGTGCTTTTGCCGATGGTTGGAAGCGTATCGAGGTAGTGCAAGCTTTTGCGTGCCTAACCTACTGGAGGGAACCCGATGATACTGTTCGTTCCTTCCCTCATATTTCTCCACATCCTAGCTAACTTGTTGACCGGGCAGAGGACCTGGACTTATATCGGCTATGTAAGTAACTCTCCTTTACCCCCCCATTCCCCGTTATTCATGTCTCTGCCAAAGGCATGTAGAATGGCGGTTGAACTTGGACTCAACCGTTACGTCGCTACTCCCCCTGCCTCTGAGACGGAATTCCAGCGATTAGAAAGACGTAACCGGGAGCGGACATACCTCGTCCTATTTGTCCACGATCGCAGTCTAAGTATGCAGACTGGCAGACATTGGATGCTCCCAGAAGACGAGCTCGTTAGACGTGCTGGGTCATGGCATCAAACAAGCGGTGGCGCAGTTCGGCCAGAGGATGTTGTAATAGCTGCTTTCGTTTCACTGCGTCGAATCGCGGTAAGATTTTTTCAGTTTTGTTCTCAATCTCACACTTACGCTGCCCGATGCAAGGCTGAAACGACGGACATTTTCAATGCCTCCAAGGGTTCCTCGAACTCGGACATCAATTATGAAGTTGTTCTATCCAATTGTAATGCTCGGCTTACACAATGGGATGATGTATGGCGTCAAGAGATGGAAAAAGGTTTGATAGCATCCCAATCTTTTTCTTTTGGTCACCTACTTATATATCTCTCCCAGCGGGTGGCGAAAAATTTCATCTTTCCTTCCTCACATTTTTCCGCTTGTATGTGCGCCTCTTTTTGAACAGTTTTGGTATCCATCCTTCAATGCTACCCGTAAGCGGTGATCCACTGCGATAATTTATCATGCATTTGACACATTGCACAGGGCAGCCGTCAACCTCCAAGCCTCCAAACACTATCCATCTGCTGCACCAGCGCTCTTGATTCATTGCGAATCATCTCCCAGGATTTCCATGCCATCCATGTATTGGTGAGTGAAAGCCCTCACGCAACAATCAGGATACTGACTTGAATTCCACACAGAGATATGGCCAGGACTCGATTACCGTGATGACGGCATACTCCGCGATATTTCTGCTCAAGGCATGAACGCCCGTTTCAATTTCATTGTCGTCTTCCTGACACCCATTTTCTAACAGCTTCTTCGTGTCTCAAATACTGGCCATCAGCTGGGACCTGAAACGGCCAACGAGATCCACAACCTTATTACACAAACGGCCGATTCGTATCAGGAAGCTTCATCATCGCATTCGCCGGTGTCGATCTCTGCGTCATATCATGCCCGATTCCTACGCAGTTTAGTTGCCAATGATATTTTTAAATCTCGCCGGGGGGAACGGGAACGGTTTGACAACAACATGCCGATTGATCCCCGACTTCAAGGTAAGAGGCCGTTGCTTGCAAATTAAGTACGGCTAATTCTTTAAAAATGGGATCTTCTACAGGCCCCTCGACTTCGCATGGGACGCTGCAGACCTCACCTTCGATGTACCCCCATCAAGCACACCGGATGCACGAACAACCGCAGCATGCGCAAAACTTCCATTTCCCTGCATCGCCCCACCTTCCTGCCCATCCCCACACAGCTCCGCTTGAGCAAGACTATCAACTCGAACTTCAGGCAAGAAACGTCGAAGGAAGAACTGTCGCAGCATCTGGAGCCATTCATTATCCCGGTGGTTATGTTCCGGTGGCAACACACCATGCCTCGGAACTTGACGCACACTACTGGAAGAATATGTTTCTCGAACTCGGATTTGGCGAGAATGTGGATCCGAGTACCATGCATGGTGTTGTGCCCAACAGCAACACACGGACGATGCCCCAGTATGTGGAAAACACGACACCACAACACCATCTACCGCACCCATCTCAGACCGCCCACCACGGCATGCAGTCACAGCAAGCTCAAATGCACTACCAGTCCATGCACGCCCCCCAGCACCCCCCTACTTACGGGCACTAATTTTCGTTATTCTGTTTCTTTTTTTGATTTGATTTGTACAGCGGCTAGGTGTTATATTACCAAAAAAGAACCTCATTGTAATCATTCTCCCAAGCGCCTGTACATGTATTTTTGTGTTTGTTGTAATGCCGTCAATCACGTTGGACTCTTTTTTTTTTTTTTTCTTGTGGCAGAAATCAAGTATCAACACCAATAGGGAAAATGATGACGGTACGTCCAACAGCCGCAGCAATGCGCGGGATGCCAGGTAGGATGAGAAAGTCAAAGTCTCGGATAAAATGAGGTTTGGGTCGGAGGACAAACGGTGTAGGTGGGGCATGTACATAACTGCAATTGTGGACATGGAGCAAAGCACCATTAGTTGGTGACCGGGTCGAGATGGCAAAGTAATCGGTGTGTGTTTGACACCACCTAAGAAGGAATGAATGGTTGAAGGAATACATGAACATGAGCCATATATACCGGAATAAGTGACCGCCCTCTGGAAAGCTCGTTCCTGTAGCGTTCGGCGTCCCACCCCGCAATTTGGAGATGTCCCATAAAGCAAATTTTTGGCCAAAAACACCTCCAATTCTGTAATAAATTTAAATTTGAGACGAATGATAAAGAAAACGAGACGTACATGTCAATGGCATCCATCCGCCAATCAACGGAAGCTGACCATTGGGTGGTGCCAGCCATAGAGGCCTTGGACAACGCCGTGGGCTCGACGAGTTCGACCAAGCTCGAATGGCGCAGGGCGCCTTCTTCGCCATCTTCTGGGTCCGAGCGCCAATCCGTCAGAAATATAGATCCATGAGAGTCTGCCACCAACAATTCCTTGCTCGTGGCGGGATGCGACCGGATGGTGGTCAATGGGCATGGAAAGGGAATGACGTAGGCTGTTGGTTGAGGTCGTTCAGGAGAGGGCGACATGGCAAAGTCTTTTTCGAGGAGGGGAGACTGGTGGGTGGGGGGGATGTCGATGGTTGGGTAGAGGTCCCATACCATGAGCATCTTGTCATCTTGCGTGGATGGTCAGCGAAAGAGGGCCAAAATAATAATAATATGAAACTGACCAGATACTGTGGCGACATATCGCGCGCTGTCTTCATCCCAGCCACCACAGAAAACCATATCGTTTACTTTGCCATGATGGCCGCTGAGCCCCCCACCAAAGGAATATATGTCTTCAGAGCCCGAGGATGTTTTCGTGAGGAGATGGAGCCCAAAGTCCGCCCCGGCGACAACGAGCCTTTGGATGGGTTAGAATACCAAAACGCGGATTCAAACTGGCTCACTCAATGAGCCACTTTTCGGTCGACAAAGGGGACACGGTGCGGGAGGACCATGCGATGGCAGTGATACGCGACCCGACGTGGAAAGACGCGAGGAGGTGGCACGCAGTATCCGACTTGGGAGTTGGAGTGAGATGAATTTTGAGCGAGTGAAGAAGGAAAAATACTTGCGACTTGAATAACCTCTACGGAATGTTCACCGCCGATGGCGACGATATCGGGAGCATCGGTGTTGCGGCATGGACGGAGAGAATAAATATCAGTGGGATGGTTGAATTCGAGGTCCATTCAGGTGAACAAGGTTTGTTGTATGACACAACGAAAAGGGCCTAACCCGTGGCTGCTCCTCGCTCTCTCGCTTTCTTCGTTTGCTGCGTTTCTCACCGTCGTCAAACGCAGAGAACAGACCAATCCTGCCTCACTCCAGCCTCGTCAAGCCGATCACCCACTTGTTCCACCTCGACACAAAGAAAAGTGAGATATGGATCCTCCGGTTTTCGACAACACCAAAGTGACCGTCATCTATGTGCTTGGCGGACCTGGTGCTGGTATGCAAGTGACTTTTTGGAAGAAAGCTACTACTGTTTACACACATTCTCTACCTAGGCAAGGGCACGCAATGCGCACGATTGGTTGAAGATTTCAACTTTTGTCATCTCTCTGGTTAGTGGTGAATTGACCCCTCGGAAAATTTATTTTATTTTATCAAGGACAGCTGGAGACCTGTTGCGCGCTGAACAAAATCGCGAAGGATCCGAGTATGGGGAGTTGATTAGGACGTGCATTCGGGAAGGGACGATTGTGCCGATGGAGGTGACGATCAAGTTGTTGGAAAACGCGATGGGTGGTGCGTTGAAGGAGAGAACTTTGGGCGATGGATGGACGAACGGATGTGGTCGTTTTTTGATTGACGGATTCCCTCGCAAGATGGACCAGGCGCTCAAGTTTGATGAAACGGTATGTTTTCCATGAAAATAAAAAATGTAACTGAAGATTGGGATAGGTCTGCTTGTCTTCTGTGGTGATTTACTTTTCGACGACGGAAGAGGTGATGCTTGGGCGCTTGTTGGAGCGGGGAAAGACGAGCGGACGAGAAGATGATAATGTTGAGAGCATCAAGAAACGGTTCCGTAAGTGGATTATCATGGATAGTTGGGGCTTGTTTCAAGTCAAATGACAGGAACCTACAAGTCTGATACGATGCCAGTGATTGAGTACTACGCTGGGCAGGGCAAAGTGGCAGAGGCAAGTTTGAAAGTATGTTGATTCTATGGAAAGAACTAAAACAGGGGGCAGATTGATAGTTCTGCAAGTATTGAAGAGGTACACCAGCTGGCGAGTGTGGTTGTTAAGGACGTGTTTGGAGGGAAATACGGACAGAAAGAGTATACCTATTAAGCATATACAGAGAAACCATGTTGAACTGGATCTATGGAACAAGTAGCGTTTCCGTGAGTGGGAATGTGGGAGATGGCACCGTCGGTGCAGAGGAGATGGGCATCTTGATCATCTGGGTCCTTTTGGGGAGGGTCAGAGTGTTGTGAGTGAAGAAGAATGAGGAAACATACAGGGATCCACTCCCAACCGCCACAGCGAATGTATTCGACGATGGACAAGTCTACATGTGCACCGTCTTGATAGACAGCACCCAAGACATCGGATATGATTGGGACAAAGGCGTCCCTGGCATTGGGGGTATCTTCTGGTATAGATGGATGTCGGAGTGGACGGATGATGACGAGGTCGCAGGTAGCGGGAGGAGGGGGGATTGCGCGTGCGAGAGGGGCAATGGTAAATGTGGGTTCGAGGCGATCTACATTGACGGTGGAGAGAAAATAGGCAAAAGGGCCGGATAGGGAGTGGTCAGGAAGGGCGACAAAGGCTTTTGAGGTGGGGTCGTAAATCTGGACGAGTCCGAGGGAGGGGATGGGGGAAAGGCGGACACGGGCATTGTACCACTTGTTCACGCTTTGTTGAGCAGCGATCTTGAACCTGACCAAGCCCGGATGAGAATCCCGGAGGGCTTCAGAGTGGTGGAGAATAGAGGCATGGAGGGCGGTGGAGACGACGACGACAGAGAGG
>Ga0307509_10011777_pt1 | contig 10541 bp, 12 predicted proteins | sample 10_EM_MG_FD_202245 | JGI IMG/M metagenome (GOLD analysis project Ga0307509, IMG submission 202245) | Populus trichocarpa ectomycorrhiza microbial communities from riparian zone in the Pacific Northwest, United States - 10_EM | ecosystem: Host-associated > Plants > Roots > Unclassified | place...
TGTCGATGTGGATCGCAAAGATCACAGTTCCAGTCTCTGTTTTGTGGCAATACATGCACTAATCACTGTCCATGCGTTGGAAGCCCCAGCCAGTGACAGCATCGTCAAAGGTTTGGTTCCAAATCCTTCCTGCCTGCTTCAACCTGTATATGCTCTTCATCAGCTTCATCACCCAACTGTCTTTACCTGGCTCTTCAAAGCCTTGCGGTTGTTCTAGGTATGCCGTCTCATCTTCAGGTAAGATGCCGTGTAAAAATGCGGTCTTCACATCGATTTGCTGGATGTCCCAACCATGTGCCGCAGCAATGTGAAGGATTGTCTGAAAAGATTCAAGTCGGGCAGTTGGAGCTGTCGTTTTCTTGTAATCGATGCTGTATTTTTGGGCGTAGCCTTTGGCGATGTAACAGACTTTGTAGCATACAATGTCACCTGCATTGTCTTGTTTCCTTTTGCACACGAGTTTCCCTCTCAATGGCCATCTACCTTTAGGAACGTCAGAGCATGGGATCAGCACGAATACCTGCATGTCGGCAAGGCTGCACAGTTCTTTGTGGGCTCCAGCGATCCAGTACTCGCATTCTGGGGAGCGCATTGCATCGCTCCAAGAGGGATCATCACCAGAATCAAAATCAGGCTCTGCAGAGCCATCAGAGATTGAAGAAAGGAAGATGTCAGTGGAGGGGAAATCAGAGGGTATAAAAACAAGTGGGAGCAAAGTGTGGCTGTTGCGAAGGGGTGCAAATTCAGAAAGAAAAACAGAGTCTAGACCGTCCGCGTTGGTTGCTTGGCAGGCTAGAAGGTGGGGGGATCAATGTAAGGGAGGTGCTATAGTGGGAGTAGTGAGATTATTGTTATTGTTGGTGTTATTGTTGTTGTTGTTGTTGTTGTTGTTGTTGTTGTTGTTGTTATTATCGTTGTTGTTAATGGTATTGTTATTTCTCATTGTTTCTGGGGGTGTTATCATAATTCTAGGTATCATAGGATTGACTGTGTTATTTGGTGGTATAGTAAGCGGCGGTATTGTACTGTTAACTACTATGGGAGGCATTGTTTGTCAAGGAGAAGAGGAAGGGTATGTAAGTGGGGGGAAAGATGGGAGGATGGGGTCAGGAATTAGGTTGTCGTCATCATCATCAGGCATATCTGACAGGGATGAAGGAGGTGCTGATTTGAGGATGGGTGTTGTGTCCCAGCTAGGAGGGGCATCTGGGTTCAGGTTGATCATCATGCCTGGTAGAAGATCTGTGGGTTGAGACTGCAGGTGCTCGATGAAAGACACGTGGTAGCTGTTGAAGATTTTCCCAGTGGTTGTGTCCCATAGGCGGTAGGCCTTTGCATGTGGGGCATAACCAATTAGGATGCATGGGGTGGATCTTTGAAAAATCTTCGGGTTGTGGGTTTGGATAAGGGCAAATGCTCTGCAGCTGATTTCGCAGAGGTGGGACAGGGATGGCATGTGGCCAAACCATAATTCATAAGGGGTTTTGCCATTTAAGGACAAGGAAGCGGTGAAATTAGTGAGGTAGGCAGATGTTGTGCAGAATTCATCCCAAAATGAGGCAGGGGCGTTACATGAGAGTCGCATCATGTGTGCTTTTCTGAGGATGGTACAGTGTAAGTGTTCTGCCTGGCCATTCTGAGCGGAGGTGTAGGGCACAGTGAGTTGATGCTCGATGCTATATAATTTATACCAGGCAGTGGTCGTTTTGGAGACAAGTTCTCCATTGTTGGTGACGATAATTTTTAGTCTGTCTCCAGTTTGATTCTCTACAGCACAGTGCCATGCACAAAGCACATTTATGGCTTTGCTTTTACTTTTTAGAGGCAGGCTCCAGACATAACTGGTAAAGTCGTCAATAATATTCATTGAATAGAGGTGACCATATCTCGAAACACAGGGCATTGGTCCACATAAGTCAACGTAGACCCGCTCTAACCGCCTGGTAGCCCAACACCCCTCACACATTCTTGGCACATGTGATCTTGTCTGCTTCCCCAAAACACAGTGGTCACAAAATGCTGGTGCAGAGGAGAGGTCAATGGGCATACCTTCAACGACACCTTGACATGCCATGTCAATGATTTTTCGGTTAGAGCAATGTCCAAGGCGTTGGTGCCACATTTCGAGGTCCAGTGTCCTGGCTGTGTACAGAGCGGAGGATGGTGTGGTGTTCGCAACATTCGCGGTTGTATTGGGTGTAATGAATTGGTGGGACTTCTGAGTGCAGTCAAGGATATAGAGGCAGTGTGATATCCAGGCATGGCCTGTGATTATGACAGTCCTGCTGGAGTTGATGACAGAACAGGACTTTCATCAGGAAAAACCTCCTGTGCTAGCAAGAGGTAATTACTGATAATTTATCACAAATTATCAATTATTCATATATTATCATGGATTGCCTTACCCCCCCATAATCTAGCAGTATTCTACTCATAATTATCGATATTTTTTAAATAAAACAGCAGCGGGTAATTACTTATAATTTATCCTTGCTAGCACAAATTGCTTTACCCCCCCATAATTTACAGGTAATTCCACACAGTTCTTAATTATTGATAATTATTGATAAAACAAATGTATTTATGGTATCATTAACTAGCTAGTGAGAGGTAATTCGGCAGCAAACACAAACAAAGAATATTTAGTAAAAGCAAAAGAAAAAAACCCACCAGACTGCTGAAGGGCATGACACAAGGCTGTCCCACTTGGCTGTGGGTCATGGGGGAAGTGTCTGTGAACGACACAGCATCAGGTAGGGCAAGGGCATCAGGACAGGTGTGAATGGCAAGGGCCAAAGCATAAGTCTGTGGGCTGCTGCCATAGAGCATGTCAATGTTCCTTGTGAGCACCTGGTATCTAGGAAATGGCGGAACATGGACTACCACCATTTATTGTGGGTGAGGTATAAACATCCATAAACGGCTATGTCACTCACCCCAGGTCACATGAAGGTTAATAGAGGTGCCATCGCACTTGGTCAAAATCTGGTTTCCACTGAACACTTTGCCTAAGCAAACAAATTAGTTAGATGGACATATACTACTCAACCATGGAATACATGCAACCAGTGCTGGTACACACCTTGTCATGCAAAGGTTGGCCAATGTCACCGATGAAATGGGCTGTGGGCACATCATTATTCATTTGAGGATATGATGGAGCCAAGTCTGACACTTACTGACGAAGAGTAGAGCCTGTTGAATCTGCATTGGGTCAGTTCTGCAGTACGGATTTGTCAGAGTACTAGGCAATTCGAATTGAATGGACAGCTGGCTAAACCAAGGTGGTTGTAGTGACTGATGCATGAGTGGATGAGCTGTAAGTAGTTAGCATAGGACATTGAACTGTGTGGCCATGAACTGAAATGCAAATGGGCCATTATGTCGAGTGCATGTGTACTTACATCCATCAAGTTGAGTGAAATACCATTGTCGGCTGGGCTTGGGGGTCAAAATTGTGTGAGCTTTAGTGGGTCCAAGTTGGCAAGGTCAACGTTCACTGCCAAGATGGCAAGGGTGATGCTGTATGTGCATGGATGAGACCGTCAGGTGCAGAGCATAGAAGAGGGACATAACTGACACACCAGTTGGGTTTCAGGATGTGGCCTCATCCATACATGATCCTGAAGTAGGGATTGGCCCATCAGTGGTGGCAATGGGTAGCAAGCCAAAATGATGGCATGGCAGTTTTCAAGGGCTAATTCTTTAGAAACGGAGAGCACAAGTATGGGGAAGGGCAGAAATATAAATGAGTTGATAACATGTTGCAGTTCAAGTTGAACTTGAAAAAAAAGAAAGCGCACAAGCAGTGTTTGTTTGTTTGTTTGTTTGTTTGGTACTCCAACACTGACACTAGCATAGTACCAGCATGTGTCTTAACTCTTTTCCTGAAAAGCACACCCTTCCCCTTCTTTTCTCCTGAATGCTTGTCCTGTTACATGTCAACCCTGCAGCCAATATATACATTGCAAGTTTCCAAGCCTAGCTGAGATGTGGGCTGCAGGCATGGGGTTCATCCAATGCCATATTTAACCATACATGGATGACTTGCCAGGGCACCCTCATTCAAGACCCTTTGTGGCAACACATCACACTCACACTCATACTTTTGTGGTGGCATCTCAAGCATGCCTGTGCTGTTGCTACCATTGCTGTTCAGATGGGATTTGTCTCTTTCATCGGGAAGGTTCCACATGTAGCGCCTCCATCAGATGCAGGGATTTTCTTGCTGGCTAGATGGAAGACAAATGATTGCGCTGTCAGGGCTGTCATTCTTGAGTGAGTCTTGAAACTGATTATTTGCTGGTCTTGCACCTCTGGGAGTCCCATGCAGTTTTTGAAGAGCTCAGAAATCATCATGAACAAGGCAGCATTTACTCCCAGATGCTCCTGCTGTTGAAATTATCTGACATGCAGTTTGAACCTGCCACTCCAAAACCATTTGCAAATGAAGTGGCTGTTCACATGCATCGTGAAGATGGGACGCATTGACAATGACAGGTTATTGGCCTTCCTCACCATGGATGCTCTCTGAGAGCAGTCCAGACACCTTTCCTCATCTATTCAAGCCAAGGTCAACGTCCCTGGCAATTCTTCTATGGCACTCTTTTCCAGTATATTGAGACTGAAGAGTCAAAATACCAATACCACTTGAAACGGGGCACAGTAAAAGCAAGTATGTGGTGTGGTCTTTAGCAAGTAATGTGCATCTCCAGTGCCGATCCTCAAGCTCCTCCACCTGGAGTTGGAATGTAACAAACACCATTAATGACCACTATGGGTGCAGCAATAGTCGGTGGCGGGTGGATGGTGGGAGACCATATTCAATCAGTGTCAATGGAAGGTGAGCCGCAAGCCCACAACGTCCTGGTTAGCGACTAATTTCAGGGGCAGTTGTGACAGTCTGTACCAGCATTATCTGGGTTTCAAGAAGCTTATGCATGATGCACTGTGGGTTTTGCTCAGTGAAGAATCTGAGAAGCAGGTAGAAATGGGACTTGCGAAGGACAGAAGCGGAGTTGGTGGTGTGTGCCACTAGCCCTTGTTCCGTGATCCCACGTGCTAATTCCCCTTCCTCCCCTTGTCTCCTGCTCCATCAGCTGCGCTCAGTGCTTTAAAAGCGACTAAAAACAAGTTGTAGTCCAAGACATGAGAAAAGGCAACCTGTACCCACTTTGCACAAACATACTGGGTAAGTGTAAAGCCTTCCTTGGAGCTCATCTGTCTCCACTTGGCCTGGGCCAGTCAGCATGTTGGGCTGTTGGCCAGAGATATCCAAGTCCCGTTCTTTAGTAAACTTTGGATATTCAAATCAAATTCAACGACATCCGCAGAGGCTACAATTGTCATATTTGGCAGATACAATTGTAAGGTATGGGATCATGCCACCAGCCCTTGAAATCAGCCTATTTCAACCACATGACAACCCTTCCGCACCAACATAACATGTCAGCTCCTTGCCACCATCGCACACCGCGCCTCCTTTCATCTCAAAAACAACAACGCACATATCGCCTTGACAGTCAAATTCTGCTCAATACCACATTGCTGAACACGCCACATCCCCTTTCCAATGGCCAAAGCACTCCTTCAACCTTCCTTTTTCTACCTAGCTGATGGACAAAGCATGAACACCATTTACACTTGGACCTTGCACCCACAGTGGCACCCTTGGCACAACACACCTGTTTCCCTTCAAATCTGATCACCGAACATTCCTTGTTTATATCGAAGAGTGGGATTGTCACCAGCTCTACTATTTTTCATCCCTTTCGCTACTTTTCTTCATCTTTTACTCACATTCATTCATAGTGTACTTGTATCTATTGCATCACCTCCACCATATAAATACCTCATGTCCAGCCTTGCCAAAAGGGAGGCAATAGAACCCCAGTCTCTTTCTTACTTGTGTGTGACCTTATTTCTTTCTTCTCCATCTGATCAGCCCTGAAACGACATGCTTGCTGATGCTCTGCAACTGTGCATACCTGCTGGCAGTTGAGCAATTAACAACCACCTATCCACCCTCCTTACTTGCTCCACCACACACCCTTGCCTTGGGACGCGGCCCTGGTTCTATCTTCATTACATCCTTCCTATCAAACTCATGGGCATGGACTCTGCACACATGCTACACCATCGTCTTCACATTCATCATTATGCTGGAGACCCATTCATATACCACCTGTTAAGGGCCAAGGACCCTAAGGTGCGACGTGCACAAGTTTGTATAACGGTGGCAGGACTTGTACTTCAAGGGATCGCAGGTAGCGAGCACTGGCCCTTGGATGCGCTGGTATGATGGGTCTGCACGCGTGCAAGACACTAGTGGTGATAATGAAAGATGTAGAGAAGAGTCTCGACGATGTTCGAGACGACTTAGAAGGGATGCGGGCGAAAACTGAAAGCGTGGTGGAAGCTACAACACTTGGGATTAAACCAAGTCAGGCTTAAGGCCCAACTCTAGGAAAACACGAGGGTTTATATACATGTGAGGAAGCTGTATGACTAAGGCATGATACGACAGGTACTTGTACTAGTAACGAGTCATAGCCCAAAAGATGGAGTCATATACTGCGGAACTGACTCACACGTGAAGATAGCAAGAAAGGAGTCAGTATGAGTCGTGAAACGAGGCTATGAAGAAAGTATAGTAAGCAGGCCGAGAATCTGGAAGCGAGGCTGAGGTAAGCGAATAGAAACGAGTCAGGGGTAGGGATAGGGTCATGTGAGGTCAGGTGAGGGAGTATCAGGTGATGCGCAGGTGACTTGGGAGCAGGTGATGTAGGACAGGTGACTTTGAGGAGCAGGTGACTGGAATGGCATGTGACCGGTCATGTGGGTGGTCAGGTGACCTGCGTAAGCCCAAGAACGTAACATGACGCCCTTCCTAGAAAGTCACTACCATGTGACTTCTAGGATGTCGGTCCGGAGTGCCAATAAGCATGTCATTGCTGATGTCTTCCCATGTGGCGCCTAATGTGTCATATGCGCGGAGTGTCGGGTCGCTATGTCCATCAGCCCATATGGCTGATAGTGTTTCATATCCGTCGTAGCGTGTGCAAAACATCCCATAGTTAGCATGCGTTTCTGGTACCAGGCAAGTCATCCCGGTGCAATTGTGATGGGGGATGGGGCAATCCTCATGAGCGTGGAGAGGGGAGTAGCATCTTCCGCAGAAGACCCAGAGCAGGCAGTCCTCCTTCAGGTGGTCTGGTGTCTCATCGTGACATTTGAGACAATAGGGGTAAGAGATGTGTGCGCGTTTGCGCGGGGTAAAAGGTGAAGGGGAGGCAGCTCGTTTTAATGGTTGGGTAGGCAGTGGGTCTTCGTCTGGGTATCGTAGCTCCATGATGGCTTCAGCTATCTCCAGGGGTGAGGGCGTTGTCGTCGGAGGGATATCTGGGGAACGCACTACTGAAATGCTTAAGTGGGTAGGGGTTGGGGATAGTGGTGTCTGTAGGAGGTTGCCAGTGCTCGCGGGTGGATATGACAGTTCTGATGTGGATGAAATCGCGTTTGACGATGCAGTGGGTGTTGACAAAGGTGGGCTCGCTTGTTCCTGCTCTGATAAAGGTGGAGCAGTGGGATATGGTGTTACCAGATTGGTAAACACGGGTGAGTATAGTGAGGTTGCCAAATTGCTCGACATAGTTAATGGCACTGGGGGGGAATAGACGTGGGGTGAAGGACATTCAACGATGGTAGATGCAGCGGTAGTCTTGGCAGAAGTGGGAGTGTTCCAGAGAGTGTTCAAATGTGGCGTGAATCCTAGTATAGACGATCGGAAGTCCTGTCTCCTTGTTTCTTGGTCCTGAGTCTGGTACAAATTCGTGGAATTTGTAGGGGTTGGTGTTACAATCCACCCAGTTTTTTCGTTTTACTCCCAACCCCAAGCAACCTCAGGACCTGTCGCACCTCCCGCACCAACCACACAGATCCCTCAGAATATATCCCAACCAATAATACCACCATCGATACCTCCCAGAGCACACACACCCATGCTACCCACTACCTTCAGCCAGGCAATACCAACGATCCCGATCACATGGCCTACTCACACGCGCCACCATTCCTCCATGGAATACTACACAGAACCTGCACCAATGATCACAGATCCTGCTACAGATAGCGATGGAGATAGTCCTATGAGGGACCACAGTCCTAGCCCACCACACACGCCATACCAGCCCAGACCATCTGGCTCTAACGTCTATGAGTTAGAGGCCAACAAGCAGCCTTCACCGCCATGGAAAGCATGGCTTAGTCAGCCATCCCCGCCTACCAGTATAACCCGGCCCGTCTCCCCGAGCAGCGAAGTCTCAGCACCTAAACGCCTATGTCACGAGGATGGGACTTACACCCCCATTACATCATCAGCCACATCCCCGATATCCCCGACAAGCCCGAGCGCCCAAGCCACTCCTGATTACCAAAGCCTACCAAGTCCCCGGTCTGTGGGATCCGATCGAGATCCAAATACAGAGTCACCTCCTATGCTGCTAGAGTAAGCAGACTCTCATCAAAGTAGATTACCAAAAGCAGATATGTATGTGATCCGATACTCGTTCGCTTACGCGCCCTTTGTATCGTCATCTCCCGGCCCCCGAATTGGAGCATCTCAGCGTATCTACTGTATCTCTGTCCTGACTCATTTCCAGACCTGATATGACTCGTACTTACGGCGCATACTGCGCATTTCTCTGACTCCTACTTACTTGACTCATTCCAAGTGATCCCTGTATTAGTTTCGACTCATACTTAGCTATAGTAAGCGTAGTACAGCCTCAGACTCCTCATGTATATAAACCAGCCATTAGTTACAAGTCAAAGCTCTAAGCTTGACTTGGTTTCCAATCCAAACATCTTGAAAGTCTTCACTCTCTCGTTCGACTTCCCTTCTCCCTTCATAAAATCCTCTCAGGTCTTTGACGTTGTCAAAGACACTCTAGTCATCGTTACTTGTCACCACCACTTCGTGCAAGTCGCACCTTAAAGGTCCTTGGGCCTTAACAGTTGGGGTAGATAGATGGGTCTCTGAAGAGGGAACAGAAGAAGTAGAAGGAGGGCTGGGGTTGGCTGTAGTTGATGACTGGTTTGCGGGGCATGATGGGGGTGTATCGTCTAACAAGAGGGTATTTATGCTATGAGCGACCTGGAAATCAGCTAAGAGTTCAGGTGCGTGAAGTTCTTCAGCGTTGACCCATGAGTCATGTGCAGGTGAGTATCCTTTCCACCTGACCAGGTATTGTTTCTTCTTCCACTGCCCATAGATACGTTCTTTGATTATCTGTTTGACTTCCCATTCTTCTTTGCCTTCAATAATGTCAGGTGGTGGTTCGATAAAATTGGGGCTGTGCTGATCGGTTTCTTTATAGGGCGTAAGAAGGGAGGCGTGGAATACATTGTGTATTTTCCAGGTGGGTAGGAGGCTGAGTTTGTAAGCGACATTTGATATTTTGGCGGCTACCATAAATGGTCCATACTGCCTTGGTGCTAGCTTCGTGGTGATGTTGCTTGGTAATCTGAGGTTTGTTCCTTCAAGCCAAACTTTGGTTCCTACTTCAAATGGTGTAAATCAAAGGCGTTCTTTGATCCAAGATTCTTGCGCTTTACGTTGGGCTTCTTGAGTGGCTTTCCTGGCTTCTTTGATTGCTGACAAACGTTGTTCAAATGTGGGGAGGTTTGATGATCTGGTTGGCTGATGAATCTGTGGTGTATATCCGATAAGGAGGTCAAAAGGTGTTTTCTTTGTGGTTGCTGAGGGCCATGAATTTTTCGTATATTGGGCAAGTGGGAGCCATGCATGCCAGTTGTTCTGTTGTGTGCCACAAAAGATCCGGAGATACTGTTCTAGGGTCTGATTGGTTCTTTCGCTAGATCCGTCGGTCTGGGGGTGGTATGCTGTGCTCATGTTCTGTTTGATATGAAGAAGCTTACAAAGTTCCGCAGCAAACTTTGATGTGAAGCGAACATCGCGGTCCGATATGATTTTGCGAGGTATGCCATAGTGCAGAGTTATGTGATTCAGGTACAGAAGTGCAACTCCTTCTGAGTCGATTGCCTCGTTGCAGGGGATAAAGATAGATGCTTTCGAGCAATCTGTGTCCATGACCGTGAGAATGGTGTCATATCCACCTGACTGTGGGAGTTTAGTGATAAAATCCATTGCAACTGTTTCAAAGGGGCGAGCGTTCTCTGCGGGAGTAATGGGGAACAGTGGTGGATGGGCAGGATGGGTGTTAACTTTTGTCATCTGGCAGGTAGCGCATCCTTTGATGTATTCAGTGACGAATGTTTTCATGTTCGGCCACCAGTAGTATTGCAAGAGAAGCTGCAGTGTCTTGGTAATCCCAGGATGGCCGGCTGTCACATGATCATGGAAAAGGGAAATTACCCCCCTCCTAAGCATGTTGTCTGCCACGACAACCAAGGCAGTCCCGTGATGCCAGTGGGTCCCATCCAATAGGGTGAGGTTATGTAATGGTGCCCATCGCTTGAGTTCTGATTGGTGCGGATATTGCCCTGTTTTGACTTTGCTG
>Ga0307509_10011779_pt1 | contig 10539 bp, 12 predicted proteins | sample 10_EM_MG_FD_202245 | JGI IMG/M metagenome (GOLD analysis project Ga0307509, IMG submission 202245) | Populus trichocarpa ectomycorrhiza microbial communities from riparian zone in the Pacific Northwest, United States - 10_EM | ecosystem: Host-associated > Plants > Roots > Unclassified | place...
CTTAACATTTAAAGGATTTATGGTGTATTTATAGCTCATAAGTTTTTTTTTTTTTTGTTGAAAGGATGGACTAAAGTATTATTTCACCCTTGTGATGTTTTGAGTTGTATTTTACTCAAAATAATATGCATTGAATGAGTATAAAATACTGAGGAACCTGCGTAGGGTCCTGAAAAAATTTTCATGGTAGTGTTGGGCTCAGGCAAGGTGTTGAAACCCATTAGAAATGAAAAATGAGTCCAGATGCACTGATTGGATCCAAACACGTTAAGCTCATGTGTTGTAGTTCGAGCTCATAAAGGTGCTGAGGTGTATGCTCTACACCAACTGGGCATGCCATGCCCAAGCCCATGTTGGTTGTGTGCCCAACATGGGCTCGGTCTACCATATCTGAGCTCATGCACTTGGTACTACTTGAGCTCGAGCATGGTAGCCCAAACTCATAATATTTTTTTGGGTCTTTTAAAGGAGGAGTTTTAGCCTTTTAAATTTGAGTTTATTATATATATATATATATATATATATATATTCTTTCTTTTTTTCTTTCTTTCTTTCTAATCCTTTTCATAGAGAGGGAGTTATTCTTTTTTCTTTTTACATGTGGAAACATGACATCAAAATTAAGGCATATACGTTTTTTTTTCTTTCTTCTATTGTAAATATCAAGATAGACTCACTTTATTGTTTCTCGAAAAAAGAATGAGAGAAAGAAAAAAAAAAGAAGGTAAATTCACTCTGTGTTTTTTCTCTAATTAAGGAAAACGAGAAATTTATTCCATCTTTAGCTTCCTCCAGTGAAGCGGATTGAGTTATAATGGCTCTAATTTATTTAATATTATGCAATGAGGGATGACTAGTCCTATTGGATTTTTCAAGGCTCCATGGTTCTCGTGATGAACCAATAAAAAGAAGAAAAAGAAAATCCTATTTATTTTATACGGCTAAAATGCTGCAGAACACCATTGATAATTTAATATAGGATAATTCTAAATTAACCAAGGATAATCAGCACGATAATTGTGGAGTCAATGTTTTTTTTTTTTTGGCGAATCATCTGGGTATTTTTATCATTGTTATATAGTTTATATAAATTATTATTGGGCTTTGAGATGAGCCCATTTGGATCTGAGAACAATCACAACAAGCCTAGCTCATAATCGCCTAGTTTTAAGTCGGCAAACCGCCTAAATACCATGAAAGTCGGCTATCCACCCCTCTTTAAAAATCCGTAAACCCAACGCCAGTATATTTTGGAGAGAAAAAAACACCCATCGAGCTCTAGGTTTTTGCCGAAAATACCAAGCTAGGGTTTCAAACACTTTCTTTTGAAAGATGCAGAAGAACAAGGGGAAGGGAGGCAAGAATCGAAAGAGAGGAAAGAACGATGCAGACGACGAGAAAAGAGAGTTAATCTTCAAAGAAGACGAACAAGAATATGCGCAAGTAATACGTGTGTTAGGAAACGGTCGTTGTGAAACCTGTTGCATTGATGGACTCCAAAGGCTTGGTCATATAAGAGAAAGATGATAAAAAAGTATGGATTGCTGCTGGTGATATTATTCTTGTTGGGCTCAGCGATTATCAAGATGATAAGGTTGACGTTATCTTGAAACACATGCCTGATGAAGCCATGTTGTTGAAAGCTTATGGAGAGTTGCCAGAAAAAATTAAATTGAATGATCCGGTTTCTGGCGGAACATATGGTGGTGGTGGTGGTAATGAAGAACTTGATGATAATATTGATTTTCAAGACGAGGATTGTGGTATGCTTTTTAGGTATGTGGGATCTTACCATGATGGTCATATGAATATAAAATTATTAGTTCTTGAACGATATATGTATGGCAGGGGATGTGGATTGTCATTTGTATATAGGGCTGATTCTATTGAGCATGAGAATAAAAAATAGTAAGGTAGATTTCTGGGGTTTTTTTTTTTTGTGTTTTCTAAATCATGGCAGTTTGATTTACATGCTGTAATGCCCATTTTTGAGATTTCAACCTAATTATGAAACGTATAAGCTAAACGATTTGTTCCATATGGTTTTTGCATATTAATTTTCGCATTTGACTCGATAAGCGACTGATGAGCGAAATGATTAGGCTTGATGTTAAAGATTTGAGATAATTATCATGATTTGATTGATTGTAATGAAATATAGTTCCTATATCTGATTATGTAGCTCTTAAAATTATATTCTTAGAAAATATAAGAGCAAAAAAAATTTAAATGAGGATTAGTTTATAAATAAAATAAAATATAGAGATTAACAAAAGAATTTAAAAATTCAAAGATTTAAATGAAACTTCCTCGTAATTAAACAATAGTATATAATGAATCATCACATTCCATTATATTATATTATATAATTAATTATATTACATTGCATTGCACTAAAATCACTGCTAATATTTTAGATTATTAGTGCAATGTGTGATTTGTGTTTCACGGATTTGGGTAGATGGCTCTACAAGTAATTCTTCTATCAAGAAAAGAATAATATCGTGAGGTTTCTTGAGGGGTATGCTCGGGCTTGTCTTTGGCTAACATGATGCAACATTACAATATTGCCCTCTATATACCTTGGTCCTGCTTGCTTCTTCTTCTTTTTTCTTTTTTTTTTCTTTTTCTTTTTTGGAAATTCGGGGCTAAAACAGCCCTAGATTAAATTTAACAAGACAACCATCAACATTAAGCTTGATCCACTCTTTTGGAGGATATTTCCATCCAATCCAACTCGCTTTCTTGATCACGTGTTCGTCTTTCGCAAGAAACATATTATTTGGCCGAATGAACACGATAATATTCTTTTATTATCAAGCAGGCGTGCTGGCTTTGGTGAAGTTTCTGTCATCATTCAAAATTAGCACCCTGGTAAACTGATTTAACAACGTTGGCAGTACTCTGCAAGTCCTGTCACATTTTAGAGAAGTAGCTTTATGGTGTGGACCTGGGCGCGCGTAACCTCTTGTGAATCATCACTATGTAAGTGGTATAATCAATATCCATCTTTAAGCACAGATGAAATTGCCAAATCTTATTACAATAATGAACCGGGAAATACAGAGTAATAGAACTCATACAAGGCCTATTCTACATTACAGAATACAAGATACAATTACATCTTACAGCAGGGACGCAGAGTACCAAAATACATTGTTTTTTTTTGTTTTTGGAGAAGATACATCCACTGCCCAGCAATGCAAATTTATTCAGTTCCTGCAATCTTCTTCTTCAATGATTCAATATCCGTGGCTAGTTCTTTTCTGCTCGACTGAGGAAGTAAAATGTTTCATTTATCAGCAATTTGTTGGTTAGGGGCATTGTATAATCATTTCTTTGGCAGAATGTCTACCAAGTGCCCGAAGGACATGGTTCAAAAACCAATTGCTATTCAATGTTGGGTTTTAATCGAATAAGATCTGCCTAATTAAAGACCATCATCGGTTTTGTCCAACATTATCTCAACCTGTAGCAATTTCCAGAATGCAGAATGCATGGAACTCAAATTATAGTTAATAAAAAAGGGGCTGGCATTGATGTTATTAGCTCGTATTGCCTAATATATATTTCTTTTGCTTGACCTGACGCTTGCTAGGACAGGAGCACATTGCACGAAAACATTCAAAAGCATACATACACCCACCACACGAACAGATTAAACATGCTGAATCTCTTACCTTGAAGAGAAGGTATCTGTAGACAAACCATCCAGTGTATCCAAGCCCCACCAGCTCCAAGATTTTGGGAAGCTAATAAAGTGGAAAGTCAGTAACTATGAGAACTGGAAAAGCATCTGTCTCCTCTATACTTGTTTACAAGAATAACCTACCAAAGGTACTGAGTTGACGGCACCAATTAGAATTGATGATAGCCAAACAGCAACTACTGCCCCTCCTCCATAGATAATTACTGTGGATTTGTTTTCAACCGCATCCCACTAGAATTGACAACAGATGCAATTCATTTCAGTCCAACTATATAGGGGATTCGAGAAAGGAATGGAAAGCCAGGCCAAAATGGGATCGTTCAGAAAGAGAAACACCACTGAAGAATGCCAAGCTGTCTATGGGAGTAGCGTGCCAAGCTTGTTTCTTACCTTTTCCTTCAAGTCTGTGAAAATCTCATTAGCATCGACTGGGGATTCTTCTGAAGAAGAGGCTCTGGTCTGGAAAGGAGCAAACCTGCGGGACTCTGTTTGAAAGGAATAAGAAACCTTGGTATATAATTTCAAAATCAAAACAGGAGCAAGTAGTCAAGATGAGGAACAATGCAAGACACTGAAAAGCCACCCAAACATGGTTTGCGAATGTGTTTCTAACCCTCGCATATTCCTGAAATGTATTTTTAACATCCAAATAATCCAAGATGCCGTATATCCTAGAAAAGAAGAGAAACAAAAAGGAAAGCCACATATGTTTTCCAGGTGCATATCTCGCTCCGTCCCTAACTTGAGCCCCATTGATGAACACCAGCTATGAAAGGTAAATTGAATTAGATCCACTTTATAATTTTTTTTTTCATGCTGCCATTATCATTCACTAGTTATCAGCACTATACATAACCTCCTATTTTTCCTTCTACCCAACTCTCCGAAAAAATGCCACGAATCACAGTGGGGAAATCAAAAGCAATACTAGAGTTACCATGATTAAGCCACCAAAGATATAATCATTCCTATTTCAACTTGTTGATGCTTTTATTTCAGGGAACCAACTGCATCCCTTTCAAAATAAAATACTTGTTTTCCCTTTACGTAACAAAATATTATGATAATAATCTACAGGGACATTGCTCTACCTGGAAATTCCACGACAAAATACTCTGCTTGGAGCAATAATTAATACTTCATGCTAAATTGCTTCCTCTCAGGACTTGTTTCGCAAATGAGAAAGAAACCCCACTTAAGTAAGCTCAAACCTACCACTTTATAGACATATGGGAAATAAATAATGTACTAGTTTAACTCTACCAGGAGACATTTCCTAATAGAAAATTGTGAAACTTGCGGGCCAAAAATGACCAAAGAGTAACGCGCAATTAATCATTAAAAACTTTCTATGATTACTAGGCACCGCGTTTGTTTTACATTTGTTTGTAAGTGGGATTTTCTTTGCTTTGCTTTGTCTTCCTTGTGTGTATTCATGCATTCAACTTGAGTAAAGAATAATGATATACCTGAGGCTGTGAGTGAGACTTGTTTGATGGGAAAGGATTGGGAAGATGAGGAGGAGCGAGGAGGGAGGTAAGGCAAGGCATAGCAGCGGGTGGCTCTGATGGCAGTGGCCGCCATGGAGGAAGATGCTGCCGCCGCAATCACCGTCGATGCCATTTGGATTTTCGATGTGTGGCGCTCTTGCTTCCTATCCTCTGTTTTTCGACTTTTCTCTTGTGTTTGGTTTACTTTATTTTTCTATCCGCTCTGTTCTTTGTTTAATTGTATATTTATCCAGTGATGATATTTTTTGTGCTGTGTTTCGGTCATTGAATTAGATGAGAACACGTGGATTTGGTGTGCGTTTTGATTGGTCGATTCCCTATCTGAAAATCCACGTTTATGGCGCGCGCGCTCTCCCACATGGATGGTTGGTTTTATTGTGTGAGGGTCGCCCTTCGTAAAAGGGAGAAGTTAAAACCATAAGTCAATAAACAATACAAAGATTATCACCAAAAAAAAAATATACAAAGATAAAAAAAAAAAATTGAAATACCAATGCCATTGCTTTTTTTTTCTGTCAAAAAGGAAATCTTTTTATTCACAAACGGGTCCTTAATTGTTCATATATTATTGTACTCCTTAGTTTTTTTTATTCTAAGTCCCTTAATTGTTTCCTTATTACACTCTAGTCACTAAACTTTAATTTTTTTTATTTCATACTTGCAAGTTTTGTTAACATGATTTTATGTGTTAGAATTATTTTTTATCATCATGCTCTCGTGTACCCCTAACCTGGTTTTGAATACTTCACCATTAAATTATTATAGACCAATTTTTGGAAATTATATTTTAGGTTATTTTTAAAACATAAATTAAAATAATAATGACAAAAATGGGCATTTTTCATTTACATTGTTCAAAAGGCTTGAGAAACTTTAATATGATCCCTCAAATTTTATCTTTTGCATATTTTATTCATGAAGCTTTATTGTTTTGCATTTCAATCATTGGTAGTTGCTAAGAAAAAAAAAAGATCGTTAAAAAAAAAAAGATAAAACTCTCATGTGATCAAATTCTAGCTATTAATAACTATGATTTTAATATTTATGAATTTATTTTTGAGAGGATAACTCAATGAAAGTGTTTTCTACCTTTAATCATGACTGAAAATTCAATCATTTAACTTTTGTTATTTTTTTTTGTGATAAAATAGAAAATCCTATATATATATATATTATAAGGTGCAAATTGAGAGGAAAAGAAGAATAAGGGGATTGAGATGACCGAAAGCTAAAATATATAATGGGAGATGAAATTAAATGAGGAAAAAATAAATAGAGAACAAGCTCTTGGAAAAATTAACAGGGAATCAAGTTGAGATTGGGAAAATAATATAAAATGATCATAATTCAATAAGAAGATAAAATAAAATTTTGTCTTGAGATGAGCTCAAACAATATAAATAGAGAAGAAATCTACACAAACAAGGACAGAAAAAGAAATAGACGAAACAAGACTAAAAACTAGCAATTTTTCATCTAAATAAAAAAGAAATGATTAATTTATTATACAACCACATAAATTTTATTTTCAAGCACCTTGGATTTTATAAAGTAACATTCATCAATGGCGTTGCCCATCTAAACCTGCATTATTTCAATTTCAAAGTTGCAAAAATTAGTACTACTAAATCGTATAAGAACAAGCATAGAAATAGGTCGTGGGTCTGTAAGTGACTATATTTCATAGCTTCAGAAATAACTTTGCCTATAAACAACAATCATCTATTTTTAGATTTGTACCAGATTCCATCCTCCCTTGTGGGGCTAATCCACCCTAACACCTCGTTGGGTTGCTTGCCATAACTAAACCTTTTTATTTCTAATCAACCAATCCAATTGACCAGGAATCACGAAGACACTAAAGAAACTGGAAAGGGACCTTGAAACAACTCAGAAGGACCCTTTCTCTCTGGTGGTGCCAGTCTAACCTGTCATCCCCCCTCATAACACAGCTGCTTTTTCTCCAGGCCCCTAATCTCATCCTAGATATCACGGCAATTCATTGAAGAATTCAGAGTTTCTGATCTCATTGTGAAGCCACTTTCCTTTGTTAAATTAAGGTGATTTGGTTTGCTTTGTCAATACACACATTGCCTTTATTTAACATATTTCTCTGGGTTCCTATTGCACTGTATATATAATATTGATGATTTATCATTAATTGATGATTTATTATTATTATGGCATTCATTAATTGATGATTTATCAGGGGGGATTCAACATGTAAATCAGGAGGCTTAGGGGCTCGATCTTGATGGGGTGCAACAGAAGCTGGCACATCTTTCCTCTGTTCTTGTTGTTAATTTCACCTGTTCATGGCTTAACAAGCTATGACCCTGAGTCTTTAGATGCGTTGATTCACCAATACGCAATGAAGGCACAAGCAAAGAAACGGACAGGCACTTCATTAAAAGTTCCTCTCCCTGCTAATTTCTCTGGAATGGAAGTCTCGGTTGTTAGGCTAAGAAGTGGTCATTTCTGGGAAAGAGGAGCCAATTTCACTTCTTTTTTTATCCCACCTAGGATTACTCCATTCCCATTTGTGAAGAGACTGTCTTTAGTATATCAAAACTTGGGAAATTGGTCAACTCTTTATTACAGGGTGCCTGATTATTCATTAGTTGCTCCTGTTGTTGGCTTCATGGCTTATGATGCTTCAAATTTAAGTGCATTGGGTAATGAGGCACTCAAGTTTAACGTTCTGGGTGACCCCATTTCGATCAAGTTTCCTAACCTAATGACAAAAGGTGATCCTAAGTTATTAAAATGCGTCGAGCTTGGTCCAGATGGATTGGTCCACTTTAGGAACATAACTAACGAAAATACTTGCATGACACAAGGTGATGGTCATTTTTCAGTTGCTGTTAAGAACTCTGACGTAGATAAGAATAACAGAGTTTGGATATGGTGGGTGATTGGATTTGGAGCTGCGATTCTTGCGTTGGTTTTGCTGGGTTTGATTGGATTCACCACTTTTAAACTAGTGAGGAGTGAGAGATTCAGAGAGATGGAGGCAGAGTCTGAAAATGGGGTGGCCCTTGATACAACTTCGATTGGAAGAAGTAAAATACCTTCATCATCAATGGTAAGAACCCAGCCAACCCTTGAGCAAGATTATGTTCCTTGACTACATTTCAGTTTCTTTGCACATTTCTCACTCCTCTTGATTTTCTAGACATGATACCTTCGATTTTATTATTATTATTATTCAATTGGTTGTTTGTAATTTGTGATGAGTTGAGGCATCGATGCTTGAAACTGAAATTTGTTTTCGATTGCCTTTGGGCAAATGGTTCAAAACATGATTGATGAGGATGATATATGTACACATATTTTAAACTGCACAACATCTTATATATAAATCTCAATGCTTATAATTTTCAATTAATCAAAAAATCTATATGATATGTACATATTATAACATTATAATGTATTTCTATCTTTTTCCCATCATAACTCTCGCTTCATCATCAACAACTGAATCATGGAGGACGGGCACGACCTTGAACTTTAAGGATCCAGTTAAACATAATAAATCAAAGTTTAGGAGATCGTTAGCCTGGCTAACATCATGGATTAATTATTTATTAGCTCCTAAAATTAAAGAGAAAACATCAATTAATGGGTTGGAGGTCACAGAGATGATGAAGAGGAAAAGGAGGATCAAAATAGGACCCTTTCAGAATAGCTATTGTAGCAAGCTTGTTTGCTGCTTCTGTGGCATGTATTCCATCCCAGCTAACATACTTGTATGGATCACCACAAGCTGATGCGGTTACAGTGCTTCCATTAATCACTCTGGTATTTCCACAGTAAGCTTTAGGATCAAAATTGTACTGGCCTCCCCCATGGCCACAGCATGCTTTGGTACCATATTTGAGCCCTACTCCAAAACAAACAACTTTTATCAGATGTTTAAACAAATAAGTGATTTATTAATATATTGCCAAGTATGTTAAATACCATGAGAACCGGGATGCTGGAAGAGCTCCAGTAGAATAGCATGGATGTCCACATATATAAGGGAAGCTTTTGGGAGTTCCATTCTAGTTTGGCTTAGAGCCTTTTTCAACATGTTATTATAGTCCACCACAGCGTTATTGTAAGAGATCAAACAACCGAAGGCGTCGATGTCCGAGGTGTTATGATGAAGCTGTACCAAGAACGCAGGATAACAACCTATCGGTGCAAGATTGAGAACCAGAAATGCACGCCCTCCCAATGCGTATAGCTCCTTCAAGATTATATAAATTAACATGAGATTAAGCCATGTTCGCAGAAGTGCTACTTGAGGCTATGTTGTTTATTGGGCCTAGTGGCCATCATTCTTGTTCGTAGTTGCAGAAGAGCTAACCTTGATACTACCGGCAATTTGTGCAGCCACTTGAGGGAGATATTGCTTCACTCCACCTATACCAATAGCAGCTAAATTTGAAGTAAAATCATTCTGACCAATATAAAACGTGTAGAGAGATTTTCCAAAAATGTCCGGTGATGGGAGAGGTGTTGATCCTACAAGACAAGATGCCAAAATTAGTTTCGTAATCTAGTCTAGAACACAACTGTGAAGCTTGAATTATGGTGAGTGCGCTATACACACCTTGTTTACGAGCGGAGTGGAATTCATGAACCTTAGCCTTGAATTCCTTCATTTGGTTGATCTGAATAGCCAGAGAAAAAGGGCTGATCCCAGTAACAAATAGGGAAGTATTAGGCAACAGTACAGTAGATGCCAGTGTTGCATAGTTGGCTCCGTGTCTATAATCAGATCCAATTGATTGCAGATACGGGCTCAGAAATGGCAATCCCAGAGCTTGTGCTGTCAAGTGAAATATCGCAAGTCATTTCACGACGTAATGCACCGAGTTTTTAATATTATGATTATGTACCATAACATAGCTAGTGAATTGATAATTATATCTTCCAGTTTCTTTTTAGAACAATCATTTAATTTAACTTCAAAATAATTATACAGTAATATACTTTTAAAGCTCATTCTGGTTTGGCCCGTGTTACCTGGAGATCTAGACTCCTAGAGCCATATACCATGGGCCGAAGATCCCAAGGAAAAGAAACGGAGAAGTGATATCATGTAGCCGTCGGTATATTATTGGTGGCTGTTATTGTCGGCAACTTGAGGAATCCAAAATCTCCCACGTTGTTGTTTTGTCTTGTGGTGAGAAATTGCCAAATAAAGATCATCGCGCAAACGGGTTCTGTCTGGAGCGGAGCTAGGAATTAGAGCTAAGGGTGCCACTGCACTCTCAACATTTGAGAAACTTCACATTTTAGTTCTAAAACATTTTATTTTTTAATTAT
>Ga0307509_10011781_pt1 | contig 10537 bp, 13 predicted proteins | sample 10_EM_MG_FD_202245 | JGI IMG/M metagenome (GOLD analysis project Ga0307509, IMG submission 202245) | Populus trichocarpa ectomycorrhiza microbial communities from riparian zone in the Pacific Northwest, United States - 10_EM | ecosystem: Host-associated > Plants > Roots > Unclassified | place...
AAATTCCTATCTTCTACCAAGAAGTTGAGATACTTTTGGCTTGTTGGTGGTAATAAGGCCCAGGTACTTAACCCACATGGAAGTATTCTCTCGTTACCAAAGCCAAAACTCTGATCTTGGCTCGTTATGGACCTCTTGACCTCCATCTCTACCTGAAAAAAATGTATGGTATGGTATGGTAAAATGATTGTAAATTAACCATTTTTGTGTATGCCAAGCTTACCCGAAACGCCACAGTAACCTACTTTTCGTCAACTTTTTTAACTTTGAAAACCCCTACTTGAATAGTACTCAGTTATTCTCTACCCAGAGTGTGATCCCGGTAGCCCACGCCCTACAAGAAATCACATTCTCAACCGATATTCTTGACTATACCCAGCCAGCGGTGGTCTCGCCACGGGTGTTGCTAAGCTTGAGAAACTTGCCTGGCCGTGCTGCCAACTGCCCTTGCTATTGGAGCCCCGAACGTCGTGCTCAGAACTATGCCCACCACTACCATGCCCTCGCCACTTGCGGTTATGTGCACCCATGTAAAAGCTGTTGTTGATCGCAAGTGAACGAGGTCCTAGTGCTTCCTAACGGATCGGCTAGAGCTCCTAGGCTTACCACCAGCAGCGGTGACAGAAACTTGGAAAAAGCCCCAAGGCTGTAGTCACCGTATCCATTCACCACGCTGAACAAGCGTGCTAGAGATCTAAATTCCACAAATTTACCCTAGCTAAAACTTCGAACTGGGCTTGGGTGAAATATGCTATGCTGCCTAGCTCCGCCCCTCTTTTTATGCAATTGCTATCATATGGTGTTCCAGGCCGGTAGGTGCATCTCACCAGGTTGTAGTTCCCCCGCAAGCGCACAGGAGCTTTTATTAAGATGGACAATAAAAATGGGTGGAGAGCACCTGTCGTGTTACACGGCAGGTGTTCTGACAAGCCCCACTTACCAGTAATTCTCGCCGCATTGAGACACAAGATTCTGGGGGAAGAGGAGACTTCTCCTTGGCTGCCCTACCGGTACGACATGATTCTTGACCAGCAGTTGCCATGTGTTGTGCTCGAGTAGAGACACTTTTATCTTTGTTATCCTCCACAAAGCAGATCATTTTTACGCTATCTTATTATTTAGAAGAAGCAATAAGGTATCATATAGCCTCCAGAATTTCTAATAAATCCGCGGTCCAAGTATCGGTGCAGGTATTGTGGGCAGCCAGAATCAATCGCACACAGGACACAACAGAAACACGCAAACCTCAACCAACCTACTAAACTACCAGCCTCTGCTGTCTGTTCTGCGAAAATTCCCCCAACATGGCAGGGACAGGACGCGCTTTTGGTTTCAAATCTATGATAGTGGTGCTAATTGGCTAGTCCCCGTTTTTCTACTCAAGTATGCGGTTGATCTTGGCAACCCACAGTGTTTCTGACCTCTGTGCAACCTCGATATAATCCACAGTTGCTGAAAGCCACTATAACTGCCACACTACCGGTATCATCGTCCCTGTGTGGTAGATTTGGAGTCATAGAGTGTTAGCCTAATTCTATGAAACTCAAAAGGAACCAGAAAATAACAATAAAAATTCTCCCGCGGATTTATACCGACCAGCAAATTCCAGACAACTGTGACCTAAACCCTAACTAAAACACAACCTCCCTCAACGCAATCCTAGAGAGCAAATATGTGATAACTACTAAAGAGGACCTCCATTTGGCAACGGCTGCGCTGGCTAAGAGTCCAATATGCAAGAGCATATCCCGACCTAATAAGCCACTCATCATGCTTGTCCCCACCATGCCACGAAAGGGATATACACAGATACATCGTGAGATTCCTGGGTTGCTCCCAAAGAGCTTCACCCCAAAAGTAAGGGTGATGGCTTGGCGCGGGCTCAACAACACTTAGGAACACTTGGCACGTTTAAAGTTGTCGCCTCCTTTCTCCCATCCCTCCCTCTCTTCCCTTCTTCACACCACAACTCATTGTCCCTACCCACAACTCAATTACCTCCCCCAATTTCTTCCCCAACAACCAATTAAAACCAAAAACTCGGAAATGTCTGATATTACCTCCCCCTCCGGTCCAGCTACCGAGAACCCAACCGATAAGGGTAAGGGAAAGGCCATTGCCCCCGAGGAGGAAGAGGAATCTGATTCATCTGGTGATGAAATGGGTCAAACTGTTCGCCTCCCTACCCCGCTATTAATTGTGTTACCAATTACTTGTAACGAAGCTGACCTTTCTCTACTATAATCAGGAGGCCGAGGAAGAAGGTACAATACAATCTCATTCATTTGCATCTTAATTCTTTCCGTCCCTCAGATAGCTAATTACTTGATATAGACACCGGTGTCGAGGATGACGACCTCGCAGCTCTTGACACCAGCAACATCATCACAGGCAGCCGTACCCGTGGCAAACAGATCGACTTCGCCAAGGCTGCTGCAGAGCAGCCTGCCGATGAGGAAGACGACGAGGATGACGAGTACGCCCCTACTGAAGAAACTGCCCAGCGTGGCCCCGGTAACGATGGAATGGATATCGACCCATAAATCAGACAAATTTGCTGGTGTACGATAGAGGGGAGCTTTTCTGGATCAAGCAATTTACAAGGAGTAAAATTAGGTTGGAGAGGGCGCTTGTCTTTTACTAGCTTAGCCTTGTTGCTTATTGTCAAATTCTCTTCTGCTAACCTGATGGTTATTCCCGATGTCCTATGTTATGTCCGTCTAACGTGTTCTTTGTTCTGATGAATAGAACAATACTTATCCTGTTTGTGCCGTATGGTATTACGGTGATGATGATTGGTGATGAAGTTATGTCCCCATAATGTTCGATAGAGAAGTCCTAGGATGCTTTTTTGCTTTTTTTGGATCATCCGTGGGCAGAGGGGGTTTTCTGGGGGGTTGTAGTGAGCTAAGATCATTTACTTCTATCGTGCGAACACCCTAGAGCCATTAAAGATGCTAATTGCAAGCCCACCAAGACGAGACGAGTCGATCCTAACCTTGCTGGTCTACTCGTATATCACCAGTTACTATCGTACAACACGTCTCATAAAAATTGTTTCAATTAAGCGGCAGTCATATTGTGCTCGAAGAAACAACAAAAATTGCTTACTCTACTGAAAAACCAGCCCTGTCACATGCCTCACTCTTTTTTATGATAGAAAGTACCACCATTCAGTACCAGAGCAATGTATATCCTCCGCTCTTCCAACATCCGGTAGTCATGACAACGTGTCCAACGGATCATTGTTCAGAACACAACACCGAAGCGGCACATATAATCCATTCGCATAGTCCCTGACAGCAGCCTCATCCAGATAGTAGATATAACCCGCCGAGGGGAAGTCATCCATATCATGATAATTCATGACAGCCGCTTAAAGCACAACAAGGGAAAAAAGTAAAAAAGACAGAGCCGAGGAATATCTCCCCGGGATAATGTATTGGTATTGGTATATTTAGCATAGCCATTGAGAGTTTAACCAGAAGTGAGGCAACGAATTGACTAGCTCTCAGGATTTGGCCAGCTAGTACAGTCAAGCGGAGGTCAAGCCACGAAAGCTTTGTCATTCACCCCCAGGGCATTATGCTATAAGATTATATGATTCCGGCAGCATATTCGGGAGGCGGCGGTGGTATGAGATGGGCGGGCACGTGCCGTCATACATACATACAGGGGAAAGTCTCTATTGCTATGCCTTGCTGAATGGAGTGAGATACTGTGAGACTACCCTGGTAAGGCCCTGAGGGAAGGTTAATATCATAAATTTATCCTAGATACACCGACTGGCGTACTCCAGCTGGGATGTCATTACGTTCCATGGGGGCAAGCCAACCCAACACCGGAAGCCCCATCGTTCTTGCAGTATCCCTGGAAGCCGCTCTTGAGTATCTTGTATGCTGAAGCATGGCATATTGGAGAGAGAGAAAAGCAAACATAAAGCAATCTGGCAAATCTATATAGCGTTGAAACAAGAAAGAAAAAGCCGTCTGAATATGGGCCGTAACATATTCCCGGCAGAGGATCAAATGCAATCAAATCATGCGCAGCCCCATATTGTATGAGTAATATGCCAGCTAGTATTGTGGATAAACTTAGCCTAGACTTTCAAACTCTCGGTTCATAATACCAAAGGATAGGCTGTTATTGCCATATCTAATATGCAACCTAGGATGCCAGAGATCGATTACAGAGGCGGCCTGGAACAATCATGCTATTGCTACTAACCATATTCCAAGCTACCAATATAGCCGTTTGGGCAATTCTTTACCTACTTAAAGCTATAAACGGTAGTTATTTCTCCTAAAAAACTTCTCGGAAACCGAATCCTATAACGAATCCTCTATTCTCACAGGAGGAGGCCCATACTTTCGTCCTTATAAAGTAGAAACTTCGTTATATAAGATATCACTCACAAGTATTAGGCCTGGAAGCTCCCCTCAGTTGCTTCATGAAAAAGTACCTTACTCTTTCCTACAAAGTGCAACCAGCTGGAGAGTACAAAAATGTGATAGGAATATCTGCCTCGAGGGCAAAGTCCTCCCCCAGCGGTCTAGGAAAGAGCCTTTCATGTCTTGGTAACAGTTGTGGCGGAAGAACTCCACTCGACCATACCGCTCTAGTACAGAGAGGCCTACTAGCCGCGTTATGAAAGTTATCGACTCAATTAGCCGTAATACATCTGTAGGTATTTGTTGCACATCTCAGTGATTGACGTTACAGAGGAATGCCCTAGAGTTTACTTCAGAGCCCGTCAGACAGTTTGATTACGTAAGTATACCATCCGGGTTTCTATCAGCGAGCTTTTACCTCCAACCAAGTTGTTAGGTGCCCTACGGGTGGGCGGACAGCGAGCTACCGGTACTTTTAAGCCAAAAGAGCACCCTCTTTCTGTTCGGTCGTCCCCCCCACAGGTACGAATAGTAGAAGTGGGCTATCAGGGGAATTGTAGGCATCCAGAAAGCTATATCCCTTGCTGAAAGGTGTGAGAATGGATCCTGGAAACAACCCCTTTTAGCCCCCATTAAATGTTCCACCTATACATTCTGGAGAAAGTCGCAAAGTCGCCCTCGGTGCTATACGGTCTCCGAGCAGCAAGGTTCAAAGGCTGAGGAACGGCCTGAGGGCGAACAGTGAGTATGAATAGTATCTCAGTGATAGCTTGGACGATTTTCCTAAATTTTACCGAACGCAGCAGAGCGCCAATTCTATGATAGTATTAGTACTCATCCGAGCTCCCATTCACTTCAGGGTCAAGTTGAGCACGACGAAACCCATGTAGGCACAACAAAAGAAGTCTAACTCACCTGCAACTACGTTCAGTTTCTTGTTCTGCCATTATTATCAACGGGAGGGCGAGGCCCAAGATGAGCATTTCTTAGTTTTCTCCATTAAATTCCATGAAAGGGCAGTTTACTCACTTTTGATGTGTGCGGAGCCGGAGCCACGGGGTGTATACAGTAACTTGCGGGGCGGGGTGTGTGGCGTAAAAGGATTGACATGCGCGCGGGGTTTGCATAAGGGCAGCCCAACAAAAGGAAATGGTATCATACCTATTATCGGTTTTAAAAAAGGTCGCTAGTATGATACTGGAATTTCTCAAATATTTTCTCCAATCATATCCTGAACGCAATCCCCCACAACCGACTTTCCTACTTCCCAGTCACGAAGTTTACCCCTCCAGTTGGATGGCCAATAAGACCGCTCCCCCCCCCGTCGCGGCGTCGAGAGGGGAAAGAAATAATTAGAAAGTTAAAGAATCGACAAACTGACGACCTTTTCGAAATCGATAATATGGACGGAAGGGGGAATCGTAACTCCTTTCCAAGTTGCAGTAGCAGCATACTTATAGGCGAAGCGACATCTCGAGCCCTCGCTATATATCTCGCAAGCTCAGCTGCCAGAGAAGCCTCACAAAACACCCATCAACCATATACCTACCCTATAAAATAATTTATCCCCCGGAAAAGCATTATATACCCGAGTGATATCTCATGATCCATATCCAGAGGCAAGATTAACCATGTCAGACCCATGCGTTACCCAAATACACCAAGCGAAGCTTTGATCCCCATCCCAGGGCGAGTCAATTCCACCCACTCCAGGACCCATAACACCCACAACCGCAGCACACCAACACTACAAAACCAATACCCCCCCCTCCCATTTCCACCCACAATCACAACCATCACTCGCATTCCACACACACCCACTTCTCCCCACCTCCATTGCAACCGGCGACCCAAAACAGCCCACATAACGCCAAACGCCAAAACCCACTCACTGCGTCGGCGCCCGCAGTAAGATTACAGTGGCAATAACAACGGCAACAGCAACAATAATAACAATAACAAACAAGCGAACAGACAAGCGAACAAACAAAACCAGATAACCGCACCACCACCACTACCACCACAATGCGCGCAGAGTCAAACAGTTGCACAAACACTTTTTCATATTGCAGGCATACCACATGACCCACGGCCGAGATGTCGATTGGAAAGTGCCCTATTGCGTCACAAGCAGAAAGAAAGACAGACAGATGGATGGATGGATGGATACGGTAACTACAAGTCCAGCCTGTGAATGCGGGCTCTGCAGGCTGCGCTTGTGCGGATTATTAGCAGGAGATATAGTAGTTATGGTATGGTTATAGGAAAAGTATGCGCTGCTCGAGAGGGTGGGCGGGCGGGGGGGGGGGGAGTTGTCTATTTACTTGCATTGCCTTTCCGCACCGTGCCGGCACCTGTAGGTACCGCATGGTACAGTACTGTACAGTTGCTTGTATGGCGACAGAGGTGGTCACCATCACTTGCCCTTCTGAGAATCAAAAATGGCGAACTCTCGCAACACACACACACACACACACACGCAGCACCACCATTTCGAAAGCACGATTGGTTTGCCCCATCGAACTAGGGAAATTGGGAGCTGGTCTGGACCCTCATGGCGTCTAAATTTCAGCTGGATTGGACTTGTTGTTCCTTTTCCCGCGTCGTGGTGGGCCTACTACATATTATTATGATATTGTGAGAATCTATATAATAAGGCTCGATTTAGCAAGACGCCATAATATATATATAAAAAATCCCCGGTTTTGCTAAAACTCAAAAAACCCCTTTGATCAATAGGTATAAAGAGACCCATATCCAGATAGTAGCTGACCATTGTGCGGTGATCAAAAGAAAGAAAATAATAATCCAGGAGGAGTCCTGCAAGCCGAGCTATGATATTATAACCCAAAAATGTGCAATACCGCAATACAGTACATTCCCAGCAGGGATATACCCCCAAAAGCCAGAAGAGGGGAAGAGAAAAAATGCCACTCCTCTCGCCCGCCAAACACATCCCACCGGTAAATTTTCAAAACACATCTATATATACAGGGCAAGGTAAGAAAGAACCCACGGAAACAGTTATCCAAGGCCATCCAGCCAAATATATCCCCCATCCGTTCCGGTCAATAGGTTCCTAACCCTTGCACAATAAACAACCTACCACACCTCTCTCTCCATGAGCAACCCCATAATAATAATAATAATAATAATAATAATAATAACATTGTGGTGCAAATCCCGAGGCTTGGCATAAACTTTTCCGGCACCTCTTTTTGCTTGCTTGCTTGCAACACAAGGGTGGCCGATTCGCGATTGATTGCGATGCGTATCATACCAAATCTCCGAGTTTCCTGCCTTGCTGCCTGGCTGCCTGCCGGTGGGGGGGGTGGATTTTTGTGTAATATAATAATCGGCAGTGGGGTTCTTGGAGTAGCTGTGGGTTTAATTGGGGTTTTGGATTTCGCTTATTTTGGTTATGATATAATACTTTATCCGACTGATGATCACTTATGTTCAAGGAGCATCATACTGTGTATTATTATATCCATGATATGGCGGGGTACGATAACTTGGCTACTGAAAAAAAATCGCCGGACGCTTTGTATTTATTTAGTACGTGTCTTGGCTGGAAGCGTCCGGAGAACCTTTTCAATGGCCAAGTAGAGTGCAGCTGATATAGACCACTCTGAATAGCCATACCAAGGAAGAAGTCCAAATTGATCGGACTGGAGCATGCCAATGTTACCGTAGCAGATGGACATGTTTTTTTCCGGGTAATCTCCTCATCTACAGGTACAGCACAGTACAGCACTGTAGCTTGCCAGTATCGCACCAGCACAAGCAAGAAGCGTAGGAAAAAAAGGGCAAAAGGGGAGGGGGTGGGAAAGAATGAATATAATAGATGATCGGAGTTTATTCCTGCCCGCCTCCCTGCTTGTTATAATAGCTCGTCCGCGCTCGCCACAAACCTCTTGTAACTAATTACGAGAAAAAATTGATTCCCAATTAATTCCCACTCCCTTTTTTCATCATATTATCATACTTGAATTGATCTATCCATGCCCTGGAACCCCTCCTGTGCTCGTGTACGAGTGGTAACAATCTATCATACTAGTATTATATCTCATGACCCCATTGGGTTTAGCTTTGATCTCGAGATTTCCCCTGCGCCTACAAGTTATCCCCCCGCGGTCACCGCACCCCACAACTCAGGCGAAAGCAAACAGTTATATAGTGCTGTAAGGATTTTTTATTATTATTCAACGAAATCCCGACAAATAATACACCGCCAAACCTGGTCACCACCTCCATCATCATCATCGTCACATTCCAGTTCTTTCCCTCCCTTCCCTCTCTTTTTTTTTCTTTCTCCCCCCCTCTCTCTAAAATTTCCTTTCCCTTTCCAGCAACGCACTCACTCACTCACTTCGCTCCACTCCACTCCGCGCAAAACCCAAAGACAAAGTTTTTTTAACACCTCCTGCGCTAGCACCGAAGAGCAGAAGAGAACGAGCAAACCGTAGGAGCGGGTAGCGAGAGCGAAAACGAAAGCCACAAAGCCACAAGTCAACCGTTTTTTTAGAGCATTTCCAATTATATCTGCCGAAACGCTGGGCGATGCAACCATCGCAAGAAGACGATGATTGACGATGGGTTCCATTGGAAAAAAAGCCATTCCGCTACGCTACTGCTTCGTACAGTACGAGTACAGTAAAGGCATCTCCACAAAGTCCGAGAGCGCTTCTCTTTCGAGGGGGGAGGGGGCGGGGAAGGGAGGAGAGGAGGGTTGCGAAATAATATAATTCTTCAGGGGTGAAAAGAAACAATCGCAATCCCTTGTTACGGGTACAGTACTGTGGAGTAGCTGTGGTATGATATGCTTTACGCTAAAACAGTTACGGTAAGTGTGGCGGTACCGGTGCTTGAGGTACCCTCTGACCAGACCCATGGACTTGGAGCGGAGAGGGAAACAGACGCGCGTTCGCCCAACTGGCCACCCAGATAAGGGATTAACCCTGTGTAGATACTTTCCCTTGGTGCCGATAGATGGGCTGGGATGCGTCCCGGTATGTGAGCGGTTTGCGAATTGGATGTGGGTGGAAGTGCAGGTGGGAAGGTGGCTTTGGCCTAAGGTAAACATGAGGATACGGCAGTTTGTCTGCTTGCGATCTCACCAGCATGGTATCTATGATATCTAGATGATCTCTCCCCCTTCCTCTTCCTCCTCTTCTGCACATCGATCTTTCCTGTCCCTCTGCTCTCTAGAGGGTTCGGGCTCAGGAGGCTAAAGTGGTAAAGCACCATATATCATACAACGAGAATGGAGAAAAAACATGTGAAATATACCATAAAATTATCATCATCACCGGCATTCCACCCCACTTAGCACACCCCGCAGTTGCCACAAGCACCATGTGCAAGTAAAGCAAGAACCGAACAACAGTAAAACACTGCACCGCGGCCCGAGCGGACAGAATCCACAAACCAAATCGAGCAAAATCCCAAGAGAAATCGTACGACTATCTGTTCACCTGCTTTGCCAGAGGAGGGGAGGGGGTGTGGATGTTCCCGACAGAAGCTAAAGCTTGAGCTTGAACGGGTGCGGGTGGTCGTCCGGGTTTTTGAAAAGAAAAGAAAAAGAAAAGAAAAAAAGCAATCTGCAATTGGGTCGCTTAGGCGGCTATTTGCTCGAATAGAAAATGAAGGAAATAAGGGGGGAAAGGTAGGGCTCGCGGCTAACCTATCTATCGCTACCACATTATGGTTTATCGTATCACGGGGTGTGTGTGGGGTCGACGGTTGGAGATAGATGCTGCGCCGGCTGGGTTTTCTGGCTGTTGTGTGTCTGAGTTGTGATGTGATGTGATGTGATGCGATGTGATGTGGTATAGTAGTCTACCGGTCTTCAAAAGTGTAAGAGTGCTGTGCGGTGAGCTGAGGCCAGAGTTGCGCCTCCCCGCACATTCCCAGACACTCATCGCCGGCGAGCCCGCTTTCGTATGCATGGTGCCGTGTGATAAAAATGACAATAATATTATTGTAAGTCTATCCACCGCACCTTGCTCGCCATGTTCTATGTGATGTATGATAGCCAACAAGAAGTTTGTCCCTGTGCTCTTTTCCTCTCAAGAGGTCTAGATTCAATTCCTCTTCGGGCAGTGCACCCGTGCCAGCGGTGGAACTACCTAAAGCGTTGCCTA
>Ga0307509_10011782_pt1 | contig 10537 bp, 7 predicted proteins | sample 10_EM_MG_FD_202245 | JGI IMG/M metagenome (GOLD analysis project Ga0307509, IMG submission 202245) | Populus trichocarpa ectomycorrhiza microbial communities from riparian zone in the Pacific Northwest, United States - 10_EM | ecosystem: Host-associated > Plants > Roots > Unclassified | place...
ATGCTTACAGAGTGCAATATTTAAATGACTAGGCTCTACCTGAAACCCTGGAAACCGTCCAAAACACCATTGCTAAGCAATTGTCTGTTGATGTGAGCACAGTGACTCCTGAAATCAAGTTTGCTGACTTGGGTGCTGACTCCCTTGACACGTTAGTTTTCTATCTCTTTACTATAGCATAGTAGAGTAGGCCTCAGATAACTAGAAAGGGATAAAGAAAATTGAACGTGAGATTGACGAAGAGTATAATTTAATAGTGTGACGGCTTCTGAAATATCACTTCAGAAGCTGAACCATGTATAAACTGAGCTGTAAATTTCTTCAGGTGGAGATAATGATGGCTTTGGAAGAACAATTTGGCGTGTCAATTGGCGAAGGCGGAGCGGAGAACATTACAACTGTTCAAGATGCTGCAGATCTCATTGAGAAAGTGAAGGCAGCAGAATGAAGGGCATGACTTCCCGGAGTCAAGATTATGGAACTTTCCTTGACTTGGTTATCTCAAAAGTGGCACCGGGGAAATGTTTTGCAGGGATCAATTTTTGTCAGGGCGTCTAAAATTATAATTTTTTCTTTCCTTTGAAGACAAAATAGAAAATCTAATGCGTGCATAATAGAAATGAACTTCGTTTATCATTGAAAGTTGGCACGTTTCCTTGATTAATGAAAGAGAGATACTGCAGTTGTTCTGCAGGTAGCAGTTTTTCTTTCAAATTGCTTATCGATCTGAAGCAATTGCGTGCATTCATTGATTGCAGCACAATTTTACAGTAATTGCTATTTTCAACACCAAGAATTCATGGCATGGCAGTGGATGATGACATTCACAATATTAGATTGACTTGAAAATAATTAAAAATAACAGTCAAAATCTAGAAACGACATAAGTTTTTAGACACTAAAACAATGATACTAAAACAATGATATATTAAATCAATTAGGATTTCGTTGCTTTCTATAAACTTGCTACCTGGATTATGGACTCTTTCACGTTTTATTTTTCTTTAAAGACTATTTTATATTTAATTATATAATATGTGAGCTTGATATCGGATTCAACTTGGTATAATAACTTTATTTTTTCCAAAACTATTTTTTATTTAATTATATCATTAAAAATAGATGTTTGTAAAACTGAGTATTATCTAAACATCAAGGTGTTTGTTTGAAACCATGATAAATCCACCAAATATCAAACCGAAATAAATTATATATATATATCAATTCAAAACAAATGAGATTTTAAGCTATGAAAATTTAAAAAAAAAATCAATTAAGAATAATTTAAGCAATCATATTTATGCCTCAAGGCCCATTTGACATTCCACTTAAAGCAAAGCCCTCTGTCCTTGTTTTTTTCTTTCAGCTGTGCTGGCATCAATTTCTATATAGGCAAAACCTATTTTGGAATCAACTCAGGTAGTGGCCATCATATTGGGTCTCGATGTTATTGGGCCTCAATCCTCTCTTCATTGCTGCTCTTGTTGTTGTTGCTTCATCGATGCTACCGTCTCCAAGAGTTGTGAGACTCTGGTTCCTTCTGCCATGCTTCCTGGATAGTCCTCCTGCTCTGATACTAATTTTGAAACAAACCTGTAAAATAATTCCCAAATTGAGAAATTTAGGGTTTCTAGAATTGTAATAGAAAAGGGAAAGAATTGAATCTAGGGAGAATTATGAGATTTATTTGTGGATAAGAATGGAGTAGACAAAGATAAAGGTGTAATTATAAATAAAGTAAACAGTTTTTTCACACATTCGAAGTAGCTCGGGCCTTCTGTGTCATGTGATTTGTTCAAAAACATTTCCTACTTAATCCTCCCCTAATCTTCTGTAATTTATACTAAAGAAATATAATTAATGCAAAATTGAAATTGAAATTTTAAACGTCCTGGATGGATTGTTATACTTTTAGCAAAAATATATCTCTTAAACACCCAGTGCGGCTCGAACGAAGATTGACCAAAATTTATTTATTTTTATTTAAAATTATATTTTTAATAAAATTTATTATTTTAATACCTTTCATAATAATAAAAACACTTTAAAAAACAATCATAAATACTCTTAAACATAAAACCATGCTATTTCAATCTTCTGATTGTTTTATCATCTGTTTTCCTTAATTGTTGCTGTCTTTTGCTTGACTCTTGAAACGCTGTCGTTGCTTGGACTGTCTGTGCTTGATATGTCGTTTGTTTCCTGAGTGGAATCCACGTGTCCTCCATGCAGTCTTCCTTTCCATCCAACTGTCCATCTGTTTCTCCCATTCCCAGGTAACATCCTGACCCTTCATACCTGCCCCTTTCTCTTCCACTTTTTCTGACCTTTCTAACTTCTCTCTTTTCTTCTTGTGCAGGACTTCGAGCGATTGAATCGACCACTTTATAGCTTTCTTCCTCCTTTAGCTTTCCAGTCCCCAAACCTCTGACATATTCATTGTCATCTCTACTAACAGAGACGGGGAAGGAGAGGAAGGGGAATTCGGTAATGCTGCTCGATACCATGCAAATGAGTACGATGAATATGAGCAACGGTTTGTGGATGGGAATATCCAGATCAACCTCTTAAAGAAACTGGAGTTCGGAGGGATAAACGAGCAGATAGATGCATTTTACGATCGACCCTGGCAGTAGCACAGCAACCTGTCCAAGGAAGTTCAAGCCAGGACACTCGAGAGGGGAATTGCTGGAGCTCGTTGAGGCTATAGTCCAGCCCATATAGCGTTGCTTTAACAGATATCAGAGGTCAAATTATAAGGCGAAGTGACTTCATGTGCACGAAATTGGTTAACGGACCCTATCTTCATCAAGAACAACATGAGGGAGCTCATCTGGTACAATTCTCTGCATTCACATCTGCATGGCCAGTCTAAAAAATCATTGACTGATCGTAATTTGCATGAAAAGGTCTTCCAATAGGGTGGCACAACACTGATGAGGGTACATTAACAAGCAAACCACACATCAATTATATCACTTGTTTACGGCAGTTCATATCCTCACGGCGCTGGTTCAGAAGATATTCCAAGTGCCTTTGGCAGTAAGGGGCAGACTTGTGAACGAAATACCATCAGTTTCAATGAGAAATTGTACATGTTGTCCAATACATACAAAAGCAACTAAAACATCATCATCACCGGTGCACTTGACATCTTGCACGAATAATACGACAATGTTAAGAACCTAATACGATAGAAGTTTTACATGATAAATGAGAAGCCCTTAGCATTGGTCAAACAACGTTGGCAGCAACCTTCGGTTGAAGTTCTTCTGATGCTAGAGGTTTTCCAAAGCAACCTGCATCTGGTGGAGGTGCGGCACTAATACCAGGTTCTGTGGTGTCTGCCTCTTTTCCTGCTGGCGAAGTGGGATATGGACTTTTGCTCACCAACCTGAATTAACAAAGTTAAAAACGAGGGTCTAGCAGCCCGGATGATGTATTTGTGCATCGTGGAACCATTAAACACATAAGAGCACAGCAACTTGGATGCAATGCCAGATACAAAATCATGAAGTTACGTGTTGTTTTGAAGTATAAGATTCCAGACAGACAGAGGGACAGAGAAATTCAAAACGCAAACAGTTACCTGTCCCGTCGCTTCTTGAAGAAACGCTGCAGGGATTGTCTCCTCGCAATAGGCAATTCTAAAACCAAAAAAACAAAATGGAGTTAAAATGAGAATCATTAAGCAATATTCGTCATAGAAGATAAAGAGCAATAAAATATTTGAATTCGAACATTAGCTGTGTTTCAGTCATGTTCTATAACCATTACCGGCTTGCATTCTGCAGATGGAATTCTGACGACTATATGTTTGGCCCTGGGGTGCAGCAGTGCTTTGCATTGAAGGAGACCTTGTAAGAACTGGTGTACCAGTAGGAGAACCACTCTTTTTCATGTCACCAGGTTTGACAGCAGCTGCAGCAATAAGCATAATTTCATGAACCTAAATGGACATGGTAGAGAGTTAGAATGGAATCCCACATGTAGAAATTTATTCAAGTGTTGAAAGTTTTAGTGAGGGAAGACCTTTTCTGCAGGAATTGAATCAAACACAACAACACTTCCACCATAGAAGATGGTGAGCTGATCTGGAGTAGGAATGGTGACATTTGGTCTAGAAGTCGCCATTGTCATGGGCCTGAAGAAACCAAAGATAAGTCATTACATTATGTTGAACTTGTCTGGCATGTGTTTACCATTTAAATGACTTAAATAAGCAAAATCTCTCATTAATAGTGTCGGAAGTATATCTATCAAAGAAAGAAATATTTAGTAGAAAATCTCTCATTTATATTTTATATATTATTGAATTGTTGTATTTTATTTTTATAATATGTCTAGTTGAAAATATACATCTATGAAAAACTTCAAAAAAAAAAAAAAAAGAATTGATAGTTTTGATTCAATCTCAAAAAAAAGAATTGAAAATATACATCTATGACACTTGTTGCCAATTTCTTGTCATCTCATTCAAGAACTGACCTCCCTGGAATGATGAGAAAAGCGTCTACTTCCTCCACATACCCTCTTCTTCTTGCCGAAATCTTTCGGGACAGAACGAATGGAGGCGTTGATTGAATCGGAAGCCATGGTTACTACTGCAAAAATTTATGGATTTGGATAAACCCTAATTTGTTTCAATCAGGAGAGATGGGAATTTGTTTTCTAGAGAGAGAAAGGAATCTAATTCGTGGATTTGATAAAACCATAATACATTCAGAAATTTTGTGTAACTGATATGTTATCGGTGTGTTTTATAAGAGGATAGATTAGTCTTTTTATTTAATTTAAAATTTTCATCATTGTCTAAAAAACAAAGTAAATGAGAAATTCATGGAAAATTACAAACCTCACGTGAAACGGTGCGTAACACATCTTCACCGATATTGTTTTTTTTACTAGAAGACAAGAGTTAATTGTCGAGACTTTGAGCTATCCAAACACATTTTTCGTGCAAAAGTTAATGCATGTTTGTGATCGAGGCAACAAGATAAAGTTAGTAACGATTTCAATTTTTTCTGAACGGGAAAATTAGTAATTCATTCAGATAATGAGTTATTGAAATACTTGAAAAGAATCAACAACAGGAAAGATGTAGTGTTTGATGCACTATTTACGAGGCATATTTTTTTTTCTATTATAAATGTGAAGTTGTTGGATTTAAATCTGTAAAAGAATTTTATGCCAATGATAATAATTTCATTAATGTTTCTAGTTGATACTTTTTTAAATACTGAATATTTATTAAATTTATAGAGACTGATACATATTATGTTTTTTCTTTTATAAAAGGAAGCAAATGTTCTCATAAGCTGAGATATAAAAAATACCTAAAACTAATATATAGGTGCTTGTCATAAGACATATATATTGAACTGACTTGCATGAGAATTCCATATAGAGATATCACATATGTCCATGAAAAAGCTCACGTGATGGTTGTGTAAGTTATCATTAGACTTGAAATCACTAAATTATCTTAAATAGAGAGTGTTATGTTTTGATATTGTTACACGTTATCTTAGTAAAGGTAAAAAATTGACAAACATTGAATATAACATAAACTATATAAAAGTATTTTAGTAATCAATAGAGAATTTATCATCTTAGGTGAATTAGGAAAAAAGATCAATGACTATAATGTTATGAATAAATATGATTTGACATAACAGACACACTTCATGCTAAAATATCTAAATCAGAACATTATTGATGAAAGGATAATAATTACATTGAGAAACCAAATACTAAAGGGTTAAGTTAAGCTACTTATTACTTTTCTAATATTTGAGGAATCATGACACGTTGCTAAACGGTGCATTTCATCTTAAAATATAAATTAATCAATTATTAAATTGATAATAAATTAAATTATTTGATTTATTAATTTTATTTATTTAGAATTATAATTTATAGTCGGGTCAACATATTAGAAACCTAATTAGTCACATACATTAAGAATTATTAGTCAAAAATTAAATAAAAATAATTAATTAAGTGTGATTTGATTGAAAATAATTTTAGAAATTAAATACTAGAATGTATTTAATTTAGAGATTGTAATTTTAGCCTTAAAATAATCAAGTAGGGACTTGATTGATTAAATTTCTAAAATTATCTTTAAATAATATATGTATATTATTTAAGAGGCAAATAGATATTTTTTCATTTATAATATTTATAGAATATTCTATAAATATAAAGTTATGCCTCTTATTTTTTAAAAGGTTGTCTGTTAAACAGAAAAACAACGTAATTCATAAAATAAAGAGCTAGCACTCTAGACATTCTAATCTCTCTTCTAAATATAGATTTAGAAAATTTCTCACTGGTGGTTCATGTGGATTATTATTAAAGGCCGAACAATTGGACGACTTGTGTTTTACAATAGCTCAGTTTTTAAAAAATTATTTAAAGCCGAATATGATCAGATTTTTAAGTAATAAATTATTAATCAATTCTATATATGCCTAATAAGTTTCCAAAACTTTTAAATAAATTTGTTTTATTGTTTTTGCCGCATGTATGATAGTTGATAACCTAACAAAATGATGGATGCTTCTTGTTGCTCAGAGCATGACAATCAACATGATTATGGTTCAATGAGAAACACATCGTTTGCATTACAAAATATAATCAAATAACTTTCCAATATGAAAAAAGCTCCATGTTAAAGGCTAGCATTAGAAAGCTCAACGTAATATTTTGTTTATAAACAACTTATTCACTAAAAAAACATACCAAAAAAATTTAAATTAAAAAAGAATATTCAAAATTATTAAATCAATTTAACTCCAAATGTATTCCAAATAATATATTTAAATTTAATTATATAATTTAGTATTTCATTCAAAATATAAAAATTATAATAAATTATTAATTAAATTCAAATTTAGAATTGAAAACAAGAACACCATGAACACAAGTTCTTTCCTTTTTCTTAAAATCTAGAAACAATAAACAAGAAAGCTCTCAAGTTATTTAAGTGCCTTTTCAGGCACTCAGTAGCTCGCTTTCAATTTCCACTACCGACATTTTTTTCACAAAAAAAACAGATCCCATCTTCCATTTCCCCTTTGTTTCCTCTATGAGCCAACAAAAAAACTAAGACTTTTTCCAACCAAAAACAGAAAAAAAATTGAAACTTTTTTCTAGTTTATAAGAGTAGATTCATACCAGTAACTGGGTGCCCAAAGATGATGAACCCCATTTTTCTCCAACAAGCCAGCACCTGCCTTGCAAGATCCCATAACCTCTTGCTCCTTCTTCACTTCCATATCTTCTCGTGGCTTCATTTCCTTACGAGAATCAGGTTGTTGAGCCTCCATTAAAACCAGATCGGAGACAACAAAAGAAATTCAATCTCTTGTTTTTGTATTTGTAAAGGGAAATTTCATGTGAAAATGGAAGGAAAGAAAGAAAGAAAGAAACCAGCTCCGGCCTCCTTGTCCTCCACCTTGACCTGACCCAAGTTTAAATAAAATATCAGTCAATCATACTTAGTGGTTATGTGCTTTGAGGAATTTAAAACGTGGCAATTCTAATTTCTCACCCTTTGTCTGTTCTTCTGCCTTGTTTTTGTGCCCATTAATGGTTCTGTCCTCCTTCCTACACACATGTACAGCTCACCACCACTTGTTAGGATTTTTCTTCACAAAAAATGCTAGAGAAATTCATCATCGCACATGGAACAAATTTAATTTAATCATCTTGTGTGTTTTTCTTAGCTATGAAAATTGGTATGGGACCAAGACAGCTAAGGTGGTGTTCGTTTGTTTGGAAAGATATGTTCTAGAAATTATTTTTTGAACTTTCACGTATTTATTTATTATTAAAAAAATTAGTAAATGAAAAATATTTTTTAGTAAAAAAAAAAATTAACTTGATTTCTAGAAAAGTATTTTTTTTTTATTTTTGACGGAAAATACTTTTCAGAAGTTGTGAAAAATTTAGAAATATCATATTATTTGCTGATTATATCAAATTTGGTCCTCAAACTTTTGATTGATATATATTTTGTTTGAATTTTTTTTTTAAATTTCATCTCTTAAAATTTGATTTAATTTGATTTTTATATTAACTTTGGTCCTTATTTTTATAATTGTTATTTTCTTTTCTTTTATCATTTTTTTGGTCTATTGAAAATTTTTATCTATCAAATTTGGTCTTCATTCTTTTTTATTGTTACTTATTTTATTTGAAATAATTTATGAAATTGTAATTATTATTATTTTAATTTCATCATCTTTTAAATTGTTTATTTGTTAGATTTGATCTCTATTATTTTGATTATTATTTATTTTATTTGAGATAATTTATGAAATTAGATACAATTTTTTCAATTTCATTATCATTCAACTTTTTAATTTGTAGGATTTGTTCCTTATTATTTTAATAAACTTAAAAAACAAAACATTAATAAACTATTTTCCAGCTCATTTTCCATAATATAATCAAACACTGGAAAGTGTTTTCCAACTTATTTTCCATGACACTACCAAACATCGGAAAATAATTCACTTTCCAAGAATTCACTTCCCAAGAAAACCACTTTCCAAAAGGAAACTATTTTTCAGCAAACAAACAGGGCTTAAGAGAACGAGTTTTAAATCAACCTGAAAAAATAAAAATAAAATAATAAGTTTTAAATTTTAATATTTCATAAAAAAAATTAAAACAATACATGTGAATGAAAGTTATAAAACAAATATCAGGCATGAAATGTAGTATAGCTATCTTACATTAAAAAGTTATAAAACAATTCATATGGTTGTAAATTATAAAAAATATAATATAGTTATCCCACATCAAAAACTTAAAAAACAATTCATGTTGATGTATGATATATATAGTTATCTCACATTGAAAATTTAAAAAATAATGAATGTGAGCTATAAAAAAAATGAAGTGTAATATGGTTATCCCATATTGAAAAGTTAAAAAATAATTCATATGAATATAGGCTATATATAATTATCCCACATCAAAAATCCATGTGGATGTAAGCTATAAAAAATTATGTGACATGAAGTGTAGTATAATTATCCCACATTGAAAAGTTAAGAAACAATCTACGTGGATGTATGCTATAAAGTAGATATGAAGTGTACTATAGTTATCTCACATCGAAAAGTTAAAAATAATCCATGTAGGCTATATAGTTATCCAACATAAAAAAAAAATAAGAAACAATTCATGTGAATATAGACTATAAAAAAGAAATGTGAAGCATGAAATGTAATACAGTTATCTCATATCAAAAAGTTAAGAAATAATCATTGCGGTTGTAGGCTATAAAAATTATGAGGCATGAAGTGTAGTATAATTATCCCACATCAAAAGGTTAAGAAACAATTCATATGGATGAATAAGAGAAGATGTCACCATTAAAGGATGCTGATGATGTTTGTGTTGAGTATCCAGTTGAAAGAGAAACACTTGTGGTGGAGAGCACTAAATATACATGTCAATGTGGATAATTGAAAAAGTCAGAGGGAGAAAATATTTCACATGACATGCCGTGTTTATAATAAGGTATGTATCTTAATTATAGATGATGATAGTTGCACTAATGTAGCTAATATTGAATTGGTGAAAAAGTCGAACTTGCACACTACCAAACATCGCATACCTTATAAATTATAATAGTTGAATGATGGTTGTTGTTACTTATTTTTACCCAAAAAAAGAAGAAAACCAAAAAATACAAGAAGAAATCCTAAAAGATTTCTCAAGTTGGTGGTAGAGGACCAAAACGACAAGTGGAAAATTTGAATGATCAAAATGTATAAGATTAACAAAATTAGCAACCCAATTTTGACTAAAAAAAGCTTTATTGGTAAAAATATTTTTATTTGGGGTAAAGAAATACAAATTTGGATGATTAAGGACTCAATGAGAATTTTAGTAAGCTTAATTAATTTTATTGAGAACTTGTTTGCACGGAAAATCAATTTTTGGAGTCAATTTGGGTGTTAAATGAAAGACATTGAAGTTTGGGGATTGACATTAGACTTTGAAATGTTTAATTGGTCAAATTAAGGGCTTGATTGTGAAAAAAAATAAAGTTTGGAGGTCAATTAAGAACTTAATTGCATATCCCTAAGACCAAAGACTAACCCATAAATGGCGTACAATTTCAGGAGTAAAAATTGGTCAAATCAGGAGTCCGATTGAAAGGAATTGAAATTTTGATGGTTAATTAAGGATGAAATTGAATAAATTGAAAATTAAGGACTCGTCTGTAAAAGGCGTCGAACTCTAAAGATGATATTTGAATTTAGTAGGGGTGCAATTGCATATAATTGAAAGTTGGGAGATAATTATGGGTGCATCTAAAAGCAATTAAAAGAGTAGGAACCAAATTGAAATTGGCCAAATTCAAAATTAAAAAACTTTAATTTTTTAGGTTTTAACCCAGACAAAATGTCGTTCACCCACTGTTTATCTCCTTCATTGACAATTTTGGATGATTAAGTGAGCATGTTTAAACGAATGAATGTGGTGTTTCTCATCATCTCAAGAGTTGTAA
>Ga0307509_10011783_pt1 | contig 10537 bp, 8 predicted proteins | sample 10_EM_MG_FD_202245 | JGI IMG/M metagenome (GOLD analysis project Ga0307509, IMG submission 202245) | Populus trichocarpa ectomycorrhiza microbial communities from riparian zone in the Pacific Northwest, United States - 10_EM | ecosystem: Host-associated > Plants > Roots > Unclassified | place...
TGACGAGGCGGCGACGGAGACCGTGATTCGCGCCTATCGCCGATCCGATGGTCCCGGAAAGCCTCAGCGTTCCGGACGGGCGAGACCGGTCTGGTAGGCGAAGACGACGGCCTGCACCCGGTCCCGCAGACCGAGTTTGGGCAGGATCCGGCCGACGTGCGTCTTGATCGTCGACTCGGACAGGAACAGCCGCTCGGCGATCTCCGCGTTGGACCGGCCCTGCGCGACCTCGGCTAGGACCTCCCGCTCGCGCTGGGTGAGCAGGGCCACGCGGGCGTCCGCTTCGGCGGCCGCCAGCTCGTCGCCGACGGGCAGCTGGTGCGCGAAGGTCTCCAGGAGCCTGCGGGTGATGCGCGGGGCCACCACTGCGTCGCCGCGCGCCACCGTGCGGATGGCGGCGAGCAGTTCGTCGGACTCGATGCTCTTCAGGACGAAGCCGCTCGCTCCGGCCCGAAGCGCGGCGAACGCGTATTCGTCGAGGTCGAAGGTCGTCAGCACGAGCACACGCGTCTCCGGGAACCCCGCGACGATGTGCTCCGTGGCCTCGATCCCGTCCATGCCGGGCATCCGCACGTCCATCAGCACGACGTCCGGCTTCGCTCGGCCCATCACCCGCAGCGCCTCCGCGCCCTCGCCCGCCTCGCCCACGACCTCCAGGTCCGGCTGGGCGTCGAGGAGCATGCGGAAGCCGAGTCGCAGCAACTGCTGATCGTCCACGATCAGGATCCTGATGGTGTTCACCGGGGCTCCTCCGCCTCGTCCAGATGCATCCGGGCGTGCACCCGCCAGCCACGCGGGCACGGGCCGGCCTCGATACTCCCGCCGTAGGCCGCGACCCGCTCACGCATCCCCGCGATACCGTGGCCGGAGCCCGGCGCGCGCACGGCAGGGGGCCGGCCGTCGTCGGTGATCTCTACGTCCACGGTGCTATCGCTCTTGCTCAGCCGCACCCACGCAGCGCTCGCCCCGGCAGCGTGTCTGCGGATGTTCGTCAGGGACTCCTGAACGATGCGGTAGACCGCGAGCTGCGCGCCGACCGGCAACTGCCCGAGGTCGCCCTCGACGATCAACCGGCTGGGCAGACCGGCCCCGCGGACTTGATCGAGCAGCGCGTCGATCTGGGCGATTCCCGGCTGAGGATGGCGATCCGCCTCGGGCTCCTCGGTACGCAGCGTGCCGACCATGCGGCGCATCTCGCCGATCGCGTCCCGGCCGGTGCGCGCGGTCTGCCGCATCGCCTCGGCGGCGTCGTCCGGGGCGGTGCCGGTGACGGCTGCGGCCCCGTCGGCCAGCGCGACCATGACCGAGAGGCTGTGGCTGACGATGTCGTGCACCTCGCGCGCGATCCGGGTGCGCTCCTGGGCGACCGCCAGCTTGGCCTGGTGGTCGCGCTCGCGCTCGAGTCGCGCCGCCCGGTCTTCGAGCGCTGCGAGATAGGCACGGCGGGTCTGGTGGTTGAACCCGGTCATCAGCGCGGCGAGGGCCGTGCCTGTCATCAGCAGGATGGACGGCAGATAGACGTTGTGCGGGGCCCAGACGAACAGGGCGACGCCGGCCCAGAGCTCGAATACCGCCGCGCCTGCGAGGGCGAGACGCCTCGGCCGGCTCGCGGCCAGGTTGTAGAGGGCCGCGAGCAGCGCGACGAACAGCATGGGCGCGGCCTGATCCGATCCGACGGCCAGGCCCACGACCGCGATCGCGGTCACCGTCGCGAAGACCGCGACGGGTGCCAGGCGCCGGAACCCGAGCGGGACGAACCCGGCGAAGGCGAGTATCCAGACGGACGCCGAGGCCGGCCGGTGGTCCGCGCTGATCCGGCCGACGGCCGTCGCCGCGAAGATCACTACGACCAGCACGTCCACCACGGCCTGACGGCGCCGCAGCCAGGCACGGACGGCCGAGGCACGCCGGTCCCACTGCCACCGGTGCCTCAGCCGTCCGTCAACCCGCGATGCCGCCATACCTGAACCTTGCCCCCTAGATCAGGCGTCGCGGCGCTTGAGCACGAAAGCCGCACCGACCAGCGCAGCCACCGCGTACGCGCACATCACCGCGAAGCCAGTCCACGGCGCTAGGTAGCCCGCCTGCTGAGCGGGCGAGAGCAGCGCCTCACCCGCGTTGCCGGGCAGGTAGGGCGAGATGTCGGACCGGATCGAGGAGGGAAACAGATCGATCATCACCGGCAACAGCAGCAACACGCCGAGCAGCGTGGAGATCGCCCCCGCCGTGTTACGCATCAGCCCACCCAAAGCCACGCCGATCAGCCCGACCAAGGTCAGATACAGTCCCGCGCCCAGCACCGAGCGCAAAACGCCCGAGGCCGAAAGGGTGGTCTGGAGATTCTGCGAAGTGAGCACGGCCTGTGCGCCGAAGAAGGCGATGAGCGAGGCGATGGTCATGGTGACAAGGGTGACCGCACCGAATACCAGGCTCTTGGCCCACAGCACCGGCAGCCGCTTGGGCACCGCGGTCAGCGAGGCCCGGATCATCCCGGTGGCGTACTCTCCGCTGACCACCAGCACTCCCAGCACGCCGACCGCCAACTGCGCGAACATATGGCCTCGCAGGGCCGCGAGGGTGGGATCGAATCCCGCCTTGTCTCCCGCGGACATCGTCGACCACTGGTTCGCCGTGACCGCGGAGTACAAGATGCCGACGCCGGCCATCAGCAGGAAGGCCACCAGCAGGGTGATCCTGGTCGAGCGCAGGCTGCGCAGCTTGATCCACTCGGAGGCCAGCACCCGGCGCATGGTGACCGGCTGGACCTGCACGTGCGCGGCCGGGACGTGCGGGGTCTCGATACTCGAAGCGAGCGTCGGGGCGCTCATGCCGCGCTCCTTCCCGCGCCGACCGGCAGGCCGGCGCCGTCGTCTTGGGACGTGCGGTATTCGACGGCGTCCTGGGTCATCTCCATGAACGCGTCCTCGAGCGAGGCCTGCTGCGGGGCCAGTTCGTACAGGGTGATCCGGTGCTCGGCCGCGATGACACCGATGCGATCCGATTCGAGCCCGGTGACGGTCAGCACCCCGGCCTCTTCGCTGCTCACGGTCACATCGGGCCCGGCGATCAGGCTGCGCAACCGGGGAGCCTGCGGCGAACGGACCCGGACGGAGTTGTTCGACGCGAGCTTCACGAACTCCTCAACCGAGGTGTCCGCGATCAGCTCACCGCGCCCGATCACGATCAGATGCTCGGCCGTCAGCGCCATCTCGCTCATCAAGTGGCTCGAGACGAACACCGTTCGGCCCTCGGCCGCGAGGCCGCGCAGCAGATTGCGCACCCAGCGCACACCCTCCGGGTCAAGCCCGTTGACCGGCTCGTCGAGGATCACCGTCTGCGGGTCGCCGAGCAGCGCGGAGGCGATGCCCAGGCGCTGGCCCATGCCGAGCGAGAAGCCACCGACCCGCTTGCGAGCCACCTCACGCAGGCCGACCAGGTCGACCACCTCGTCCACGCGCCGACGCCCGATGCCATGGGTAGCCCCCAAGGCGAGAAGATGATTATGCGCCGAACGCCCGGTGTGCACCGCCCGCGCCTCAAGCATGATGCCCACCTCGCCCAGCGGCGCGGCGTGCCCGGCGTACGGCTTCCCGTTCACGGTCACCCGCCCGGCACTCGGCTCGTCCAGGCCGACGATCATCCGCATCGTCGTCGACTTGCCCGCGCCATTGGGCCCGAGGAAACCCGTCACGATCCCGGGCCGCACCTCGAAACTGAGACCTTTGACCGCAGTCTTCTCTCCATACCGCTTGACCAGCCCATCCGCTGAGATCATCGCGGTCCTCCTTCCTCGCCCGGCGGCATCCCCGCCGACCCCCACGACGCTACGGACCGCCGCGTCCCACGACGATCCCCCAGCGGCCGAATCCCCCGAGCGCAAGGTCAGACCCGCGGCGTACGCACCGACGGCCCCCGTACCCCGCCAGGACCAGTCCGCCGCAGTAGGATCCGGCGGGACCGCGCTCCGCAAGTTGGAGTGGTTCCTGAGCGGAACGGCTTCCTCGATCGGCGGTGGCGGGTGCAGGTGACGCTTCGCCAGCTATAGCCGACACGGGCGAACACGCAAGCGGAGGACGGTTCGGTGGGCCCTACAATCGATCCCCACCCTTCCGAACTCCGTGGTGCTTTCACGCTGAGCCCGCGGCACACGACAACCGTTGCCAGGGCGAGCACCGCGACAACGTCGAATGCCTCGGCAAGCGCACTCGAACGCGCAGTTCATGAGGGTCGTTGAGCGCCGATCATCGCGACCCTGCACAGTCGTCACCCGGCGAGGGCGAGTGCCAGGGGCAGGACTGCGGGGGCGCCGGCCTGGCGGAGCAGGCGTGCGGTGACGGTCATCGTCCAGCCGGAGTCGACGAAGTCGTCAACGAGTAGGACGGGGCCGGGGCACTCGGCCACGCGCTCGCGCAGCTGCGGCCCGAAATCGAAGGCCTCGTAGACGGACCGCAGACGCCAGGCGCTGTTAGTCGGGCCGGTGTGTCCGTCGTCGCGCACGCGCTCCACCGCACCGGCGATCGGCAGTCTGCCGATCTCCGCGATGCTCTCGGCGAGCGAGGCGAGCAGGCGCGGGCGGGTGCGCGAGGCGATCGTGACGATGCCGACCGGCCTGCCTGCTCCGCTCCACGGGCCGCTCGATGCGTCGCCCGCGGCCCACTCCTTGAGCACGTTGACCATCGCGCCGAGCAGTTGGGGATACACCGGCTGGTCGGGCACGCCGGTGCCGAGTAGGTCGCGCAGGGCCGAGCCCCAGCCGAGATCCGTGAGCCGGGCCAGCGCCCGGCCCTCGGCGGCCTGCTCTCCGACCGGGATCCTCCCCTTGAGGTTCACGCCGACGGCCGACATCCCGCTCGGCCACTGCCGTCGCGGCTCCACAGTGACCCAGGCCCGCTTGGCGTGGCTGCCCGCGGCGTCGACCACGCTCGCGGCCACGGTCGCGTCCCGCCGCTCGCCGGTGCAGTTGTCACAACGCCCGCACGGCGCCGCCTCCGGGTCGTCGAGCTGGCGGCGGAGAAACTCCATCCGACAATCGCTCGTCGTGGCGTACTCGAGCATGGCCCGCTGCTCGGCCTCACGCGCGGCGGTGATCCGCGCGTAGCGCTCGGCGTCGTAGAACCACGGCTGCCCGGTCGAGATCCAACCGCCCTGCACGCGCTTGACCGCGCCGTCCGCGTCCAGCACTTTCAGCAGCAGTTCCAGGCGCGAGCGCTTGAGATCCACCAGCGGCTCGAGCGCCATGGTCGACATCGGCCTGGCCGCCTTGCCGAGGGCGTCGAGGACGCGCTCGACCGTGGCCTGCGGCGGGAAGGCGAGTGAGGTGAAATACCGCCAGATCTCCTTGTCCTCCGCGCCGGGCAGCAACACCACTTCGGCCCGCTCGACTCCGCGTCCGGCGCGGCCGACCTGCTGGTAGTAGGCGATCGGCGAGGAGGGGGCACCCAGGTGGACGACGAACCCCAGGTCCGGCTTGTCGAAGCCCATGCCCAACGCGGACGTCGCGACCAGGGCCTTGATCTTGTTGTCCAGCAGGTCCCGCTCGCCCTGCTGGCGCTCCTCATCCCCGGTCCGGCCCGTGTACGAGGCCACCTCATACCCGCGCGAGCGCAGGAAGTCCGCCGTCTCCGCAGCAGCCGCGACCGTGAGTGTATAGATGATCCCGGAGCCCGGCAGCTCCGGCAGATGCTCCGCCAGCCAGCCCAGCCGGCTCGCCGCGTCCGGCAGGGCGAGCACCGACAGACGAAGCGACTCGCGGTCCAGCGGCCCGCGCAGCACCAGCGCCGACTCGACCCCCGTACCGAGTTGCTCGGCCACGTCCCGAGTCACCCGCGCGTTCGCCGTCGCCGTGGTCGCCAGCACCGGCAGCCCCGGCGCGAGCGAGGCGATCAACTCACGCAATCGACGATAATCCGGCCTGAAATCATGCCCCCAATCACTAACACTATGAGCCTCATCCACCACCAGAAGACCCACCGTCGCGGCCAGCCGCGGCAGCACCTCGTCCCGGAAAGACGGGTTGTTGAGCCGCTCCGGCGAGATCAACAGCACGTCCACCGCCCCCGCAGCGATCTCGGCCTGGACCTCCTCCCACTCGTGCAGGTTCGCGGAGTTGATCGTCCGCGCGTGGATCCCAGCCCGATCGGCCGCGGCAACCTGGTTTCGCATCAGCGCCAAAAGCGGAGAGACGATCACCGTCGGCCCGGCGCCCTGCGCGCGCAGCAACGAAGTGGCCACGAAGTACACCGCGGACTTGCCCCAACCGGTGCGTTGGACCACCAGGCACCGCCGCCGATCGGCCACCAGCGCCCCGATCGCCTGCCACTGATCCTCACGCAGCCGCGCGCCCTCACCCGCGAGCGCCCGCAGCACCCGCTCCGCCTCCGCGCGCATCGCCGCCCGGTCCATCGTCTTCGCCATGCCCCCATCTTGACCGATGGTGCAGACAGGCGGTGCCCGAGCTGGATCTTCCACCCCTTCGGCCGGATCCGCCGACAATCGGATAGCGCCTCATCCGACGGCCGCGCAGCACGCGCCTACGCTCCTAGCCGCCCCCGACGGGTCACTGACCGCGCTTCAGCCCCGCTCTCCCCACGTGATGAGTCCGCCGATCGACGAGTGCCACGTGATCGTCACGACTATCGCGCCAGCAACTGACGAACCTACAATCCTTGGGCCAGCCGGCCCCTGTATCGACGAGTAGCCAGCGGAAAGCTCCCCGATGCCACCTATCATGCCTGGTCAAAGGGCCCGAGCAACAGCGCCTGGCGGCTGCGCGCCGTGCAGGGGCCTTCGATCTGGGGCCCGAACTGCGCGAGCGGCTGGCCGAATGCCCCGGACCGGTGCTGCTCGTCGACGACTTCGTCGACTCCGGCTGGACGATGACCGTCACCGCACGACTGCTGCGCCAAGCCGGCGCACCCGCCGTCCTCCCCCTCGCACTCGCACTCGCATTGGCAGGCTGATCCGGATCATGTCGCCCTTTCTCAAGTCGCTGCACATCTATCCGGTCAAGTCCTGTCACCGGGTGGACCTGGACACGGCCGAGCTCGAGCCGTGGGGTCTGGCCGGCGATCGGCGCTGGCTCATCACCGATGAGCAGGGGCAGCAGCGCACCCAGCGCGAATTCCCCCGGATGGCCCTGATCCAGCCGACGTACACCGCGGACGGCGGGCTGCGGCTCACCGCACCCGGCATGCCGGACCTGGATCTTCCGCCGGTCTCCCGCGCGCGGGGTGCCGAGGAGGCGACCGTCACGGTATGGCGCTTCACCGGTCTGGCCGCGTACGCGGGTCGTGCGGCTGACGAATGGGTGCGGTCGTTCCTGGGCCAGCCCTCGCGGCTGGTCCGCATGGATGACACCTCGGTGCGTCCGACCGATCCCGACTATTCGCGGACCGAGGACCGCGTCTCCTTCGCGGACGGCTACCCGCTGCTGCTCGCCTCCTCCGCGTCGCTGGCCGCGTTGGGCGACTGGATCGTCGAGATGGGCGGCGAGCCGGTGCCGATGACGCGCTTCAGGCCGAACGTGGTGGTCGAGGGCACCGAGCCGTGGGCCGAGGACACCTGGAAGCGGGTGCGCATCGGCGAGCAGAGCTTCCGCGTGGTCAAGCGCTGCGACCGCTGCGTGATGACGACCGTGGACCCGGAGTTCGGCCGCTTCGCCGGGCAGCAGCCGCTGAAGGCGCTGCGCAAGCACCGCCGCGAGGACAAGGCGGTGTTCTTCGCCGTGAACCTGATCCCGGACACCGTCGGCGCGCTCGACGTCGGCGCCGAGTTCGAGGTCCTTAGATGAGAAGAAAGAGGGCTGTCTGAATTTCCCACAGGTGTTGTTCGGGGAATTCTTAGCCTGGTCACGAGCGTCCCCAGGTGACCCACAGATATCCTCCAGACATGTCGATACCGGACCCCACGCAACCCTCAGCCCCATCCGGCTGGTACCCGACCGGAGAGACCGGTCCCGACGGACTGCCCGTAGAACGGTGGTGGGACGGCGCCGCGTGGAGCGCCATGGTCCGGCCCCTCGGCAGCGGTGACGCGGGCGCGCCCGGCGGCGGCAAGCGGGGCTCCGCGTTCCGGGGCCTGATCGCCGCGGCGGTCGTCGTCGTGCTCGTCGGCGGCGGTGTCGGGGCCTATTTCGCGTTGCACAACAACAACTCGAGCAGCCCCACGAACGCGAGCGGCAGCCAGCCGACGACCGGCCCGACCGGCAACGGCGGCCTGGGCGGCGGCAATGGCGGCAGCGGCGGCCTCGGCAGCGGGAACGGCGGCCTCGGCGGCGGCACGAGCTCCGCCTCGCCGCAGCCGACGGTGACCGGCGGCAGCGGCCAGACGGTGTCCGACCCGATCGACGGCCTGACCATCCCGCTGCCAACCGGCTGGACCGGCAGCTCCGGCTCGACCAGCGGTAACGGCGCCTGGCCGACGCTGGCCACCGGCCCGTACGCCTGCCCGAGCGCGCTGGCCTCGCAGAACGGCAGCAGCTCGAGCTCGACGCCCCAGTGCACCCGCGGCGGCGTGAACTTGACGACGACCAGCGGCTCGTCCGCGCAGAGCGTCGCCACCTCGGACATCGCGACCATGGCCAAGGGCAACTACGGCACGCTCTCCTCGCACACCGTGGTCAGCCAGGGCGCGATCACCGTGGCCGGGCGCTCCGGCTACCAGGTCACCTGGAATGTCGTGCCGAACTACTCGGGCCCGAGCGGCACGGTCGAGCTGATCGCGCTGCCGGTGCCCAGCCAGGCCGGCTACTACACGCTGATCGACATCGGCGTGGACCAGTCCTCGCAGGCGCCGAGCCTGGCGACCGTGAACTCGCAGATCATCACCGGCATCACCGACTCGAGCGCGGCGGGGGCTTGATGGCCTGATCCGCGGCGCACACCGCACCCACGGCACGCGGCAGGGGTCTGATCCGCCGCGCCACACGCCACCATCGCGTTCGGCTCCGCAAGCCCTACAGCTTGCGGAGCCGAACGCGTTCGATGCGGTGGTCGGCGCCCTTACGCAGCACCAGCGTGGCTCGGCCGCGCGTGGGCAGCACGTTCTCCACCAGGTTCACCCGGTTGATCCGCGCCCACGCTCCGCGCGCGAACTCCAGCGCCTCGTCCTGCGAGACCTCGGTGAAGCGCGCGAAGTACGAGTTCGGATCCGTGAACGCGGTGTCCCGCAGCTTGCGGAACCGGTCCAGGTACCACTGCTCGATGTCCGACTCGCGCGCGTCCACGTAGATGCTGAAGTCGAAGTAGTCGGCCAGCGCCATCCGCGTGCGCCCGTCCTGGCCGGGCAGCGCGGGCTGGAGCACGTTGAGTCCCTCGACGATCAGGATGTCCGGCCGGTGCACCACCGCCCGCTCGCCGGGCACGATGTCGTACACCAGGTGCGAGTAGACCGGTGCCCGCACCTCGTCGCGGCCCGACTTGATGTCCGCGACGAAGCGGGTCAGCGCGCGCCGGTCGTAGGACTCCGGGAAGCCCTTGCGCTGCATCAGGCCGCGCCGCTCCAGCTCTGCGTTCGGCAGCAGGAAGCCGTCCGTCGTGACCAGTTCGACGCGCGGGTGCTCGGGCCAGCGCGCGAGCAGCGCCCGCAGCAGCCGCGCCGTGGTCGACTTGCCGACCGCGACGCTGCCCGCGATCCCGATGACGAACGGCGTGACGCGGGCGCTGCGCTCCGGCACGTCGCCGAGGAAGGTGCCGAGCGCGCCGCGCAGCCCGTGCACGGCACCGACGTACAGGTTCAGCAGCCGCGAGATCGGCAGGTACATCTCGCGCACCTCGTCGAGGTCGATCTCGTCGCCGAGCCCGCGCAGCTGCTCGACCTCCTCGGCGGTGAGCGGCAGCGGGGTGCGTTCGCGCAGGCTGCTCCAGCTCTCCCGGTCCAGGTCCACGTACGGGCTGCTTGCCGGGGCGAGTTCCCCGGCCTGCGGCAAGATCGGCATCCACCTATTCTGTCCGATGCCCCGGACGGCGGCTCCACCAGGTCAGCCGTCGCAGTCTGCGCGCCGGCCACCAGAGCAGCGCGGCGAGCGCCGCGAACGGGAGCAGCCAGCCGAGGACGATGAGGATCACCCGGAACGTGGCGACGAGCGCGTGCCAGCCGTCGTCCAGCGCGGTGACGAACGCGTTGTGGTGCGCGGCGGGCGGGGACGGCGCCGCTGCCGCGGCGGGCACGTAGAAGCCGACGGTGACGGTCGCGTAGCCGGTCTGGTCCGCGAGCGCGCGCTGCTGGGCCTCGAGGGATTCGAGGTCTGACTCGCGGCTGGCCAGGGCCTGCTCCAGCGAGATCAGGTCGTTCATCGAGGCCGCCTTGTCGATCATCCCGCGCAGCTCGGTGAGCGAGGCCTGCGCCGAGGCGATCCGGCTGTTCACGTCGGCGACCTGGCCGGTCACGTCCGTCTCGGACTGGGTGCGGTATTCGACGCTGCCCGACCCGGCCAGCTCGGCGAGCACCGAGTTCAGCTTCGACGGCGGGATGCGCAGGAGCAGCAGCGCCTGATCGGAATCGGGCGCGGCGGCGGGCGACGGCAGGGTCACCGGGCTGA
>Ga0307509_10011784_pt1 | contig 10536 bp, 7 predicted proteins | sample 10_EM_MG_FD_202245 | JGI IMG/M metagenome (GOLD analysis project Ga0307509, IMG submission 202245) | Populus trichocarpa ectomycorrhiza microbial communities from riparian zone in the Pacific Northwest, United States - 10_EM | ecosystem: Host-associated > Plants > Roots > Unclassified | place...
ACTCGTAATGTCCTGACGTTTGTGAACACAACTGCTATTGCATACCGCCAAAATTCAGCTTTTTAGCCCTGATCTTGGCATCATGCAATAGCAGTTGTGTTCACAAACGTCAGGACATTACGAGTAGAGGGCTTTATCTGGCCCGTGCTAAAAGATACATGTCGTGCAACAAGCCCATTTGTCGTAGCAAGGCCACTAGTCCAGGTGTTTATTTTGATAAAGAGGCACCATGTGTTAATTTACCGGTAATCCTTTTGATGTACCTACGTTCTCATCGTGTATTCGGAATTAGGTAACTATTAGCGGAGTTCCGGAACTAATAGAAATGGGATAGAATTAGATTAGCGATGTCATAGCGAAATAATAGCGATAATTACAGGAACAATGATGGCCGTAGTGGCAACACAAAACTAAAGTTGAGGTAACAAGAATTGTTGGCTTGAAGGCGGTATAGAAACCAGTCATTCAGAAAGGGCAAAAGATTACCGGCTAAACTATGCTAGAACTGAAGACTAACTGTGCTCGGAGCCAGATAATGATGAGAGCTGAAGGCTAGCTGGGAACTAGGAGAGAAGGAAAAGAGTTGGAGAGGATTTGCGGATTTACAGTGAAGTATTGGGGAATGGGCGTACAAGTTAGGTATGCTAAGGAGGGCTTTTTGGAAAAGTTGGCAGACTGTGGGTAGGACGGGATGAAAGGTCAGGAGTGAAACTTTTGAAAAGAAGGTTAGATGGAAAGCGGTTACCGGTATTTCGTTTTATATTACTGCTCGTTTGTAGTTTTTCCCTCTTCTCAACTCCATCTATTGTGAAAATAATCAATCAATCGGGATGAGCACTAGAGCGTAGTTTTTGTTCCCTCTCAGAACCCCCTTTTGGGGCTGGTGCTCCTACTAGTCCCCAATCTACTAGTCCCCAATTCCGAATACAACGATGAAAATACTCGAGATACAAGTAAAATCCTGGTTCTCTTTCTTGACGCACGGTTCTGTACTGTAATACAAGATCAGAAGCTTCCTTTTCGACAGGGTTAGGTCTTTTTTTTTCGGGGAAGAAAATGATATAAAAAATTGAAACAAAATACTGTAGATTCTGGGTAGACTCAACGCGCCGTCATACTTAAGGTAGCCACTCTTCCTCTTAAGTATTAACCATGTGGTGAATTCGCCCTTCTAGGGCTAGTAACTGCCATACAGGTGATAGTGGCGGGCCAGAATTTACAGTATCATACATAGACAGGATTTGAACCTGTGATCGTGCACGAAACAGATTTCTTTTCCGTTTCCTCAACCACTTGACCACAATGTCTTATATATTGTACTTTACTAGTGACTGATTCAAAACCAGACACAGGGTATCCCGGCTCAGATAACCTGATACCAAGAGCCCACAAAAACCCTGAAGGCAGCCAGAGGGCCAGACCCTGATAAATTAGTACAGTGTGATGAAAAGGTGGGAACAGAACTGAATAAAAAATGATGTTTCTTTTTCCCAAGGAATCTGGCTCTGGGGTACTAGTACTGTGCGAGCATGAGAGCACCTTGCCCACCACATGGAACGAGTATTGTTTTAAGATGACCCAGAATACACTCTCTTTCCAGATATTGTGATCGCCCGATTACGTTGGCCGTGATTCGGCAGGGGCAGTTTCCGATATAAACTTATCATTCAAAAGTATTGTCCCAAAGCCAGTTTTGCCGCCAAAGTCGGTATGTTCATTAACTGAAATAATAATAAAATAAAATTATGAAAATTTATACAAATTTATTACATTCAGATAACTTTATATAAAAAGGAGAATCTGTTTCTGATTTTTATTTATTTCAAATTCGGCAGCGAAGCTATAACTAACAAGCACAATTGGAAGATAACAAAGAAAAGAGAAGCCGAACGCAAGTGACTAACCAAGATGAAGAGGAATAATAAATAGATAGGCAGTTTTTTTTAGAAAAAGTAAACAAAATCATTGGAGCTCCCGCCCGACGTACAACTGGGTTAGTGATTAGTGTTGTGCACAAACCGAGCGGGCTCGAACAGGAGTCCACGAGCCAACTTGAGTCTCTTGCTATATACAATTGTTGGTTGTTTTGAGTGTGCGGGGGTTGTTATTGCTCTGGAGAACATAATTTAGGCAATGAAGGAGACATCGCTGTTGAAATTTGTGTTATCGATGCATAGATGTGGTATGAGGTAACAGAATAAATGGGATGAGATGGGATGAGCCGCATCGATTTATCATAACGTTTTTCTCGCTCCTAAGGCAGACCCTAACTAACCCTTAGACCCAGCAGTCAGCTAATCCGGTGTCTCGTCCGTCCAAGACAGGGTGAGGATGACAAAGGAGGGGCTGCCATGGTGCCATCCTAGACGGGGTGAACGGCTGTCGACTACACCCGCGCAAAATTGGTCAATGAGACAAATACCGTAAAAACTCGAATAGAAGAAACATGTGCTAGTACGTTGGAGTTACCTCTCTCGGTAAAGCGCATCGTATAGTGCTTTTATTTTGTCTCAACTGGGGGGTGAGTTTGCGGTCTTTCCCCCTCCCGTAGCTCAGAAAGGAAATTCTAACGTCCGAGCACATGTTTCTTCTACTTGAGTTTTTACGCTACTAGTACTCAAATAAGTTAAGGATAAAAATGAAACTAAAAATGGAAAAAGAGATAAAAAGAGACAAAGAAGAGTGAGCTTGTTGTTCACCGACCCAATATTCTTTGGGTAAGACTTCCAATGTTTCACAGGAAGCTCTAAGACAATTCTTAACAGGTGGTATCCGAGCCTACCAGGGGTTGCAGGTGCACCGCTGTTGGACGACGCTCTTCCTCGTCCTTTGTTCCATAGTTCTCACCCTTTGTTGTCCAGACGACTGAGAGAGCTGCAAGCAGTGCGTACTTCAGTGAACCACATTGTTGTTGCTCCTCTTCCCCCTGCCCCTAGAAAAACTAAAAACAGGCTCCGACATTCTTCTTTGCTTCACCCTCTCATCTTTCTACAATTGCACACTCTCTTCACGTTTACTGGTAGGATCTCAAAATGACGCCAGACGAACTTTCACAAGTACTTCTGAGGGATGAATATCAGATTTTAGATATTTCACCTGAAGGCTTCTCTAAGCTAGAGTCACACATTGGAACAAGAGCGTATGTATTTAAAGAACTTTACACTTGCACTGGCAGAAGATAATAACTTATGTATAGATATACTTATCGTCCCACAACCGGCCAATTAAAGATCAAAATTGCGACCCAAATCCACGGAACGGTATCGATGTGGGCGGCGAAATTGATTGCTGAAGGTGGAGCAGTGGGTGCATGGGACCCTGAAAGTCTTCAATTTGTTTCTGAGGGGCGGCTGCAGGGCTTCGCAGCACAATATAAAGGAATGTAAGTTGTGCTCAAATAATGGCTTCTACAAACATGCCTCTCACACTCTGCCAGAACCAAAGTCTCAGACTGTGCAATTGTACCCAGGGGACGATTTTGGCCTACTATCGTCTTTGAGATTGGGTATGCGGAACCATATGATGACCTGAAAGATGATGTTAAGCTATTGCTTGAGGGGAGCAGAGGGAAAATTAGCAAGGCCATTATCATCAAGATTGAGCCACTCAGAGAGGGAGAGACAGAGGTTCAAACAGGGTTTGTGGAAATGTGGCACTTGAGTGCGGGTAGGGCGAAGAAGGATAGTGGCCGGAAGGTGATTTTGTATAACTATCCGATATCAGGTTTTACCTTTACTAACCCCCGATTCAGAGGCTATTCCCCGCACCGAGGAGGCATGCAACGCAGAAACTTGAGATGACCGTTCGAGATATTCTCCGAAGTCAGTTCGCTAATCTGAGGAAGGAGGGCTGGGAGCAAAATCATATCATTGCCCTTCCTTTTGACCTTCTCCGGAGTTGGATTGAGGAAGCCACCTGGCGTCACTTAATCCAGAAAGGTGTTTTGGAGGATAACGATGACTCGGATTAATGACTTTGTGGTAGGTTCTTTCAAAATGGATTATTCAAGTGATAAGATATATCTCTAATCATTGTAAAGAACAGGTTGTTAGTGAAGATCAGAAGTTCTTGGTGAAATCTACGGTTCCTAACCTTTATTTGATTTATTTCCTTTGTTAGTTTTTGCTTTTTGGGTTCTCGTGCTTTTCTTTTTCGTGTGAGAATTCAACTATGGAAGGCAGGCCTTTGGAAGTCATTAAGTATGATGCCGATATGGTAGCAGTGTGCCCAAGTGTCCCGTCTGCCCTGTAGGCACCACCAGGACTGCAGGCCCGGCCGTCCCTGGCGTCTGTCTGTAGCTGTAGGGCAAGATCGTCCGTCCTGTGGGAAAGACCACCGTCTAAGAGGGTGACTGTGGGGCCCGACAGCCCTCAATGGATCAGTAACTCCCGAATCGTACCTGCAGTCCTCACCCGTCTTCTGCAGTCCTTACCCGTCATCTGTAGTCCTTACTAGTTACCTGTAGGGTCCGCTAGTCACCTACAAGGTCCGTCCGTCATCCGGGGTTATCCAAAAAGTTGCGCCACCTGAGACACCTGCAGTCCCCGCCAGTCCGTCCCGGGCTCTTGTCAGGATGGACGCCAATATACCCGTCCGCCCTCACGCCCTTTCAGGTACTGCCATCCGTCCCGTCCGAAGACGGATAGACTGGACGCTTGGGAACACAGTATAGTAGATGCCTGGATTGCCACTCCTGTAGGTAGTTGTGCGTCCGGTAATTCAATGAGATTGATGTCAAGAGTACGCAGAAAGGGAAGAAACTGGATAGTGGCAAGAATTCTCTGATAAGGCCGTGCTGTCTACCAGTTACACACCTTTATGCTGTTGTTGGCATTTTTAAACATAGTCAGCTTGTTCTCAGCAGGATGATGTTAGGCTTTATCATGGTACTGGCAGTTGACAATAACAGCTTTAATCTAGGACTGCACTTGAAAACAGAAGCTAAAAAACTCAAAGTGTTGGGGTACTTGCGTGGCGGAGAGACCGGATGGGAGTTCTCGCAAAAGGCGATTGATTTTGTCAAAGAGTATATGATCAAGTCTCTCAGTCCTTGTAGGTGACCCAGAGAAACCCACAGCGAGATCTTTATCCCTACTCACGATTTTTTAGCAAATCAGAGAACAAAGCCAAAGTCTAGGAAATCCAACCTTTGCTCGTGTGTTCAGAGCGCAAGCTTCGCGTAAGTGTCTTTGGCGGCTCAGATATTTTACCGGGAGTCTCTCAGAGCGATTGAGGCAGTAGCCGGTGAATATATGACAGAACAGGAAGGCTCGAAGCCTAGGAGGATAAAGAGCGTACGTGACAAGTTATTGCTAATTTCTATCGATGTGGAGCACAAATTTCACAACCGTGGTTCAATTTTGGTGATAAAGTCGTCCCCTTCCAGGGCTCCTGGCAAACTTTTCAATCGATACCAGAGCGAGTATCACCAGCCTGACCAGCGCCACAAGATGGACGAAATTTCACGTATTTTTTGACGACCTCACTTGTCTGAGTGGCCCAACGCTCAGCGACTGGTGCTTCCCATTCCGCGGAATGATGGTTCCCATCTGGAGTGGACTGAAACCCACCAGCCCTCAATTAATCGTGTAATCAAAAACACAGTGAATTAATCGAGCTCCTTCCTACCAATGTAACGTCTGGTAGGTTCACTCCCGCTCTCCCACCATCCCAACTCATGAGACATTTTAGCTCGACTCCCAGTAGGGATGGCTTCAGTGACCCCAACCGTGTTAGCTCTTTAGCTATACGATAATATTGAGGTACGGCTACCCACTTAGGTCATGTCTAGGGGTTAGCTTAGTGACTGCCTACTGTGTGTGGGCTAGGTCTATCACTGGTTGTGCGGGAGTGGGCTTGGCATAGGTGTTTTCCTTTGAGTAGTTTCTTTCTTGTACGACTAGTCTATAACGAACATCTCACCTCATACAACGTACCACACACACATCCCAACAAACCGACCGCACCCGCCGTGCGGTGGAGGGACTGGGCGTGGTTGTGAAGGAATTGGACCGAGGAGTTATAAACACAGGCCTCCACCGGGGCCTCGTTATAACAATTACACCCACATATAACTCGTCTCCCAATGGGGCGGCCGTGTTGGCTGTAGGACAGCAAATTAGCTGCATGGTGGTACGCAAGTGATCTTATAGATCCCTCTGGCTTCCGGTGACTCTTGGAGGACTGTCCCCCTACAGGCTAATCTAAATTCCCTAAGGGGTAGAAGGTGTTAGATATTAGGGTAGCAGTAGGTACGGGTAGCTATCCTCATATGTGTTGGGGTTGAGCAGTAGGGTTAGTAGAACCGGTTGTTGGCTCTTGGCGGTCATGTATCTCTATATATACCTTCGGTCATAGATAGGAAATACACTAAGTCATTCTTCCACCACCACCACGTTCCTACAGAAGGAGTGGAAAGGGTGGTAGCGGGAATGGAAATGGGGCCAAGGGCAAGATTACTAAAAACGCAAAATTAGAAGAGTTGCCTGTTGGTTGGGATGTTGCAAGCTTTTATCCGATCATTCACTTGATTTGCGTTTGGATACCGGTGGGATTATCTGGGGGCGTTAGTGCCTTTTCTGTTTTTAGGTTTTGTGGGTTCTGGATCGGGGGATGGTTGATGATATAAAGCTTGCTTTCTCTTCTTCCTTTTTGCGGAATTGTGTTAGTGCGAAGTACTGAGATAATAGTTACTGTAGCTTTGAATGATGCAAGGCTAGCATATTTCTTTGCGCATGCGCCAAATTTACAGTCCAGCGTAAATTTATCACCTGCCATCACAACTAGTCACTCGCCCCGAGTCTCACACCTTCTGTTGAAACATAGTCGCACCCCATTGTCCCGGATGGCCAAAATCAGGAGTTGGCCATCCGGGAGAGTGAAGTATCCGGGAGAGTGAAATAGTTGATAAAAATAGTTTTTGAAAAAACTAAAAAGCGAGCGATAATTGTGTAGGTATGACTTCCAGCTATTCCACATAAGGTTTAAATGGGGGTAGAGTGGAAAACAAGTAGGAAGTGAGAATTTAAGAAACCCCCCAATACCAAACTTGAATAGAAGTATTTTATCTCAAATGATCAAGGCAAATTATCGACTCAGAGCCCGCCAGACGCCACGAGCAAGACATGCATACAGGAGCAAAAAGCGGACAACACTACAGAACCTTTGTCTAACACCGCTGCAGATAAATGAGCTCTGTTGTCTACTTTGGGCAGTTGTGATGTGATATTTCAGGATAGGATTGGGAGAAAATCCGGGATATTTAATATATTTTCTATGTGCACAGGGGTTAGAGATATCTGAATTTTCATCCGGTCCGGAAACCCTCGGAATCCGGCTATAATTGTAATGAATCCTTGTGTGTTATCTACCCACTTGATTGTCATTTTTTATGGTGATGAAGGTGTGGTGTGTTCAGGACTGAGGGGGCTGGGTTACGATACTTTACTCGGGTGTGGTGGAACGTTGCGGCGTCAAATGTTCCGTTACTTTTGCTAAGGCACAATACGATAATTTAGTTTGCATTAAATTAGAGGGGTCTGAAGTAACTGGGCTCACGGCTCCAATCTAGCTGGTAAATTTTATCTGAAAAAGAGGCTCATGGGAGATAAAAGAATATATCCGTATTTGCGGCATGAATAACAAGGGACAGAAGGAAACAGAGAGCTCTTCCATAGAGAAAATACTAGGGGAAAGAGGGAAGCAACTGCGTACGCCCCAAATAAACTGGGATCAAACAGAGAGTGCCTTGTGAAACCCCACGCTTGACCATCACACTAGGCTTACAAACAGGAGACTGAAGTCACTGTAGGGCGTAATATCCAAAGCCGCGCAATCTGGTAAAAAGAAGCAGAGACAAATAATTGGGTCAATGCCAGGACCTCGGGGGGCTTAGTCCTGGCTACACCGAGTTAGGATAGGGAATTTTATCAAGACATCGAGAGGGAACTTGGGAGTATCCAAGTCAAACACAGGACACCAGACAGCTTCTCACCCGGTAATACTGTATGCGAACGGCACAGAAAGAGGCAGGGGCTGCCCAGGCGATCAGAAACCAACAAGAAAGAAAACCGGTAGGCTAATTCAAGGGGGGGCCAATCCTGCTGCCCTTCACACACTTGCGAGCCCCCAATTTTGCCACCTTCGCTGACCTCCGCTTGGCCCTTTTCTGCTCCTGTTTGCCTTGGCCGGTTGCGCTACATACATTCCCAGAACGGCTATCTCCAGAATCATGCATTTCTGTGCATTATCGTATAAGGGCGCGGTGCATGGTAGATACCAAGCATATGCGAGAGCCGACCCATTTTTGTGTAAAATGAACGAGCCTCCGGCCCCGTATCCCGGCTATGTGTCCTTCCTGAAAAGCAAAACGGCGTTCGATATTGGCAATACAAAACTCGGCGCCTGTAAAATTTCCGAATGGCGAAATCATTGCCCATTCCACATCTCCGCAATCCACATGTGGCTGTGTAAGGAGATTGACCAAGCATGCGCTTAGGGAAACACATTCTGTATTAGACTTACACCATGGCTCCTTATAGCGAGGTAGTAATGGTTGAATTGTGTTCTGTATTTCATCAGGTTGAGACTTCTCAATTGCGCCCAAGAGGAACCGTTTAAGATAGGAGATGTTGCGGAAGGAGGTGAACAGGTCGTGCTGATGGGCACGCACTCGAGCACTAACCATATTGGTATCAGGTGTGATCACAGGCCCCCGCGATTCGTGACCTCTTTCCATCCACAAGCCCCAATGAAATACCGCGCAGCGCAATTCCGGACGGAAGCAGAGATCAGAGTTTTTAAGCAGCCATTGCTCATAGTCTTTGTGCCGGCTGCTATTCGGGACAGAAGGGGGATGGATGCTTGCGTAGTCGGCTACATTTTCCCGGAATTGTGTTTGAACTCTTTTTCTAACCTCGGAACCGTAAAGGAAGGAGTATGGGTCAGAGGATAAAACGAAAATTCGCTTAAGATGACAGTCAAGAGCCAGATAAAAGCCACCCGGAGGCACTTGGATGGGCAGATAGTTCTCGCTAGTGGTTTCAATTTCTGAGGGTGTGAGATTTTGGAGTTTGGCGAGCTTCGTCTGAGGTGTATAGGTATTTATATCGATATTGAAAAAGACTCCCACTATCCTCCCTAAAGGCAAGCACACCACATTAGCAACCTCTCTTCTCATATCCACCAACTCCGGGGCTTTCACAAAAATGGCTGATAAGGGATCATCATTTACTTGGGTAGCCAAGCGATAGAAAGGAAAAAAGATTATTCACCTTCAGAGCCCTGAGTAACGCGAAAGGATTCTTGTCCGTTCTGCCTCGCTTCCTCACAAGCACCCCTCTCACTCCATGTCAGGTGCAAGTGGAAGTTCAGCCAGTTCTCCAACCAGTGTTCGCAACGGTCTGGGGGTCCTAGCGGCCCCACGGGGAAACTGCCAACAAGACTGGACCGGACCGGACGACAATTTTCACTCCGTCCCGTGCTGGGACATTTTAGGACTGCAGGTTTGAGCAAGGACCACGGGCTCGACAAGGTGAGACACTATTATGCCATCCTAATAGAACCTAATCCAAGAACGATAGGGGACGGTGGTGGACTGCGGATCCCCTGACAAAGGGGTGGGGATTGGTGGGGATCTGCGGGGACCTTCGGGGACCTGCCGGTATTTGTGGAGATCTGTGGGGATCTGTGGGGATCTGTCTGGCCTCACACTCTGAGACATTCTGAAAACTGGTTGTGGGGCCCACCGTCTTCCCAGTCCTACGGCCATTATCCCCGGGCAAAATTCTCTCCCGGACTGGACGGACTACGATTCGTAGCCCGTCCTAGTCCTACCCTCAGGACGGACGGACTGCCCCATTGCGAACACTGTCTCCAACTCTCTGTCGTTCATCAAGACGTTGTGACGGCTCCCTTGCTTGCCATCCTCCGGCGGGGCTCGGAGACCTGCGTCGTTCGGCTATAGCATCGAAGAGCGTAGTGTCTAACCGAATGGATTCAGGAGGCTGTCCAGGAGCACACAGGTTATCGGTCGTATAATGTGGCCGAACAATACGACCAAGCTGACCAGACAGGGTTCGTCTGCAAGGGACTTTCCGACCAACAGGTTTCTTCATCCTATTACAACTGTAAGCTGCGCTGTTTGCAAAAAAGGATAACCTGCAGACAAACCTAGCCTTGACACAAATGCTGACTTTGACGGCTAATTCAAACACGCTTGTATTACACTTGTATTGGTTAAACCATCAGAGATAACCCGTGCGGCAAATAAAATCGTTAGCTGTATGTGATATTTCTTCTCTCTCACACAATCAACAATTCTAGCTACATGTTAGAAATGACCATCCATTGGGAGTGTGCATAGACTTACCTTGGTCTTCGTGCAGTGGATTGAAACAAAAAAAGCCCTGTTACAAAAGAAACAAACTTGCCCAAATCAACAAGACACTAAGTCACCTCAGGAAGAAATACCACAACGATAGTGGTTCCAACTCCCTTGTTACCAACGATAGGAAACCAGAGGGCAAAGTGACGGTT
>Ga0307509_10011786_pt1 | contig 10529 bp, 5 predicted proteins | sample 10_EM_MG_FD_202245 | JGI IMG/M metagenome (GOLD analysis project Ga0307509, IMG submission 202245) | Populus trichocarpa ectomycorrhiza microbial communities from riparian zone in the Pacific Northwest, United States - 10_EM | ecosystem: Host-associated > Plants > Roots > Unclassified | place...
CATCACCGCGGAGGCGATGATGACGATCGTGTTGGCCGTGTCGGCGCCGCTCTTGATCCGCCGGAGCACGTCACGCCCGTCGTGACGCCCCATCTGCAGATCGAGCACGATGATGTCGGGGCAGAAGTCGCGAACACGCTCCGCGATGTCCTCCGGATTGGAGACCCCGGTCGCGGTATAGCCGCGCGTGGCCGCGATAGCGACCATCGATTTCACGACCTTCACGTCGTCGTCGATCACGAGCAGCCTGGACAACGTTCCGCTCCTTGCGATCCCCCGAGACCGCGCTGATCACACTACCAACGCCGGCGCGCAGACAGAAGCGATCCGGGCAAAGGAAGTGAGTGAGATCGGGTCGCGCTCCGGAATTGTCGCAGCGGTCAGAATCGCGCGTGCAGCCAGTGCGCGACGGTCTCGATCGCGGTCAGGCGCGTCGTGCGATGGCTGAACGCCTTGTGCCCCGTGTGGTGGAGTAGCGTGAACGAGACGTCGGGCGAGCCGGTGAACAGCGCCGTGTCGTCCTCGGGCACGAACAGGCCGTCGTTCTCGGCCTGCATGAGGAGCACGGGGACGTCGATCTGCGCGCGGAACGCGGCCGACTCGCCGGCGAGCGCCGACCCGATCTCGGCGCGGGGCACGAGCGACCGCGTCCCGTTATCGAGATCGATGATCCGCGGGTCGGCGAACTGGCGCGCGTAGAAGAAGGTCGTCCGGAAATCGCTACCGAAATCGAAGTAGGGGCCCTGCGCGAACCACGCATTGACGTCGACCTCGAACAGCGCGGGCTGCAACTGGTTCGTGTTGAAGCAGACGACCACGCCGTCGACGTCGTGATACGTGCCGGCCTCGACCATCGCGATGTCGGCGCCGACCGAGGGCCCGAGCACGACGATCGCGGGGGGCACGAACCCGAGCGCACCCCCGCGGACGTGCTGGATCACCTCGTGGAGCTGGCGCGCCGCGGTCGCGAACGAGAGCGTGTCGCCGTCGGGGTGGCTCGACGCGCCGTAGCCGACCCGGTCGACCGTCATCACGCCGTAGCCGCGCTCCGCGAGCTCCTCGGCCGCGCGATAGCCGGGCGCGAAATCGAACACGGTGTGGGAGTCGGAGGCCCCGTGGACGAGGATCACCAATGGTTGGTGGCGACTCGCGCGATAGACGTAGCCGACCATCGTGTTGCCGTCCGACAGCGAGAACGCGACGGACCGGTGATCCTCATCGCCGCCGCACGGCTCGTGATCGGCTCGGCTCGCTCGTGCCGAAATCAGGACGGCCAGCGCGACTACCAGGTTCTGGATCGTTCGTGACTGCATGCTCGTTCACCCTCCCACTCGCCGGAACAATTCCGGGTTCCAACCAGCATGCCATCGAGCACCGGCTCGCCGGCGGCAGCACACGCTGTGCTCACGGTGGGAGCAGCGTATCGATCACCTGGATCAGATCTGCACCCAGGAACGGCTTCTTCAACAGGGTGTCGCATTCTGCGGCACGGCGATCGGCGCCCAGCACCTGTGTGTCCCAGCCACTCATCAGCACGACCTTGCCGCGGTAACCCGACGTGCGGAGCGCCTGACACACATCGAGGCCGCTGCGCTCCGGCATGCCGACATCGCACAGCACGAGATCGAAGACCTCGCCGGTCGCCCTCGCGATCGCCTGATCGCCGCCGAGCGCGGTCGCGACGTCGTAGCCGAGCGGTTCGAGGTACGCGCGGATGATGAACACGACATCCGGATCGTCGTCGACGGCGAGGATCTTCGCGCCGCGCCGCGGTTCGAGGGTCTGCGGCGCGCGGCGAACCGGGGCCGTCATGTCCGCCGGAGCGGTGGGGAGCGTCACCGCGAATTCGGCGCCACGGCCGCCGAGGTTTCTGCCCTCGATCCGGCCGCCGATGTGCTTGAGCGACGCGTGCGCCGCCGACAGCCCGAGTCCGAGGTGCGGGCTCGGCTTCGACGTGATGAACGGTTGGAACAGCCGGCCGAGGATCTCGGTGGCGACGCCTGGACCGGTATCCGCGACCGTGAGGCGCGCCGCGTCGGTCTCGAAGCGCAGCGCGACCCGCAGCCTGCGCCGGTCGGTGGAGACCGTGGCGAGTGCGTCGTGCGCGTTCATGATCAGGTTGAGAACGAGCTGATGGACGAGCGCCGGGTCGCAGCGCACGCGCGGTCCGTCGGGCAGATCGGCCTCGAGCACGATCGACCGCTCGCGCAGGAGCGGCGTCACCATGATGACGATGTCGTCGACGATCTGCCGCAGGTCCGCGGCCTCCGCGTTCAGCACCAACGGCTTCGCGACGCGTTGCAAGCGCGCCACGAGATCGCCGATCGCGCGATTCGCGCGTTCGATCCTGGGCAGGACATCGACCGCGTCCGCCGCCGATCGCAGGCCCACGCTGACCGCGAGCAACGCGATGCCGGACAGGTTGTTGAGGTCGTGGGCGACCGCAGCGGCGAGCTCGCCTACCGCCTTGATCCGAGCGTCGCTGACGATCGCGGCCTGGGCACGCACGAGATCGGCGTTGAGCTGTTCGAGGCGCGCGGTGTGGAGGGCGCGCTCCATCGCGATCCCGAGGTGGTCCATGAACGCGCGCAGCAGGCCCTGCGAGAACACCCCGTCGGGGATCGGTTGCCGGCCCTGGTACGACGACAAGCCGAGCGCGCCGACCGGCTGGCCGCGGCTCCCGAGCAACGGGCCGCACGCAAACGGGTGACCGCGCATGTGATCGTAGATCACGCGCGGCAACGCGAGCATGCCGGGCGGCACGTCGTGGTGGTCCTCGTCGAGGATGTAGAGCGAATCCGGATCGACGATGTTGATCATGCGCCGCTCGCGGAAGCCGTGGCCGATCGGCTGGCGCATGTCGAGCATGAAGATCTTCGGCATCTCGCTCGTCGTGTCGACGCCGTCGATCACCTCCTTGAGCGTGAGCAGATGACCGGTCGGTTCGTCGAGCACGGCCATCCAGACCGCGCCGAAGCCGAGTGCGACGATCTCGCCGAGCACCGTGTCGACGATCTCGTCGAGGCGCGCGGTCGACGCGAGCCGTGCCGTCAGCTTTGCGAGGAGATCGAACCCACCACTTCCCCCTTCCTCGGACTGCATGCCGCTATCGTCGGCGGCAACAGTCCCGAGCGCAATCACGCGCGCATCCGTTCGCAGTGCCGCAGAATGCGGCAGCGCGCGCGTGCGAGCCACCTCACGCAGCGGCGCTGTCCGGAACTATTCGCAGCGGCGAATACAATCGGCCAACCGGTCGCTGCCAGCGGGTCGCCCGCGCCGGCTCTGTTACATCGTCGCCATGAACGCAGCGATGATCGTGATCGCGCTCCTCGTCGCGGCGTGTGGCCGCGCCGTGCCGGGCCTCCCTCCCGACGACGATGACAGCGGCGACGCCGGCGCTACCATGCTCGATGCCGCACCCGATGCGTACGTCGCACCGACGGGCGATGGCGTCTGGGCGAGGCTGTCGACCGGCACCGGCATCCCGGCGTTCAAGGCGATCGCCGCCGACAGCGACGGCAGCGTGGTCGTGGTCGGTACGTTCACGAGCCCGATCGACTTCGGCAGCGGGTTCGTCGCCTCGCGCGGCGGCCCCGACATCTTCGTGGTCAAGGTCGACGCGGCCGGCACGCCGTTGTGGCTGCACTCGTTCGGGAGCTGCGCCAGCGACGAGGTGGCGAGCGTCGCGATCGCACCGGATCATTCGATCCTGGTCTACGGCGTCGCCTACTTCGACACCGGTTCGGGATCGTGCCGGCCGGTGTTCGCCGGTGGCCCGATCGCGGCGACGCTCTCGGCATCCGCGACGATGCTCGTCCTGGTCCGCTACGGCGCCGACGGCACCGAGCAATGGGCGAAGGCGTATGGCACCGGTGGCTCGACCTCGATCGCCGGTGCGATGGCACTCGGTGGCGACGCGATCGCGATCACCGGCAACTCGACCTACGGTGTCGACTTCTCGCCGACCGTGATGACCCCGCAGGGCGGCTTCGTCACCGTCCTCGGCCTCGACGGGGTCGGGCGATGGGCGCGATCGTTCAACGCGTTCTCGCCATACGGTGGGATCGCGATCGACGATCACCAGGTCACCGTGGCGACGACGATGAACGGCGCCGCCGAGATCGGCGCGGCGGCGCCGGTGGTCCCGTTCGGCAGCAGCGACGACCTCCTCGTGGCCTACGACGTCGCCACCGACGCGTATCTGTGGCACCAGCACCTCGGCGGCACGATGGGCGAATTCGTCCGCGGCCTCTCGACCGCGCCGGATGGCTCGCTGTGGATCGCCGGCTACTTCTGGGGCAGCGCGCACTTCGGCGGTGGCACGCTCAGCGTGTCGGGGCCGGGCAGCGACGGCTTCGGCGCCCGGTTCACGGCGGCCGGTGTGCCGATCGCGTCGATGCAGAGTGGCGTCACGCCCAACGAGGAGCTCACGAGCTGCGCCGCCGTCTCCGATCGCGGGATGGTCGAGGCCGGCGCCAAGTACGATGCATCCCTCGGGCAAGCACAGGCCGTGTTCCGGCGGCTCGACGCGAACGCGAACCTCGTGTGGGAGCACGTCCTCGCTCCCACGACGCAGGCGAGCGTGATCGCGCGCGCCTCGAACGGCGATCTCGTGAGCGCCGGCTTTGTCGGAGCGAACACGACGATCGCCCTGCCGAACCTGACACCGGTGACGAACGGCGCGGTCGCGTCCGGGTTCATCGTTCGCATGAAGCCCTGACCCGATCGAGACCGAGTACCGCAAGGTACGCGCGGGATCGTCCGCCGGAACGGCGCGCCGCTTGCTGTGCTCTCGACCATGGGCACGCGAGTGTCGACGATTCCCACACATCTGGTCCTCGCGCTGGCGCTGGCGGCGTGCGGCAATGCCGGAGATCACGGCAGTGACGCGAGCTCCGACGCTGCTCCCGCACCGCAGGGCTGGGGTCCCGAGATCCGGCTGACGAACGATCCGGGGTCGTCCATGACGACGCTCAACTTCGCGCACGCGGTCGCGGTCGGCGCGGAGCGCGCGGTGCACGTGGTCTGGTACGACGATCGCGACGGCGGCGCGCAGGTCTACTACAAGCGCTCGCTCGACGGCGGGGCGACGTGGGAGGCGGACCGCCGTCTGGTCGCGGACGCGAGCGCGACGCGCCACAACCCGGCGGTCGCGGCGAGCGGCGACACGGTCTACGCGAGCTGGCACGAGATTCACGCGAACGGTGGCTACTACGTCTCGGTCGCGCGCTCGCTCGATCGAGGCGCGACGTGGGAGGCTCCGGTCGTGCTGACGTCGTCGATGGCGAGCGCGTCGACCTCGATCGCCGCGGACGGTGCGAACGTCGACCTCGTGTGGGGCGACTCCTCGACGGGCGATACCGAGATCTGGATCAGCCGCTCGAGCGATCGCGGCGCGACCTGGAGCACGCCGGTCCAGCTATCGAGCTCGCCGTATCACTCGTGGGTCCCGAACATCGCGCTGCAAGGCGAGCGCGTGGTCGCGAGCTGGGTCGACTATCGCGATGCCAACGAGGAGGAGTATCAGCGGATCTCGAACGATGGCGGCGCGACGTGGAGTGCGATCGCGCGGCGCACGAACCAGGCCGCGGACTCGTGGGCGCCCTGCGTCGCGCTTGCGGGTGACGTCGTCCACCTGTTCTGGTTCGATCAGCGCGACAGCGAGTTCAGCGACGTCGACATCGAACGCTCGCTCGATGACGCGGCGGCGCTGATCGGCATCACCGTCGAGCCGATCCCGCCACGCGATCCGGCGGTGTACTACCTCGACGACTTCCAGCCGCGGCTGGCTCGCAAGCTCCAGGCGATCATGGCCGCAGGCCCCACGTGGGTCGCCGGCGGAGGCGATCCGATGCAGTTGCAGGCGCTGCTCCAGCAGTACCAGGACCGGCTCGCGAGCTGGGAAGCGAGCTGGGAGATCTATGGCGCGCGCTCGACCGATGGTGGGGCGACGTTCGGACCCGACACGCGGATGACGACGTCGGCGCGCCTTGCCCAGCGGCCCTCGGTGGTCGCGATCGGCGATCGCGTCGATGTGGTGTGGTTCGACGGTCGCGACGGCACGGACCTGAGCGATACGGAGATCTACTACAAGGGCTCGACCGACGGCGGCGTGACCTGGTCCGCGGACCTGCGCCTGAGCGATGCGCCGGGGACCTCGACGCTCGCGTCGATCGCGGCGACCGAGGATCGCGTCCATGTCGTCTGGTACGACGCGCGGGACGGCAATAACGAGATCTACTACCGCCAGCTCGTCCGCTGACGAAGAGGAGCTTTGCCCCGGGCCGAGGGTGCGCGTACGCTCCCCGGCATGCAGTACCCACGAGTGCTCTCGCTGTTCCTGGCCCTCGCGATCGGTTGCGGCGACAACAACAAGGCACCCGCCGACGGCAGTCCACCGGATGGCAACGGCAGCGGCAGTGATCACGTGTGCTCGCTCTCGCTCGCCACCGCCTCGCTCGACGGCGGCACGTACGACGATCGCTTCACCGTGCCGGGATTCACCGGCTTCGACGGCCACTCGCCGACGGTCTACGACTTCGCGCGCGATGTCGACGGCTCGCTCGTCGCCGCCGGCGAGTTCCGCTATCTCGGTGGTGATCACGTCGAGCCGCTGCTGCGCTGGAAGAACGGCGTGTGGCAGCCCGCGCGCGCGACGTGGGAGCTCACGCCGCCGGGCTCCGGGTTCTCCGCGGTCGCGATCGACACCGACGGCAAGCTCGCACTCGCGACGTACGACGACTTCGGTGATCGCGACGGCGAGATCTGGCTCGACGACGGATCGGGCCTGCGCGTGATCGGGACGTTCGACGGGCTGATCCGCACGCTCACCTGGTATCAGGGCAAGCTGTGGGCGGCGGGCTCGGACCAGATCACGACGCCGGCGACGCCGATTCCCGGGCTCGCGGTGTGGAACGGCACGACCTGGACGGCCCCGCCGGGCGGAAAGGTCAACAGCGACGTCTACGAGCTGGTGCTCGACGGCACGAGCCTGCTCGTCGGCGGCTCGTTCACCTCGATCGGTGGGATCGCCGCGAAGAGCGTCGCGTCGTACGACGGGACGACCTGGCACGCGCTGAACTTCCCGAACGTCGCGGTCTACGCGCTCGCGCGCGATGCGACCAACCAGCTCTATGCGGGTGGCACGTTCGGCGATCTGTTCGGCGCGACCGGCGGCATCGCCCGCTGGACCGGCACCGCGTGGGAGCTCGCCGCGGGCGGGCTCGGCAACGGCTTCATCGTCGGCGTCGCGACGGATCTCACGCTGCACGACGGCTCGCTCTACGTCAGCGGTTGTTTCAAGAGCGCGGGCGGCGCGGACGACGATCCGAACGCGGTCGTCTCGCACGGCATCGCGCGGTTCGACGGCCAGTGGCACGGGCTCGACGACGGCACGCACGGCGTGTTCGGTCCGTGGATCGAGCCGCAGGCGTGCGGTGATGAAGGCCCCGGATCCGTGTGGGATGTCTCGAAGCAGCGGATGGTCAGCGACGGCAACCGCCTGGTGCTCGCGGGCTCGTTCCCGGGCGTCGCCGGTGTGATGTCGCAAGGCGTGATCGCGTACGACGGCCAGAGCTGGGTCCCGCAGGGTCCAACCGGCCTCGGCATCGGCGGCTCGATCGATCGGATCGGCGCATCCTCGAGCTGCGACGTGTGGGGCATGGGTCAGTTCACCCACGTCGCGGGCGCGCCGGCGCACGGCCGGGTCGTGCACTTCACCGGGAGCGCGTGGGAGCCGATCACCGATACGATTCCGAGCGACTCGTACTGCCCGGGCTTCGCCGTGTCTGCCGCGGGTGAAGTCTCCGTCGGCTGCATGATCTTTCCGCCGAAGGGCGACGCGGTCGGCCGGATCTATCGCGTCTCGGGGACCGAGCTCGTCCAGGTCGGCGATGATCTGCCGCTCGTCCAGGCGATCGCGTACGACCCCGACGGTCATCTCTGGATCGCCGGCGGTGGCTCGACCGGGTTCGTCGGCCGTCTCGACGGGACCACGTTCACCACGATCGAGGACGGATTCGACGCACCCGTCGGCCAGCTCGATGTCGCGAGCGGCACGGACATCATCGCCGGCGGGTCCTTCACGAAGGTCGGGACGCTCGACGCGGCGCACGTCGCGCGCTGGGACGGCGCCGCGTGGAAGGCGCTCGGCGCGGGCCTCCCCGGTGCGCCGACCGCGATCGCCCACGCCGCGGACAAGGTCTACGCGAGCACCGTCGATGAAGGCTTCGGTCAGCTCACGCTCGGCGCGTTCGACGGCACGGCCTGGACCGAGCTCGCCACCCACGCCGCCGGCTTCACGTCGATGGCGATCTACAACTTCAACGCCCTGCGGATCCTCGGTGACGCGGTGATCGGCGTCGGGACCGCGCCGCTCGACGATGGCTCGGGGCGCGGCGCGCTCGTCTACCAGAACGGCCAGTTCCGTCCGCTCGGCGGCGGCGTTCATGCCAGCCTCCTTTCGGACATCGCGATCACGAGCGACGCGATCTGGATCGCGGGCTCGATCGCCGAGGCGGGTCCGGAGAACGGGTTGAAGTCGTCGGTCGGCGTGGCGCGCTACGTGATCGCCCGCTGATCAGTCGACGCGCTTCATCGGCGGCACCGTGACCACCACAAGGGTCGCGGCCACATCGATGATCTCGCAGCCGACCGGCTGGATCTCCGCGGTCGCGGCGTAGCGTGCGCGGACCTGTGGGTCGGCGGTGTCGAGGTCGGCCTGCGCGCACACGGTGATCGTGCCGGCCGGGACGCCGCGCGTGTGCGCGTAGAGGTCGCCGGGCCGGATCACCTTGACGAGCGCGGGCGCGACCTCGTCGATCGCGGGTGGGCGAGCGATCTGGCTGGTGAACTGGATCGTGCCGGTTCGGCCTTGAAGTGCACCGGCGGTCGTGACGAGCTGCTTGCCCTCGAGGATCGTCACGTGGGCCTTCTCGAGCGGGCTCAAGGTGGCGCTGCGGACGATCACGTCGAGCGCGCGTGCGTTCGGCGCATCGAGGTCGACCTCGTGGGCGCGCGTCGTGTCGAGCCGACGGCGCGCGCCGGTCGTGACGTGACTGCCCCCGAGCTGGATCGTGTGCAGCTCGATCGAACCGAGGGGGACTCCGGCGAGCTCGAACGAGCCATCCGCGCGGATCGGCGCGATCAGATCGTAGGCGCCTCCCGCCTGTGGCGCGGTGACGCAGCGCTGGCCGCGACCGCCGTCGCCGCGGACGTGGCCTCGGATCGAGGTCGTCGGTGCGAGCACGAGGCGGACCGCGGCGGCGGAGGGGACGGCGAGCGAGCGGCGCGAGCCGGCCTGGGCGATCACGACCGCGGGGCGAGGCGCGTGCGCGAAGGCGAACCGGCCCTCGGCGTCGGTCTCGACGGTCTGGATCCATTGCGGCCAGTCGCCGCTCGCGTAGAGCGGAACCGCGGTGGTCGTCGCGTCGCCGCTGATGCCGTTCGCACCCACGGTGACCGCCGCGCCGGCGACCGGAGTCCCGTGTTCGTCGACGACGACGCCGCGCACCGGCGGTTCGCTGCGCGCGACGTCGGCACTGGCGACGACGATCCGGGTGTTCTCGGCGACGAGGATCGGATCGGCCAGCGCGACGTCGCCCTGCCACCAGCGCGCGGTCGCGGCGACCACGTCGAGCGCCTGGGTGGAGCCCATGGCCGGTGGCCACAGCGCCTTCATCGCCTCGACCTCGCGCCGCGCGGCGTCGAGATCATCCCCGCTCGCGCGCGCGAGCAGGAGGCCGGCGCGAACGAAGCGGCGCTGGATCTCGAACTCGACCGGCTCGCCGCCCGCGGCGCGATCGATGAAGCCGAGCGCACCGTCGAGGTCATCTCGCCCTCGCGCGCGCTCGGCGCGAAACAGGTAGAACTGGCGGAGCAGGAACGGCTGCGCGGCGTGCTTCACCGCGCGCTCGGCCTCGCGCATGGCCGTCGCCTCTTCGCGGACCGAGAGATTCGTGCGCTGGCTGAGGGTGTTGAGCGTCGCCGCGCCGTAGGCCTGATCGTCGCCGCACAGCTGGGCCGCACTCCTCGCGAGCTCGGCCCCATCCGGCTCGGTGAACGCGAAGTAGGACTGCGCGCACGGGTCGGGGTCCTGCTTCGCACGCAGGATCGTCGCGTCGTCGAGCTTCACCCCGGCGCGCTGGGCGAGCCCGACGATCGCGGCCTCGGAGTAGTGGCTCGGCATCCGCGGCGGATCGGGGAGCGTGCAGACCTCCGGATCGTAGAGCTGCGCGATCACGCCCCACTGATTCGCGCGGAGGTCGCCGAGCCGGCCGCGCCGGATCGCGTCGAAGCGGAGTAGCACGCGATCGAGACAGTCGAGCCGGGCCGCGCGGGTCGCGCCGGTCTCGGTGCACACCGCCGCGCGCGCGGCCTGCCAGTGCGCGAACGTGGTGTCGAGCGTCGTCGCGGCCGCGACCGAGCCGGCGCGGATCTGGAGCCGCTGCGCGAGGCCCCACACCGCCGCGGGTGCGACGATCGGCGGCTCGCAGGTGGCGCCGGCCTCGGTCCCGTGCGTCGCGACCACC
>Ga0307509_10011789_pt1 | contig 10528 bp, 7 predicted proteins | sample 10_EM_MG_FD_202245 | JGI IMG/M metagenome (GOLD analysis project Ga0307509, IMG submission 202245) | Populus trichocarpa ectomycorrhiza microbial communities from riparian zone in the Pacific Northwest, United States - 10_EM | ecosystem: Host-associated > Plants > Roots > Unclassified | place...
TATCACTTCCAAGAATTTAGGCGTCGTGGATAACCAAGTGGTCGAAAAGAAGTATTTAATCGTGCACACTCATCACTACGTAACGTGATTGAACGTTCTTTTGGGGTATGGAAACAGAGGTGGAAAATTTTGCAAAACATGTCTGCTTATCCATACAAAACACAAGTTGAGATTGTAGTTGCATCAATGGCACTACATAACTATATTAGAAGGAGATCGCAAGATGATGCTGTTTTTTCTGAGTATGATCGCAACCCCAATTTAATTCCAGATGACTTTTTACCTGATATTGTTCAGGTTTCGGCCGTTCAAGGCTCACAAAGGCCTTCACATATGGATTTTGTACGCGATGGAATTGCAAATAGTTTGATGGAACAATAAAGGAGTACATTAATGTATAATGATATTTTATTTTGTTATGTAATCATAATTACAAAACACCTATGTTTTGGAATTATATATGTGTGTCTATATATGTCCTTTTAATTAATTCAAATCAAATATAAAACATAAACCATATTAACCAAACAAAAGAAACTATTTTTTTTAAACCACAATTTAAACCACAGTTTTACCAAACACAAAACTGCTTTTTTTCTACCACAGTTTCAACCACAGTTTTTTAACCAAACACAAGAAACTGTTTTTTTTAAAACCACAACTTCAACCACAGTTTTAACCAAACACCAACTTTTTTTGAAATCAACCTCACAAAATGTATTTTTTATTAAATTTTTTTTTTTCAAACCACAACCACAAAAGTTACCACAATATCAAACACGCTCTAAAACCATGTAGGTGGATTGTGGCTACGTGGCAGATTAGTAGGTTGATTTGTTGATTGCCAATTGGCTAAAATAATGGGCCCGACAGATCGGTAGTGATGACCAATGTGAGAAAAAAGTAACTTTCAGCCCATGCCCAATATCCTAAAAGCTGCGCTATTTTATTTTTATGGGCGCCCGACTTCTTAAATGGACTTCACCTACAAGGATTCGACCCAAGCCTCACAAAATCAAAACGGCATCGCTTGCACGCATTTAGCCTTTCTCCATCACCTTGGGATTAAAAATCTCCTCTCTCTGCTTTTCAATTTCAAGTTTTCCATTTTTTAAATTTGTCCAAGCGCGAGAGAGAGCTTCCGATATCCAACAATGGCAAACCCTAACCTCCAAGATATTATAGAGAAGCAAGTGCTTACTGTAGCCAAGGCAGTGGAAGACAAGATCGATGAAGAGATCGCAGCCTTAGACCGTCTCGATCTCGACGATATAGAAGCATTGAGAGAGAGACGGTTACAACAGATGAAGAAAATGGCGGAGAAGCGTAGTCGTTGGATCTCTTTAGGTCATGGTGAGTACACGGAGATTCCATCAGAGAAGGATTTCTTCTCTGTTGTTAAAGCTAGTGATCGTGTCGTTTGCCATTTCTATCGTGATAATTGGCCTTGCAAGGTAGTATTAGAAATCACCATCACTTTTTTTCTACAATTTAATTTATTCGATTGAAGAAAGTTCTGTTTTTATTGATGTTTCAGTGTTTTAAGGAATTTTGAGTTTTGTAGGTTCTATTTCTTAAATGTTGCTCCTTTTTTTATGGGGTGGATTTTTAGGGTTTTTCTATATTGATTTTGTAGTCTTTGTTTCTTGACATGGGCTGTGATTTGCCCTTCGTATCAATTGAAGGGCAATTTTGGAAACAAGATTGTCCTCAATTGAAGTTAGAGGTTGCTAGATGACTAAACTATTATCTACTGTGCTTAACTCAAATGCTTATGCAGCTTCTCTCGTTTAAATTTTATTTAATTTCTGAGGGTTATAAGGCACCTGGAAGCTTTAATAGCAATACAATGGCATTGCTTAGTTGCTTGATGTTGTCAACACTGGAAAGAATGTTATGCGAAATAACTACTACGTTTGAGCTATTCAATATGTGATGAAATATGTTGTGTGTGAGAAAGTGATATTAATATTGCCTTTACGTTAACTGGGAAAATGGATGGTTTAGGAGAAAATTTCATGCTTACTGTTCATTTGCAGGTGATGGACAAGCACATGAGCATACTGGCGAAGCAACATATAGAGACACGTTTTGTGAAGATCCATGCTGAGAAAAGTCCATTTTTGGCTGAAAAACTCAAGATTGTTGTTCTTCCAACTCTTGCACTTATAAAGAATACCAAAGTGGATGATTATGTGGTGTGTTTTGTATATTTATGGCAACATGTTGTTGACTGAATTCACACCTTTTTTCCACTGTTCTGAAAATTAGACTGCCATGTTTTTATTGTTTTCAGGTGGGATTTGATGAGCTGGGAGGGACAGATGAGTTTAACACAGAGGATTTGGAGGAGAGATTGGCTAAAGCTCAAGTGATCTTTTTTGAGGGTGAATCGTCTCAAAATTCATCGAAATCCAGTGCACAAACGAGGAGTGTGCGACAAAGTGAGAGCCATGACTCTTCAGATTCTGATTAAATCATAGTAATCTCCTTTTGGGTTACAAGGTGACTCCAGTCCTTGTCTAGTAGAGTATGCCTGTCACAATCTGCCAATTTAGCTACATCTCATAGGCTACGCTACAATCGCTCTATTGTTTGGTTTTGTAGAAAGCAGATTGGGGCTTTATGTTGTACAAGTCCTTGAGTTTCAGCTCATCCTATTCTCGTGTTTGATATAAAGCTTAAATCGATTATTCCATATTTTGATACCCATGTCATTGCATCATCCCGTGGATGGAATTATGGTGCTTTTAAGTCTTGTACTATCTTGTCGACTTATTTTTTTGAAGCAGCTTCCATTTTTCAATAGGAAATGAAATTCCCCAAAGCATTAATACTATGTTTCCACGGATTATGATATGTTGATTCATAAACAGAAAGGAACCCTTATGTCAAAACTTCATAAACAGCAAAGCATCCAATTATTATGTAAGAAGGTTGAGAATTGGTGGAAGGAAAGTGAGAATAAAAAGAATAATGGTGTCCCCGACGGCTAAAAGGAATTTGAAACTCAAGGAAAAGAAGAGCTGTTGCAAAAATAAATCCTTAAGGTGGGCTGTAGTTTTTCTTTTAATTAATTAGGCCTATAAAAAGATGATAAGTAGGATGTAAAAAAAATAGATTTATACTTGGGCTTGGAGTTTGTCATTGAATTTAGTAGGCCTATAAAAGTGTGTGTCTATATATATATATATATATATATATATTTTTTTTTTTTCTGTGCATAAACCCAGGCCTGGACCCGAGGCTTAGTTTTGATTGGGCTTTAAAAATATAGTTTTTATTGTACCATTCCTCGTCACAATTATTCACTAAATAATGAATTTTTTTTTAATTTTATCCTCCAATATTAGATCTATTAGGTATTAAAATTCATAATTTATTTTAACTATACCCCTCCTCACAAACCACTATTCATTAGAATAATGGTTTGTTTTTTTTTTTTTTAATTTCATCCTTTAACATTGAATTTACTAGATATTAGACTTTATAATTTATTTTGATTTGCTTTCTATTAAGTTATCTTATTCTCATGTTTGAATTGCATATTTGATAGGTTAACTCAAGTTTTTTTTGTCATTTCTTTAATTGATTTTTTTTTCAATACCCCTTCTCACAAACCACTGTTCATAGGAACAATGATTTGTTTTTTTTTTTTATCCTTCAATATTGAATTTATATAGAGATGACAATGAGTTCCCATGAGTCGAGTTCTGCATTATCCATACCCAAATCCAAATATAAAATTAATATCCAAACCCAACTCAAACCCGATCGGGCATTGATTTTGAAGATTCAAACTTGACCTAATTAGGTTTCGAGTATCTATAACCCGAATTCAATTTTTTCCATGGATACCCATTTGTTTGTACATGCAAAAACCATCCAAATCCAAACAATGAAGGAGAAAAGAACTCATTTTTTTAAACAACAGTGCTGGAAAGTCCATCTTTAAAGTTATAATAATTTATTTTCAGTTGTATCTTTACAAGATTTCCAGTAACTAAGGGAAATTCATCCCTATAGCCAATTCGGATGAAAATTAGCACTACTTAAACAATTGCAAAACTTAAACTAAGATAAATGTGATGAATATCACTACCACAATCTTTAGATTCACCGACGGAATTTTCCGTCAGTATTTGCACTATCATTTCTTTGATAAAAAAATTACTGATGAAATCACTGACGGAAAGTCTATGTCGGTGAATCTTTCGTCGGTAATTTTTTGTCCATCGGTAAGTCCGTTGGTAATAAAAAAATATCATTACCGATGTATTTACTGACGGAAAAGGCGAGCAGAAAAAAAATATTTCATTCCGTCGGTAATTCCCTCGGAAACAAACCATATGTAATTCCGTCGGTAATTATTTAAAAATATTTTTTAAAAAATATATTTTACAAAACTATAAAATAATTAAATTAATATTAATTAACACTCTATAATACTCAAAATGCTTGGAAAAAAGAAGAAGAAAATCAACTCAAAACAATTTGCAACAAATCAATAACACGAAAAAATAAATTCAACTAAAAAAATTCATATGAAAAAAATTTAAAAATCCTATAAATAAATCAATTAAAAATTGATCTCATATGAAAAAAAAAATCCTACAACAACATTCATACAATTATTAAGAACAAAAACAATTAAAAATAAAATAAAAAACAAATATAGTGAAAAAAACATGAAAAAAGAAGAAATTGTTTTTTCTACCTTAATGTAGTTGCAAGTGAAGCTAAGAAGAGAAAAAAAAAATTAAAAAATATACTAATTAAAAAAAAACTTAGAAGAAAAAATAAGAAAGTAGAAGAAGACATATCTAAGCATGGAGGAGAAGAGAAGGAGTTTAAGAGAGAAGAGAAGAAGAAGAAGAAGAAGAAGAAAGGAGACAGGTTTGTTGTGAAATTATGGATTCTAGGCTTTTTATTGGGGCGTTTTATCGACGGTTTTACCGATGGCTAATTAAATATTAATATTTTTAATTATTTCATCGGTGATTCTGTCTGTAATATTTAATTTAAATTTTGAATTTAATAAAACATTTTCAGAAACCGCCAAATATCACCAACGACTTTTCAATCCGTAGGTGATTCCGTCTGTAATATTTAATTTAAATTTTTCAGAAAACCACCAAATAACACCGATGACTTTTCAATCCGTCGGTGATTTTGTTTGTAAAGAACAATAATTAACAGTGCAATTGGAAAGTGAATAGTTCCAGAGCTCTCTATAAAATACCGACGAAATGTTCCGTCTGTGATTCCCTTTGTAATTAACATGATGAATAGTATTGATAATTTACCAATGATTTTACTGACGGAATTACCGACGGAATTTATTTCGTCGGTAATTCCATTGGTAAAAATGGCACGTCATCATTTTTTTTGCTTTGTTTTAATTTTTTTTCCCACTATAATTCCCTCGGTAAATACCGAGGGAATATTTCCGTCGGTAAAATCCGTCAGCATTGTACCAATGAAAATATTCCCTCGGTATTTCCATTTGTATTTATCAATTTTCTAGTAGTGTATAATGCACAGTCTTCATTTGTATCCTTCCAGAATTTCTTTTCCATTGGATATCCCATTATTTAGTATCTACAAGTTGACAAATCAAAAGCACAACAGGAGGAAGACGGGATATTGACACTGTCATTGCTGCTACTACTGTAATATGCTAAAAATATTGGATTGGAAAAGACATTTACACCCTTTGATGAGTAGTTAAGGGTATAAATAATTTAGGGATATTTTGGTCTTTTCATATATTTTTGTAAATATAAATATGAAGTAAAAAAAAAAGATTCGCTTTCTTGAGAGAGAGAACCATAAGAAAAGAAGAGGTGAAGAAGAAAAAGATGAGAGATGAGAGAGAAGAAGTGAAAGTTAGAGATAAGAATTTCTAAGGTAAAATCTTGATGTTTTATGCTTGAGTCTATTAGTTGAGTTTGATTTTAGAATTTGGATGGTTAAAGATATTTAATTGATGTTTTAGGGTGCTAGTCTGGGTTAAAACAATTGATATAAGGACTAAAGTTATGAGTTTTTAAGGAACAAGTTGAATTGTTTTAAGGATCTGTAATTTTTAAAGACTAGTAAATTGGGATTCTGAAATCCCAATCAAATGGTCGTCTGGTTTTTCTGAACTAATTGACCAGTTGGACTGATTGTTTTGGTTGACTGGTTGGTCAATTTTGATCGACCGGTTGACCAAGCAGTGAAGGTTGATCAATTCTTTTAGGTTCGGTCAATTTGAATAATGTTCGGGATTGATCGGAAGAATCTATTTTGGTTTTATAATTACGATTTGGTCTTTAGTCTTAGAGTTGTAATCTTTTATATTATATGCTTCAAGTTTTTTTTTAGTATTTTTTGTATTCAGTAGAGGTTCTGCTGATGTTTCTCTTAGCAATCCTTGGTAGTCTTCGTTCTATGTTTGTTTGTTTTTTGCTTTTATTTTCTGGATAAGTGAGATAATCTTTAATATGCATGTAATATAAATATATTTATTATATGATGAGTACAATTGGTTATTTCTTGAATATTTATACATGTTGCTTTATTTTTCGAGTACTCATTTATTATTGAATTTTCACTTGTATTCTTTTGAATTAAATTATATTTGATATGACATTCATTTGCTTGCAAAACTATATGAATATCTGTTATTTCTTAATATCAGGATACTTGTCAGAAACTCCATACTAATAGAGAGTAATTAGTTTATATGCACATAGTAGCCCGTATACCTAGCTAGTGAAAGAGGCACTAGCCTATAGCGACTAATTTTTCCATAGTTATTGGGACCGCAAACCTCATCTGTTATTGGAACTCTATGGTTTCATATGTAATATGTTATCTGACATGTACCAACTACCATATACTAATATGCTTAATGTGTGTGTGTGTGTGGATTACAATTTATAATATATACGATGTGTATTAAATATTAATCCCTCACCGAGTTGGTTGGACTCACTCCTTATTTTTAATATTATTTTCAGGTTCTTACCTTCTGTTAGCAAACTGACTTTGTTGAGAGTTTCTGCTTCTTTATTTTTGGTTGGAACGCTTTGCTTATTTCCACGAGGCTTTTCTTTTAATCTTGAATTGATGTCTTAAAGTGATCCACTATTACGCTATTTTATTTAAAGTTTGGATTCTTATATTGTAATTAGTATTATGAATTATCATTTGTTTTGATTGGTTTTGAAAAATATTTATGGAAAGTTTATGAAATGATGTGAAATTTTATATAATTTTTTTTATGAGAAGTATGTTTGAGGCTTAGCATAGGTGGGGTGTCTTTATAGCACCGCTCTTGTAATGCCAGCCATGAACCTAGAATTCAGGTTGTGACAAAGTTGGGATCAGAGAATGGTTTGTTAGAAACCCCATAATATAGACTCCGTTTTTTTGTGACAAGTTTTTACCATGACGCAGGTGTTTAGAGTTGAACTGCAGGGGGGTCTAAAGCTCTTTCTGTGGTTGGAGAAAATAGAGACATGGATATTGAGTATGAGGATGCATTTGATGCAAGAGAAAAATGGAGCAAGTAGTGGTGGCGAAGGTGATGCACCAAGAAGAGGACTGCAATTATCTAAAGAATCAGCCATCCAGAGCTCTTTAAAGAATATGATATGCCTACAAATTCCATGGAGCTAGATCTTTTGCAACTTTTAAATACCTTATTTTATTGCATGATTGACCTGGGGTTTCTCTCTGCAGTAATTATCATTTTGATCTTTTTCAGGGTTTGTTCAACTCTTTTCAAGTACTTAATGTAATTCTTATATCTTGTTGGTTTATGTATTTATAGCTTAAAATACCATCAACGCATTCTTAGTTTTTCTATAAAATTAACAACTTTTTTCCAGCATATCCAAACATCGATCAAAATCGATAGAAGTACTAACCCTGAAATGAAGATAAAGGTTAAAAGTGTTAGAAATATTTGAAGGAGATAAGGGAAACAAGGAACATGGGAAGCATGATGAAAAACAAATCTCATTCATATAAATATTATTCTCCTAAGAGAGGAAGTCCATATAGACTTGGACTTGGACTTACAATACTTCAAACATATATTTATACTAATCTAGGATAATTCAAGAGACTTAAAATATAAACACATATTTAATAGTTACATGCATATATCTAGGAGACACCTATGAGAATAAAAGACACTTTGAATGTAGACTTTAAAATTAATTCCAACACTCCTAACAAGAGAATTGAATCATCACGATTTTAAAATTAAGAGGGAGTGTTTGAATGTAGGCTTTTAATGTAGACATCTAATATATAGAGTAATGGTTCAAATTGACTTCTGCTGAAACCATCTTGATGGAAGTAGAACTAAACCAAGAGCATTTCCAATGACAACAAATGAGAAATTACATCAGGATGATGGTGCGGCTAAGATTGATTGAAAGTATTTCAAGAGTCTCGTTGGATTCTTAATCTACCTCACAAATTCAAGACCTAATATTCTCTTTTCTGTTAGTATTATCTCCAGATTTATAGAGAATCCTAGCAGACTTCATCTTGCAGCAGCAAAAAGGATCTTGCGATATCTTCAAAGAACCAAAGATCATGAAATCCTATTTAAAGAATAAAATGAAAACAGATTGACCGGTTATTCTGACAGTGATTGGGTGGGAAGCTATGATGATAGGAAGAGTACTTCTGGGTATATGTTCTATTTTGTAACAAATATAATCTCTTGTTGTTCAAAGAAACAGAATTCTATAACTTTATTTTCTGCTGAGGTAGAATATATTGCTGCAAATGAAGTCGTTTGTCAGTTAGTATGGTTGAGGAGAGTTCTTAGTGATTTGCAGCAAAATGCTCTTGATCCTACCATTATTTTCTGTGATAATATGTCTGCAATTGCAATGATCAAGAATCCAGTTTTCATGCAAGATCAAAACACATAGAATTGAGGTATCATTTCATTAGAGACATGGTAAGCAAGAAGGAGATTCAGCTGGAGTTTATCAACACAAATGATTAATCTGCAGATTAACCTGCAGATGTCCTCACTAAAACTATACCAGTTGAGAAGTTTTAACAATTCAAGTGGTTCTTGAAGATTACAAATTAATTAAAATGGAGTGTTATATGTAATTTGTAATTCTCAATGTCTTTTATTATTAATTTTTATGGCTCTTCTTCTTTTGGTTTTTTCTAGATTATGGAGGTCTATGTGTTCCTAGATTTCATTAATTCAGCTCTTGTTATATAGGCATTTTCTCTTCAGTTTATGTAAGCAAGAAAACAGAACAAAAGTATAATAAAAAACATAACTAAGTATTGAGCTGCAGCTATACCAATTATCACTTCCAATCCTTTTAATTTCTTCTCTGTTTCCGCAATTTATTTCCAACAAAAAGAAAATGTTCAGATGATTTACAATTTGGGCAACACTAGCATTTGTTCTGTGCTCCTACATAAATCATTGTTTGCCATACGCTCAAGAACTATGTCAAATTTCAAATATCAAAATATAATCAACTAATGAAAAGAAGGTGTTTCTAAGAACTCGGTCAAGAAATAAATACTAAAACTAAGAAATTGAATCTAATATATAATAATCAACAACAGCATCTCTGTTGATGAAGCATATTTACCTTACATCAACATATAGCATCCAAATGGTTTGTTTAATGTAACAACAGCTTCAAATTACAAACTCATCATTATTTCTTCTGCAGTTGAAACGCTACTACTAATAGCTATCTATAGCAAAAAGCAATATAACTGTCCTCTTATCAAGTCTAACATCAACAACAAATTAACTAATATTTCAGGGATATGCAACACGGAACTTTCGACAGCTGAAAGCACAACTAGTTCGGAACTTGGTGTCATGGCCTAGCGATTATATCCGGAACCTGATATCTCGAGCTTTCCTGACCACCCTTTTTGCATTAATATCACTGTACAGATCTGGATAGGAATCATTTATGCGACTGACAAGAGCATTGCGAATGCCTCCCTGCGTTGGCAGAAAAGGGGAAAGGTAGTTTATTATTGCATCAAAAGAATGTGGCAAGCAAAATTTACGCTCGTTGAAGCAGGAAAAGCATGAGCATATGTAATGATATCTAATGACTCGAGTTTTTTCGTAAGCATATTGTGCAAATATGGATTAACATTGATTGATGGTTAGCAAGTGTAGTGCCACACACAAAGGAGCCAATAAATTAAAAGGCATAGCCTGAATGTTCTAACCTTTGATACTTCCAGTGCCTTTTGAACAACATAGTTCCCGAAGTTATTACGGCAGATGTTCACAAAGTAAGGGCTGTGCATAAACTCCTCGATAATCATTGAAGCATTCTCCTCCCCGCTCCATATCAAACATTTTTCCACGACATTACTTCCAAACTTGTTCATGGAGAGAGACACAAAATATCCTTTTAGCTTCTCTAGTATCCCGATTGTTGCATGCTGTATGCGTTCGTCGAGTACATGTTGCACGACATAATTCCTAACATGCAAAAGGAAATAAGAAAGTTGA
>Ga0307509_10011791_pt1 | contig 10527 bp, 10 predicted proteins | sample 10_EM_MG_FD_202245 | JGI IMG/M metagenome (GOLD analysis project Ga0307509, IMG submission 202245) | Populus trichocarpa ectomycorrhiza microbial communities from riparian zone in the Pacific Northwest, United States - 10_EM | ecosystem: Host-associated > Plants > Roots > Unclassified | place...
CCATAATATATATCTTAGCTGTAGTAATGTAAGCGGTGTACAGGTGGAGCCGAAACACAAACTAAGTAAAAGAATACACGGTAGTGTTATGAAATGCACATAGGAAATATAACGGAATTTCAACAAAAACAAGACAGCCTTGTCTTCTTGGCCCTCGCCGCTCCCTGTGCACCAGCGTCTGAACTCTTCAGTTTGCATGAGCCATTCTCCAACATTGCCAACACGACGTTCTTGGATGTCCTGATGTCGTAGTTTGGGCTCTAGGGGTGACAGCCAGGCTAGGAGCGGAGACCGATCATCGGAAATGGTACAGTTATTCCACACATTATTAAAAGACTTTGTAATATTGAAGGAGCTGCTGTTATCATGGATGTGAGGTTGAGACATCTTCCGTTCTTTGCTGCTTGCGCTGTTCTGAGGGGGGGGGATTATCGAGTAGGTATCGGTATGGTCGAATGATGATATTCGTGGGAGATGAAGAGGAAAAATATGGCTCCTTGTAAGGAAAAGCGGGGGTCTTTTTCGTATTAAAGCAGCGTTGGAAACTCATAGAATACAGAAAGAAGAGTGTTGTGCTCTAGAAGCAGCCGCATGCAAACCCCCCCAAGTGTAGGTGGTAAAACGGGCCCGGTTAGATCTATCCGCTCACCGTGGCAGTGTAAGTGGCTGACACAGTGAAAAAAACCCTTGAAGGATTCCACAAACATTACCCAAATAGCGAGGGTTTCACTACTGATATATAGTACTGGTACAAGGCTTTTACACTTTATACTCGAGTAGATTGAAGCTCACCAACAATATACTCAGCCTCTGCAATTAGGGACAAGAGTCGCTACTTCTCTTATCAAAGGATCGATACCTTAGATAAATTGTAGGCGCCTTACACGAGGGGAGCAAATTTAGTCAGTGATAATATAAGGATAGCTATTACTAAGAATCCCTAATGATTCTCAGCTATCGTACGTCGGCGAACGTAGCTTACACTGATACCGGTACCCCTCCTAGGTCTCTGAGGATCGATGAGAATCTAAGAAAAATACTTTATAGATCCTCACATTACTATGGTAACCTTCTTGATCTTGTGAAAAACCGCAGGACTAACATGCCAGCCAACCTGAAGCAACACGGCAAAGGTTTGCCTCATGCGCCCGAACATTGAGAAGCTCCAGCCTCCAGGCCCCTGTTCGTAGCAATGAAACGTTCTATAGTACCACGGTATACCTCGGGAAGCCTGTTTTCCGATCATCGCGGCAGCCTAACCTAATGCCGAATAGCACACTGCTGTGAATTTTTTCTACTCTCGGAAGGCATGCGATATTTCACCCGGAATCCTTTCCATTCCCCTAACCAACCATTTCAGTAGGGAACCTAGCGTACCAGTCACGGACTTCCCATTACCCGTCGAGAACCCTAAGTTAAAGTTAAAACACGCGATGACCCCGTCTTTTCCTCTAACTTGGTCGCACAACCCGTCCATTACAAGCGAGCTGTCATCGCAGCTACTTAGCTCAGGCTCTATTTCTTCACCCCCGCGAGAATACTTCTTGTTATCTGATAAAAGTCTTGCCTGATAAAACTAATGGAAAGCACAAAAGCTGAAGGGAACGAAAGTGCGATCACAGCAGACTCTAAGCGGAGCGATCAAGGAGGGAGGAACCGATGTCTAGATGGCTGCACTCTCTCTAGCTACGGACAAGCCAGGAGATATATCTCTCCGTCTAACTAACAACAACAAAGCACTCGAACCTCAGCGCGCTCTAAAGAAACACACGCAACTAACTAAACCTGATCCCTAATGACCACAAACAATCTAGACTCATCCTGATCTCCCATGATCCTCCGTGATCCTAAGGCCTAAAGTTATGCCCTGCCGTGTGCCAACACCCGTATGATATATCTAGTGACAAAAGGTATGAAAGAAACAATAAAACCAAACACCCGATACCTCATACCCTATGGCCAAGCACATCAACAAACCCATGAAAAAAATATCGTATGCCTAACGGCATAGGATGTGAAAGCAACAACCTGTGGGAGAATACCTGACCGCCGGAAGTCCAAGAAACTAACTGCCCTAAACCGCTTCTCTCCTAGCCGCATATCCGCATGCAAGCATATCCGCACAACTCTCTAACGGCATGCCCTATAGGCAATCTAACATTGCCGACCCCCCGGATCTCCACCGAAAAATATACCTATGTTATCACTCTCGACATCCCGGCCCGATCCACACCATCTTCCGAATTCCCCAATCTTAAATGTACCGATGCCATTTTTCGCGGTCGTAGCCAGGCTAGAAGGTGAGACCGATCATCGCCAATGAAATAGTTACTCCACACATTAAAATTGTTGGCACTATTAAAGCAGTGTTATATTTGACTGTATATTGTGACACGTTCCGGTCCTCACTACTTGGGAGGCTGTATGGAGGGGATTATTGAGTATGGTTGGCTGGTATTCTTAGTCGCTGAATAAGAGTGGGGGTATACGGTACTACGGTAAGTTAGTGGTAAAGTACGATTGCAGATACGACTACATAATACTCAATAATGGCTCGAGACCCTTTGAGAGCGCTAGCAGAATGAAACACAGTTAGGTGTCTAACGCACCGGGAGGATGATACTTTTTAGTCTTTCTAGGAAATCGTGAAATATAGATATTATAGGAAAGGGGAGCCCCCGACTACTGTTTCATTCCTAAGTGGGCGACCCCATATCAGGATATGGCTGAAAAAAGAGCCTCCGTTGGAGGATTTAGTGCCTTAATAGCTTCCGAAGGTGACAAAATTATTGTTCATCCCGACGGCGAACCATCTAGGAACGCTACCCCTTGATGGAGCCTAAAGACCGCACAAATGAAGAGAAGAATAGCAGTGCAATCGCAATACGCGGCGGGACATGGAAGAGAGGTGGACTAGCTCGCTAGTCTCTCTACTACAGTATCTATGAACAGGCTAAAAGATATATCTCCTTCAAAGTATTAACAACGCCGTAAATCTCGCGAAACTCAACGAGGACAAAATCTAAACCCTTGTGATAACCAATCTGGAATCGCCCTGACATCACATGATCTCCCGTAACCCCTAAAGCTTGTGCCCGCCTAGCGCATCCTGTACTCTATATCTAAGGACAAAGGGTATAAATGAAACGTCACGGAACCAGACACCGGACACCTAATGCCCAATGGGAATGGGTATGATACCAACAGAATTAAAAACAAGACCGTTTCCCTAGCGGTACCGGGTGTGGTATGATAGCAGCAACCCACTCATGAATGCCGGGTCGCCGTGCACCACCAAGCCAAATTCTTCCTAGCTGTACGAGATACATAACCTAGACGCATGTTTGCCTATCCGTTCAACAACATATCCGCATAACCACCCAACCCCTTACCTTATAGGTAATCGAACACCCCCGACACTCTGGATCATAATCTCAGGCGAAAGATTATAAAATAAATTCCTGGAACTAGCTCCAGAATGCGCAGCACCCTGGGGTGGGGAAGTGGGTTTATAAATTTACTTAGCATCCACATTTTCCTGTAAAGCGTGCAGTTAGCACTCCATAAGGTCAAACTGGATGACGGCCACCAGGAGTGCTTGTGGGTAGAAAAGGTTGCCCAAGGCCGGATTCAACCACCTACTGGGGAGCACGAGAGAGCAGTGAGGACAAGGAGCCCCAACACTTTGGTTGATCAACCTTACCCCACCACCCAAAATATGTCCCGGCCACTCGGGACGTTTCCTCCAGAGTTCGTTTGAGATCAGCGAAAACGTGTCTCACCTATCCAAATGAACTCCCGGCATAAAGAAGCGGGGAGTCGAATCATTCTAGTGTTTAAGGTAAGATTCGCACCAAGAACGTCACATGATAGTTGCTAGTATGAGTTATGCGGAGGGACAAATCGTAGTCTAGTATTCAACAATTTCCTCCACAACGTCCCCGAGTAGAGAGGAGAGTTTCGAGTTTCATTAGTTGGACAGCCTTTTGGCAAGCCGTCTGGAGATGTTAATTGAAATTGATCTTGGGGAGCCATACTGTTGGGATGTTGGCCATCGGGTGGCGTTGACGGAAATTCTACCGGGAGTCTTGTAGTCGGTGAGTACCTGCTACGGTATATCGCCTCGGTCGCTTATCTCGTGGTTGTCCTACTTGTATTATCAAACTGAACGCAAGATGAATGAGGCTAATGAGGGGTGTGAAAAGGGAGTCTACTATGCCTCCTTCACCGTCAGAACTCATCTCTATAGCTAGGGTGGCTAGCATATAACTATTCACCAATCCGGGCTGTATCATTTATCGTGACTAGTCTTCTGTCGTAGGCATTGTCTTTATCTAGCTTTTGACAATGGCCTCAAAAATCCTTGCATTATCGTACACTACGTTTCTCTATCATAAAAACACTATATGTGGTCTATGGTTCGGGGGAGGAAAGAAAGCAAATGAGGAGGAAAAAAATAATATGGGAAAAAAAAATAAGTAAGAATTTACAGAAAGAGAAGAATTATATATGATCAGGGGAAATCTACAAGCTGGACACTCAACCTTGCCACAACAATGGAAACCACCCTATACCACGAACCAAACTCTACAGAATTTGTGAATAAGGAAGTCATAAATCGCCACCCAACCGTGAGAGAAAATAGCCAAAGGGGGGTAGGAGGGTATGACGTGGGTCTGAATTCCCAGATCATGGGATTCCGCCCGTCCACAGAGAGTGATGTCCAAGTGCATCACCGAGAGTAACATACCCTGAGAGGGAAGGGGCGACTGGTGTTTCTATGGTGCGGGTCTCTTGGGTCTTAGGTTGTGCTGGAGGTTGCCACTTCTCGAGACTGCAGCAGCGCTACCACTCTCTGATGCCCATTCCGAGCGGCATGCGAGAGCGGTGTTCGGCCATTATTATCTGGCATGTCCCGGTTGACCGCTTCCTGCCCGAGTAGTATTTTCACTACTTTCTTACGTCCGTACTTAGCAGCTAACAAGAGTGGTGTTCGGCCGAGGTTATCTGGCTTGTCGGGGTTGACCCCTTCCCGCCCGAGTAGAATTTTGGCCACTTCCGCATGTCCATTCAAGGCAGCGTGCGAGAGCGGTGTTTGGCCGCGATTGTCTGGTTTATCGGGGTCAACTTCTTCGCGTCCGAGTAGTATTTTTACCACTGCCTCATGCTTATTCAGAGCGGCATACGAGAGCGGTGTTCGGCCGCGCTTACTTGGCTTGTTGGGGTCGACCTCCTTCCGTTCGAGCAGTATTTTCACTACTCCCTCATGACCGTTCCAAGCGGCATGCGAGAGTGGTGTTTGGCCGTGGTTATCTGGCTTGTCAGGGCTGACCGCTTCCCGCCCGAGTATTCTTCCCACTCCCTCATATCGACTGGTGGCGGTAAACAAGAACGGTGTGAGATCGTCATTATCTGGCTCATCGGGGTTGGCCTTAGCGCGTTCAAGTAGTATTTTCACCACTCCTTCATGTCCATTGAGGGCAGCGTGCGAGAGCGGTGTTTGGCCACGATGATCTTGCTTGTCGGGGTTGACTTCTTCCCGCTCAAGAAGCATTTTCACCACTCCCTCATTCCCTCTAACAGCAGCATTGGAGAGCGGTGTCCGGCCATCAGTATCTGGCTTGTCGGGGTTCACCTCTTGCTGCCCGAGTAGTATTTGCACTATTCCCTCATGGCCATTCCGAGCGGCAAACGAGAGCGGTGTCTGGTCCCATTTATCTGGCTTATCGGGGTTGACCTCTTCCCGCCCGAGTAGTATTTTCACCACTTCCGCATGTCCATTCCCAGAGGCAAACGAGAGGGGTGTTCGGCCATCATTATCTGGCGTGTCAGAGTTGGCCTCTTCCCTCTCGAGTAGGATTTTCACAACTCCCTCATGTCCACACTTAGCGGCAAACGAGAGTGGTGTTTGGCCGTACATATCTGGCTCGTTGGGGTTGACCTCTTCCTGCCCGAGCAGCATTTTCACCACTCCCTTATGTCCATACTCAGCGGCAACCGAGAGCGGTGTTTGGCCGTACTTATCTGGCCTGTCGGGGTTGACCTCGTCCCGCTCGGGTAGCATTTTCACCACTCCCTCATGTCCACACTTAGCGGCGGACGAGAGCGGTGTTTGGTAGTACTTATCTGGCTTGTCGGAGTTGACCTCGCCCCGTCCGAGTAGCATTTTCACTACTCCCTCGTGTCCATTCCGGGCAGCCCATGCGAGGGGTCCACCGCCCGAGAAGTCCACTTGGTTAATATCATCACATCCCATTTCTATTAAACCAGCTACAACCTCAACAATTCCGAAGAACGATGCACAGTGTAGTCCACTAAACGGAGAGAGTGTGTCAAAATCCCAAATAGGAAAATGCTTTACTTGTGCTAAAAGTAATCTGGTCGATATCAGGCCATAATTCTCTTTTAATAGTTCTAGGGCAAGTGATATCCCGTAGTCCGAGAGCTCTTTTTTCGCATGCACTCCCCAATATACGGAGCAATAATCTAGAAAGGGTGTGTTCTGGGTATTAGGATAACGGGCAGTCGAAAGGGACTTGACCTGTCGGGAATTCAGATAGGTCAAGCAGATTTCGGTCATTGCCGAGTGAGGTTTACTGAATGTGTCGGGACGAGAGAAAAGATACTCCTGGAGGGTAAAGTGGATCAATCGCACGGTTGATTCCTCCTTATCCACAGTAATAAGCCCTTGACAGCAGCTCACCAATGTTGGCATGGAAGGGATGTTGTCATCATCGAAATCTGTGGAACCTAGCTGGACTGCTAGGGCGTGGCGGACCTCATCCGCTCGCAACGGCCGCTCAGCATGACAGATCCACATCAACGCTGTCATCCCAAGTCTCGATTTGTCCCCATCCTGGTCTTTGATCCGCTCAATCGTCGCACCGTAAACATCTCCCAATTCCAATCCACTTGTCATTTTGCGTAGTTTTTCTCGTCTTCGGGAGATTGTTGATTCGTGTAAGATTGCATCGATATTTAAGGAAACAAGTAGAAACCTAGATGCATATTTATTAGCGGATTATGTGTGGCGGGATTTGTCGTATCATTGCCCCTACTTACATTTCCGACATCTTTTCGGGAATCTTCTCCAGAATTTCTGCCTCTAGACTCTCATCCATGGCGTCTGGGGTTTCGTCCTTGTCTAGCCTAAGACGAAGGTATTCGGTAATATCGTTCTTGTTAGGGCCTACACATACACTTATCACTCGCCCGAGAAGACGCTTTTCGATCTCAGCTCGAACATGGGGCCTTCCAATGATGAATATTCGAGTGCGCGGGGATGTTGCGAGGATTTGGTGTAGTGAATTAAGGAGCTTGACCCGATGCGGCGCCGCACACTCGTCCCAAGCATCTATGCATATAAATGTGCGCAGCGAGGATGTGATAGTCTGTAACATCTTCACGATATCCGGGAGTCGCGGTCCTCGTCCACCAATTGCCATTTTCTGCTCTTGAAAGGCTTGTATTATTTCTTCCGGAGCCTTTTCCATCCCGCCAACGATCTGTCTCAACAAGGAACCCAGAATATTGGCCACAGACTGCTCCTTCCGGGCTGCGAAGTCTAGGTAGAAACATGTAACGGCTGTGCTTTGCCCTCTCGCCTGGTCGCACAACCTGTCCACTACTAGTGAACTGATATCGTGGCATGTTAGCACTAGCCCTTTCTTCTCTCCTCCGAGAATAATTCTCGTTACCTGATAAATGTTTTACCGACCCCCGGGCCACCATAGCAAAACAAGACTACCTTATCACCTTCATCTTCATTCCAGTTATGCCAACTTTTGAATTCCTCGGTCTGCAAGAGCCATTCTCCCACATTGTCGACGCGGCGCTCTTGGATGTCCCGATGGCGGAGCTTGGGCTCTAGGGGTGATAGCCAATTCAGGAGTGGAGACCGATCGTCGGCAACAACATTGATATTCTGTACGTTAAAAGAGTTCGTGTTATTGGAGAGGTTCGTATATTGAGACATCTTCCGCTCTTTGGTGCCTGCACTATTATAGACGAGGAGTTATTGAGTATGGTCGGTTGGTGGTTTCTTGGGGGTAGGGGAAAGGCGGGGTCTTTGGTAATGAAAAGCGGGGGTCCTCTAGAGTTAAAGTAGTGTTGCAGATACCACTTCATAAAATATTGAACCAAAGCCTTGTACCTTACAAACGGCCATCTACGAAAACTTCCAAGTTCCTGCTGTAGAACAAGTCTAATTAGATATACACGTAAACTATGGGAGGTTAGGTAGCCGATGCTGCCAGAAAAAAAGGCTTGGCATAATAACTTAGAAGCCACAAACATCATCGCAAGTGGTAACATCATAGGCTTAAGATATCTATCTACTAGACCTTCCCTCTATATAAATCGAAGCTCTCCCACAACCTTCATAACCACTCTAATTATGAACAGAAGTTACCTATTTCGCTCGGCTAAAGCCCAGCGCCCCAGGTAAATCAGCGGCGCCTTATACGGTAATAACTATGACTTGGCTGGTTATGGAATTATAATAGTCTGTACAAAGGACACCCGAATAGTAAAGCATCTGGCATCGCCCAGGTGGCTCGTCCCTCAACCTATATCTCTTTCAGTTCTCTCGAGATCGGCTAGAGTCCAAAACCATGTTACCAGATCCTCGGCCCCTAGACTGCTATAATAACCTTTGTTTGATTTCGGGGCTTGCTCCCCGCTGTGTGGCGCCGACACATAGGTGAGAGCGATGCTAATAAGAGCATCGTTATCTATGTAATTGACCATTATGCCCTAAACCTCTGGCACTTACCCGGGTGTAAAATGATGGGCCCTCGCTTCGCTGATTAAGGGTAGATAAGTTCAGATGATCTTGTGTTCACAATAGCCATGCTGCCGGTCTTGCTCCACTCTGGGCACCACACCGCTACTTAAGCCCGAGGTTTCTTACGAATATTATTATTATACAAACACCCTAGCGCCCACCCTTTTGGATTTGAATAAGCATTAAGTTAGGGGGTCCAAGGTATGCTTTGTACATTACGGACTATCATAGTACTTGCTGATTGCAGCGCTATCGCAACCCTAAAAAGCCTTGAAATTCCCAATCAAGCGAGGGAATGAGCCCGTGAAAACCACAGGATCGCAATACAAACTAGATTGAAGCTGTACACCAAAGTTCTACCGGACATGTGTAAATACCGGAAAGATCTTGCTCGCAATGATGAAAAATGTTCTATGACCGTGCCTCGGGGGTGCTTCCCGGTCACCAACACTGCGGAATGTACAAGTAGTACGGCTAATAGTGGGGGCTCGTTTATTATACATACCGTAGACGGCCATTTCCAGCTTGGGACGGTGCCGACCATCAAGGGGAGCTCGGCGGTTAGAGTGTGTGGGCAAGTAGATGGCGTTTACCTAAAGCACTGTGGAGGAGAAATCAGGCATTACTTAGTTTGCATATCTTAGCTAGTTTGCAGATAAGTTGACTTTGAGAGCACAGATACCGGAGTCGTGGTTAATGATATGACTTTGCTTAGGAAGGGAAGTAACTTATGCTGGCCTTGTGTTGAATTGTGGGCAGGTGTGTCACGTTTACTACCTGCCAGCCTTTGCCAAGGATACCTCCTTAAGCCGCATATTTGGTGAGAACATCCGCAACTACAGGGGTAGTTGTTTCTTAGTCTTGGCTGATAGGGGGGAGGGTACAGGCTCTGTGATAGATCTTTCTTTTCTTTCTTCACAACGCCGATGACAACAGCAGTGGTTCTCTCGTTCGGACAATGGGTGAAGGAAAATTAACTTTGGGAGAGTGCGCGATAAGAAGGCGGCTTAAGAGGAGGATCACTTGTGCCGAGATAATCGGACAACTGTACATGGGTGGGCTTTCTTTCGCTGGTATCCTTCTTTCTTTCTATGGGTTCTTGGGTGAGAGGTTTGCCGATTAGCTTAGGAGAGTTGAATTGATCGTGACTCGTGTGATTTCTCTTTCTAGGTGGGATTTCTTGATAGTGAAGATTGTTGGCTCGTACCTCTTGTGCTTCTGAAAGTAGACAAACTAGCAAGTATTTCTTTGTTTTAGTACTACAGAATGTAAGTTAGTCTCGTAGGATTTGCGAACATACCTGCGAGGAAACGCCATGTTCTGATTGCCCCACTACGAGAATTTAGGACGGTGAAAAATAGGCACGCTTTATGGAGCATCCAACTCACCGTAGGTGTTGGTAAGGCTAGGATTGTGCTCATCGCTGCCGGGGCTTCACCCTGCTTAGCTTGCCCCAAACCCAGAGATAACCCGCGATCCAAGCCTAATCTCGCAAGCTTTCTTTCTTTCATAGTAAATCCAGGGCTTCTCCCATAAAGGTACCACATCTACATTAGGTTCACCTGCAAACATAGTCGATGGTCTCTCCGTCGGTAAGTGAAAGGGATGAACATGCTAACCGTGCCAAGGTTGTGACTCCGTCACAACCCTGATTGCTCGCTTGCTCGCAACCAGGGCACTCTCAAGAGAGTGCCTAACAGCTCAACGGAAGATATCAGCTCAACGGAAGATTCAATTTGTAT
>Ga0307509_10011792_pt1 | contig 10527 bp, 16 predicted proteins | sample 10_EM_MG_FD_202245 | JGI IMG/M metagenome (GOLD analysis project Ga0307509, IMG submission 202245) | Populus trichocarpa ectomycorrhiza microbial communities from riparian zone in the Pacific Northwest, United States - 10_EM | ecosystem: Host-associated > Plants > Roots > Unclassified | place...
CATTCATTGATCTTCGTGGCAAAGATCGATAGGCGGTTTGTGAAGGACTACTGCACATCGATTGATGGGACTTTCGACGTGGATGGCAACGATATAACCACTCACTCGATCTTCCACGCACAAATGTCGTTGCCCTTTTTTGCTTGCCACCATTCCCTCATGTAAAAAAAGCCCCTTCGGTCCAGGAGTCGCGTTACTACGCGATCCAATCCAGTCGAGAAGAGGGAATTATTATCAATACAAAATCTAGCCCATGCCGACATTGGGTAGTAAATCATAAATCACCAACAACAACTCAGCCTGGAGTACCACCGATTGCACGTCAACTTGGCAAGCCGTTCACATTAGAGGCGAGGACCGTAACGTCTATCGCATTGCGGGGCTCATGTAACTCTCTCCTGTGCGGGGTCTGCCGATCAGGATGAATTCCTCGGCCGGATCACCGAGACAGCTTACAGTAGTAGCCAGCTTCTCGGGTAAACACACTTTCCCTTCGCTATTCAAACGAGGCTCAGTTTTTGGGACACAACACTTTTCCAGTCTATCATCGTTCCAAATGACAGGGCCATCCAAGCTCACTGTGCTTCAGCGTAAAAATCCAGACGATGTCGTCATCACTATGGCCATCCGATCACCACTGTGTAAGGCAAAGAAGGGAGGGTTTAAAGATATGCGGTGAGTTCCTTTCTTTCTTTTCTAGACAATCACTGTTCATGTGGCCGTGCATATTCAGGAGTGATGAACTTTTAGCTGAAATGTTCAGAGTACGTTCTGTCTCGATAACTACCTCAACATTAAGAGGTTTACATCATTCCCCAGCAAGCGGTCAACCATAGCAGGATCGACCCCGCAATTATTGAGGACATCTGCGTTGGCACAGTACTCGCGAAGGGACCGACGTATGAGGCACGGACTGCCGCATTGACAGCTGGAATTCCCGAAAGCGTGCCCATTCAAACACTGAATCGGTTCTGTTCTTCGGGTCTCCTCGCTGTTACGACCATCGCAAACGAGATCCGGGCAGGCCAAATTGACGTGGGACTAGCTGTTGGCGTGGAGAGTATGTCGTGGAAGTAAGTGACTTTCCAGCCCTGCTTGCCTGAAGTCGTTCCGTGCTGACATTGCATCCCAGTCCAGACGTTGGCCCGGCGGGTGCGAGCGAGGACATCAAGAGCTGCGGCCCTGCAAGCGATGCGCTACAACCTATGGGCTGGACAAGCGAAAACGTTGCGGGCGAATTCAACATCTCACGAGAGGACATGGACGATTTTTCTGCCAAATCATTTCAGCGTGCAGAGGCCGCCGACAGAGCAGGTTACTTCGCAAAAGAGATCGTGCCATTTACTTCCTATCAGAAGGATCCTGCGACCGGTGCCCGTAAGAAAGTTACTGTAACAAAGGATGATGGGATCCGTCATGGAACCACCAAGGCTACCCTTTTGAAGATCAAGCCGGCCTTCCCTCAGTGGCCACCCTCGCAAACGACAGGGGGAAACGCAAGTCAAATCACAGACGGTGCTGCTGCAGTGCTGCTAATGACAAGACAAAAGGCAGAGGATTTAGGGCTTCGAATCCTTGCCAAGTATGTCAATACAGCTGTCATAGGTGAGTTAGGCCCGTCTTCTGATGGCCTGTCAATCAAGACATGCGCCCAGGCTTGGCGCCCCGCGTCATGGGCATTGGTCCCACTATTGCCATTCCGAAAGTCTTAGCAAAGGTTGGCCTCATAAAAGAAGAAGTAGATCTCTTCGAGGTACGCGGGACAAGTAAATATAAGGACGGCGTCAACTTGACCGATGGGTGTAGATCAATGAAGCTTTCGCTTCCATGTGCGTGTACTGCGTGCGCGAGCTAGAACTTGACCCTGAGAAGGTCAATGCGAACGGGGGTGCCATAGCCTTTGGCCATCCTTTAGATGAGTCCTATTTTTGTTCTAAAATTAACCTGTGTGATTGATGTGGCATTGTGCTCGCTTACGAGCGACAGGCGCACGACAGATTGTGACTGGTCTGAATGAGCTTGAGCGAAGACATGGCAAGGTTAGTGACCATACCGAGGTTTGTCAGTTAAGAGCAGTTCTAATCTCGTGGTCTAAAGGTTCTCGTTACTTCGATGTGCATGGGCACCGGGATGGGTGCTGCAGCAGTATTTTTGGGGGAGTTTTGAGTGACAAGCTAATAATAATCATTCGTAATATTACATGATAAATCCAAACAAGGTTCATGGGCGCCGTTGGCTGTGCACTGAAAAGGGACGCGCCCATGCCTGCTGGCAGCCAGCTTTTGATCCCACGCGACCTTGTATCTCCCTCCCCACTGCTTGTCTTTCGTTTTTTTCCCACCGGTTCTCTCCTTACAACCTCTTCGTTGGCATTATGGCCAGCTATGATACCCTCGAGAGTCGCTCGCCTTATGGCTCGGGCGATCCCTACTACTCGGCCTCCACAGGCTACATAGCCCCGGCAAACGCAAGGAAACCCCTAAGCAAATGGATCAAGTTTGGCGTCCCGGTCGGCATCCTCGTTATTGCCGGGGCAGTGGTTGGCGGTGTCCTCGGTACCCGCAACCATAATGGTTCTAGTTCCAGCTCTGGTTCATCGTCTTCCGGAAGTCCTGCTGCAGCTAGCTCTGCCATCAGTGCCAAGAATGCCGTCGGCGTATTCCCCACTGCAACCGATTCCGAATACATGGTGCCCGTATACCCCGCCACCGTGCGTTTTTACGTAGCTTCTCGTTTTGCAAGCTGGTTTTTTTGAACTGCTTAATCTCACAGACAAACACTGCCGCTTTCTCAACTCCCACGTATAACCCTTCTGACGGGGATTTGGAATGGCCTCAAGACCCTTTTAAACCCTCCAATCCGACCCCCACATCGCTTCGATCCGATCGCCCGCGTCTCATTGCCCCCCAGTATAAATGGAACGCCCTTCCTGCCCGCATCGCGAAGGACCCCTACCTTAGTAGCTGGAACAATACCATTTTTGGTAATGCCTCTGCGTACTATTCCCTACCTCCTGTCGTATACCACATGGACGGCGCCAGTGGCATTCTGGACAATGCCCGTGAAATCAAAATGCGAATCAAGGCGTTCGCATATGTCGCCAGAATGACAAATGATACCAAATGGGTAGATAGAACCTGGACGGAAATTCAGGTGGGCATCTCATTGACCTCACGAACGGCATGGTTTACAAGTTTCGTTCCCTCAGAATGCTGCAGGCAATGGAAGCACAACATTCGGCCCCGCCACTGACAGATGGAACAATGGCCATTTCCTCGACACAGCAGAGTTTTCTGCGGCCTTTGGCATTGCCTACGACTGGCTATATGATTTTTGGACTGACGACCAGAAGGCGCAAATTCGCTTCACTTTGAACCTGTACGGCCTTGGACCAGGTGTTTCCGTATTCCAGGGAGATCCCGCCGCCGTGGGCTGGTGGAGCAAAGGCGTCTGGGGCAATTGGAACTGCGTTTGCAATGGTGGCCTTACCATGGCAGCATTGGCCATCCTTGGCGACGACACAACAGGCAACGCCGCGGCCCTGTTAGGCTATACAATTGACAACGCGAACCAAAACTGCGTCTTGGCTCCCACAAGTGACGGCACGCATAATGAGACCGCCAATTATTGGTACTTCGCAACCACGGGACATGCCGAGATGGCTTCATCTCTTATTTCGGCGGCTGGATCCGATTTCGGTCTCCTCACCACGAATCCGAGCTTCAACCTCACTGGCCTTTACCACATGTATGTGTTCGGCACGACGTCGTTGTTCAACTATGGCGACCACGGCCCAAACAAGTTCTCCACTACGGCCAACTCCATAACCTTTTACGGGTCATATTTCAACATTCCTCAATATGCGTTGTTCCAGCGAGATCAAGCAGACGCAGCAGAACCCTGGAGTGTGTTCTGGTATGATCCAAGCATTTCCGGTGCTTTTTGGAATGGTTTTCCGCTTGATCACGCCTTCCAAAATGCTGGAGATCAATGGACATCGATGAGAAGTTCTTGGACGGATATCAATGCATTGTACGCGGCAACCAAAGCGGGGAAACTCCAGGGACATCAAGCGCATGGCGATCTCGATTGTGGTGACTTTGTCCTCGATGCCCTGGGGCATCGCTGGGCTGGCGAACTTGGTTCTGGCGATTACCTTTCCACTGGTTATTTCTTGAGCGAAGCTCAAGACGCGCAACGATGGTTGTACTACAGGAAGCGGACAGAGGGTCAAAACACCATTTTGGTGAACCAGCAGAATCAGGATGTCACCGCGCAACCCAAAATGACTTATGATTCATCCGGCACGGCCCAAGAGTCAAGTACAGTATTCAAAGCGCCCAGTGATTCGACTGCTTATGTTGTTTATGATCTGACAAGTGCATATTTCAACGTGTGAGTACGGTTACTATTTCCGAAACTTAGAGGCAATTGACATGGTTTGTCCAGAACGTCGTTCTCACGCGGGCTCCGACTTCTAAACGGACGGCAGCAAGTACTGTTACAAGATGACATCAATGCGAGTGGAGGTGTTATGTGGCGTATGCACACTAATGCTTCAATCAGCGTAGACTCAGGTGGGACGTCGGCGACGTTGACGCTGGAGGGCCAGACGTTGAAGGTTGCCATGGTGGACCCACCTTCGGGTGCGCAGTTCACGACGGGAGACGCGGTGCGATTATCAGGGGATCCGGCGCTGCCAACGGGGCAGACGGACCAACCGAACCCGGGTGTGACGGTGTTGATAATTGATCTCCCTGCTGGACAGTATAGTTTGCAGGTCTTGTTCAGCCCCCAGTGGCCAGGGCTACAGCAGAGCGACTATGTGACGCCGAAGTCTGTGCCGCTTAGCAGCTGGTCGCTCACGAGCCACAATTAGGGAGAGGATTTGGTACATATGACGACATGGGACAAGGACAGGGACAGGACACAGACCGTTTCTTTACTTTACTTTGCTTACTCGGCTTGTGAAGACCTATATTAGGACTTTTATTTTTTTTACATATCCCTTGACGACGGCCACAACGTGTATCATTTTTTTGAGACAAGCGCGAGTCGGTAGCGACTGCCAAGAAACAGATGACGGTGCGACCAGTCGTTCCCACCCCTCGCCTTTGCGTTCCTTCTCAGCCTTTTCTCCTTTCCTCCATTCCCCCATCCCACCACCCTCTCCCGTCCGTCTCCCTCACCCGGCTGGTCCACCGACGGTTAAGTTAAGACTCTTCTTGTCATGTCCGTCCATCTCAATCGCAAGCTTGCCATCACATTCCTTTTCTCCCTCGCCCTTCTTTTAGCCCTCGCTCGCCCGTCTTCCGCCAATGCCATTTCACCCGACTCTCCCAGTCGTCGCGATCACCACAACCTCCATCGCATGATCAAGAGACGAGTGGCAACCCCTCCCGTCGCCCGTCAACAACTTGGTGGCAATGATCCTGGAGGGGCTATTGGTGCTGGCGCTAATCCTCCTGAAGACAGCTCCTCCGCGACCCCCTCAAGTACACCCTCCTCTCCTTCTCCTTCGGCCGCTCAACCGTCCTCCGTGGTTGCATCTGCTACTAGTTTGTCCCCCTCTTCGGTGGCGTCAAGTTCCGCTGTGAGCCATTTTCCATTTACTTGAAGATGTTTGGATACTCATTCACCTTGAACAGGTCCAGTCGTCGTCGTCCAGTCTGAGCTCCAGCTCGTCAAGCACCATCAGTTCGACTGCCCCCGCTACAACCTCTACCGTCACGCCCTCCTCCACCTCTTCCACCCCGTCTACCTCGGACACCCCGACACCGACGACGCAGAAAGACATCGCGTCGACAACCGGCAACGGTCAACCTGTCTCGGTCGATTCGGTCACACTCACGAGCCATGTCGCGGCCGCTTCGTCCTCTGCTCCGAGCAATGCGCAACTTGGTGCATCCAGCCTCTCTCATACCACCTTGACAATCCTTATCGTACTCGCCGCGTCCATTGGTGGCTGCGCCATCATCTGGACCATTATTCGCAAGTGGAAGTTCCGTCCCTCCGCTCAATTCGAGGATCGCCTCGAGCCCGTCGACTGGCAACCCACAGAGCACGAAAGCAGTCTCCCCACTCACCGTAGGATGACCTCCAATGCGTCTTCGTTCCACTCTGCGGGTCACGACAACATCATGGGCCTCTCCCGGAGCAACAGCGGTGGTCGTGGACTCTCCCCTATACCTGACCACGACTTTACCGCTGGTGCCGCGACCCTTGCGCCCGGTGCTGGTTATGCTGACCTCGCTCGTGGTCCCAGCCCCCAGCCCCAGATGCAGGAGGCTCTTCACCGTGGTCCCAGCGTCAATCGAGGCTACGGTGACTACCCAGCCCCCGCTCATCAATACCAGGGTAGCCAGGAGGCTTACGACTACGGCAATGCTGGCCCTAGATACTGAGTGAACCGACCCGTGATGATGAATCGCAACGTCAGCCCTCAAATGACCTGTCCCGTCTTTCCTCATCGGTCGAAGTAACACCGAACAGACCCTCATCCCTGTCCTACGAGTGGTAGAGCATCTCCCTGTCCTGCGTGTCGTAGAACGTCCTCCTTCCCCCACCTTTCTCCATTCCCCTGATATTTTTTTGCCTTCGACTTTGCAACGCGAGTTTAAGCAGTGTCATTGACGATTTGTTCGTGCACCGTCATACATGGGCGTGCTTGCGTAGTAATTTTTTTGTCTTGTATATCACGCGTCTATATCTCAGTTTCAATTTTTGGTCCCTTTCTCTCCCTCTCGTCAATGTGGACGTCTTTCAATACAGTAAAGCAGGACGTAGAACGAAGTTCATTTCATTCAAATGACTGGCCGGAAAAACACATCCACCTAAGGTAATGCGAGCAAGCGAGACGCTCATCGAAGATGGTAATACATCACCACACCGACCAAGGGAACCAGCGAAAGCGCGTATACCCAACCCCACGACCATGTCTGCGTGCTCCTCGTCACCCCTCCCCTTCGCCTGGACATACCCGGCTCCGACGGGTCGATGATGTTCGTCCGCTCAAACAACGCCTCCAGGCCCGTCGTCGCGTCCGTTGCTTTCCGCGCGGGCAAAGGGCCGCGTGAGGCCTGCTCGGGCCGCACAGGGGACGCGGTCGGCGACCAATCCATCGCGTCGTCGTCATCGTCGTCCCGGTCCCGCGGACGCATTTCTGCGTCGCGCGATTGCGACGCGGGCATGAGGGAAGATGATGCCGAGTGTGCCCGTTGCGGCGGAGGCGGCGACGAGGACAACGACGGGTGGGAAAAGGTGGCTGGTCGGAGAGAGGCGTGGCCGAAGACGGGTCCCGACGCGTGCCACGTGCGTAGGGGGATTGACGCGGAGGAGAGGGAGAGGCTGTCGAGTAGCGTGGGCGGGTCGAGGTTGTAGCCGCTGTGGTGTGAAGCGGCATTCGTCGCGTTGGTGGTCGTTGTGACGTTGGGAGGGGGGGTATGAGAGAGGCGCGAGGAGGCGCCCGTGGTTGGGGTGCCGGCACGGGAGGTGGAAGAGTCTATCAGGCGTACGGATGGCGCCCGATGAAGGCGAAGGGTGAGGAAGGAGTAAATGAATATCTGGTGGGCGTCACATTAGATATTAGGGTGAGAGAGAGAAGCTGAGAGTAGTCTTTGCTTACGAAAACTTCAAAGCACAGTACGAAAGCAAAGTAGATCCGACTGCCGACCGAAGCAGGACGGGAGAGCAAGGACAAGAAGTCCAAGGAAGGACGATACCAGGGCAACGCAATCAAACTTGTGGTGAGCATTCTCCCCGCCCACACTGCGGCCTGTAATATCTATGGGATGACGCGGAGTGAGCAGATGGGCGATGAGTTTCCTCTAATAAAATATGTTTACAATGTATCGTTCCCTGCCACGCATGCGCACTTTCCGGCCCTGGAGCTCTGCTCTCCGAAAATGTGCATAGGTGGGCAACCAAGCCGTCCAGAGTATGGAGAAGAGGGTCAGAATCGGGAGTAATGGAACAAGTGAGCCCCATTCTGGTAACGTCAGATGACCCATGGCGCCTGGAGATCGCGAGGGGAAAGTCAACACGAGCAGAAAGACTAAAACGCGCTGAGGACGCACCGGCCACATCAGCAGATACAGCCACGAACAAGGTAGCCACCCATAAAGCGCCGCGCGCGGTCCACCATCGCAGCTCGCGGGATAGCTTGTGCCGATCCATGCTCGACAGCGCAACCCGCTGTCGTCGCGTGTCTTTCTTTTTGCTCTCGTTCAGCCACGATCCGAGCGCGTTCGAACGCGCCATGTCGTCCTTTTTTCGTATCTCCTCTTCGATGAGGGGGGCACACCTCTCGCAGGCGAGTGGGTAGCGCGCGTAGATGGAAGCTTTGTAGGCCGCGAAACCTGCGAGGCGGGGTGCGTAATCGGGATCCTGCAGAACAAACGATGCGGGACGCAGATGGTAAGAGCCTTTACAGCTTTTAAGAGCGCGTACGGGCAAGGGGGGCGCACGTCATCGGAAGGCGGTAGGTAGCTCGATAGGAGGCTGTTGACGAGCCTCTGGTTTGATTGGCACACAGAGCAGAAGGGTGCGTTCCCAAAGGTGGTGAGGAGGCGATCTTTCCGTGGGGACGCTGCAGATGCGGAGCTCAGAGGCCGGTATATGTGAAGGAGAGGATAAGAGAGGGAAGGCGCACCTCGCCGAGCGAACGATCTGCGGTTCAAGGACTCGTCGTGCATGGCAGGATCGTCGGAGAGGATGTTGCCGTCCGCGTCATAGTGGTTCCAGCAGGCGCAATGAGGGCAGAGAAAGGAGAGTGGCTGAGGCGGTGGGGGTGAGATGGACGTCTGGCAGAAGAAGCAGAGAGTGCGCGCTGGTCGACGTAAAAGGGTGCTCATCGAGTTGGTTGTTGGCAGCAACTTGAAGGTACAGTACAACACGACTCCAAGGTCATCTCGGGCCGGCGATGTCACTCGCACCCACACCGTCAGCAGCGCGCGGAGATCTCATCCTACAGCCTCCTTTCTTCACCTCCTCCCTCTTTGTAAACACCTGTCGTACGGACATAGACAGGCTCACCGATTTATTTGTTCATGAGTATGCGCAAGGTGCCACGGCACCATTTTCTCTATTCAAGCGCATATGGCAAGAGCAAGGTTGGACCTACATGCACCTCAAAGTCTTCGACGCCCGTACACGCCACACATTCTTAACCGTCGTATGTAGACTCTTTGTCGGTGTGTAATCCTCACACTTCCACGACTGCATTGATAAATATGGTCACCGACTTAGAACGTTTTGCGGAACACGTCGAGCCCATACGCAGACTTGTCGCCCTTTTTGGATTATATACTTTCTATTTTACACAACCACAAGACACTCAAATACCGCTCTACTCTATAATCCATGTTGATATTGCCATTGGTGGGTGCTGTTCTACCCTAGTTGGGCTCGGCGACTTGACAATTCCACGATAACAGACCAGTATGAATTACTCCTCGAAATGCCAAGCGCGGTCTCGGCAATTTTAGCCCCTTATGCTTCCCAGGTCCTGTCCGCATTAATAAACGCGAAAACGTTCCACCTGTTACCAGTATCCGGACTAGGGTCGTATAATCCTCGTGTACTCCCGCGTGAGGTGTATATTGAAGATGTGGACGAGACGAGCCAAAGAGATACGCGGGCCCTTCCGTTGGAGCCGGAACTCGACCCTTCTGTACCTGGCCCAAGCAACACGCAAGAAGCTATGACGAGGCCAGTAAAGGTCCCAAAAAAGAAGGGACGACCGTCGAAGCGCGACGTGGCGAAAAGGGCGAAAGAAGCTATCGCCGGACTCGATCGATGGCTGGACCGGACTGACTCTGTGAGTCGAATGGCGAGTGGGACCGGAACTGGGCCGAGTCGTGCGCGGGGTGACGCACTGCTCTCTCATGCGCCAACTGTGTCAAGAGCAAACTATCGGGCGCAAAAGTCGCGCGTGCTAGGTGCTCTGCTGGTAAGGGAAGGCGGCGAAGGGGTGGAGGCTTTGGAACGAGCGAACATGGCGGTGCTAGCCCGGCTGAAGAAGATCGATGCGATGGCGGCCGAGAAAGGGATGGAGGTGGGTGGGGAAGGCGGGGAGTTGACAGGGCTGGGACGTGTTGAACGAGCGGCGGGGGAATTACGAGGTGGTGGCAAGGGCGGCGTCTTGGGATTGAGCGAAGGCGCTGGTACGACGACGGGCGCGAATAAGGACACAAGTTTGTAGAACGGAACGGGCACGATACCGATACCGATCGGACCAGGTTGATGCATTACATAATCGAGTGATGACCTCTGTTTCATCTCGTTTCGCTCGCACAAATCTTCCTCCCAACGCACGGTCAGACAACCGAGCTCGCAGCTCTCACTCTCTCACTCAACTCGTCCTTTCTTTTCCTCCACTTCCCCTCCCTTGTATCACTACCGCTATCCCTTAACTTTCCCTCTTTTCCACCATGGCCAGACGGCCCTCCAAGCACTATGTCGCCAACCTGGAAGCCACCTCCACAACAAATCTTCTTCCGTCACGACAAACGAGCGTGCAGGCCGCGC
>Ga0307509_10011793_pt1 | contig 10526 bp, 6 predicted proteins | sample 10_EM_MG_FD_202245 | JGI IMG/M metagenome (GOLD analysis project Ga0307509, IMG submission 202245) | Populus trichocarpa ectomycorrhiza microbial communities from riparian zone in the Pacific Northwest, United States - 10_EM | ecosystem: Host-associated > Plants > Roots > Unclassified | place...
CAAACATATTTTTATTGTTTTTATTATATCCGAAACAATCATCAAATATAACGCAAAGACATATAAAGCAATTTCAAATAATTATATTAATTAGGCTTGTTTGTTTGCTGGAAAGTAATTTTTTTTTAAAAGTGAATTTCAGAAAAATAAATTATTTTTTGATATTTGGTAGTGTAATGAAAAATAAGTTGGAAAACACTTTCCAGTGTTTGATTATGTTATGGAAAATGAGCTGGAAAATAACTTATTAATGTTTTATTTTTTTAAGTTTATTAAAATAATAAGGAACAAATTAAAAAGTTGAATGAGAATGAAATTGAAAAAAAATATAATTTCATAAATGATATTAAATAAAATAAATAATAATCAAAATAATAGAGATCAAATCTAAAAAATTAAAAAAAAAACTGAAAGATAAAGAAATTAAAATAATAATAATTAACATTTCATAAATTATTTCAAATAAAATAAGTAACAATTAAAATAATTAGGATCAAATTTGATAAATAAAAAATTTCAATTAAAAAATGATAAGGGAAAAGCAAATAACAATTATAAAAATGAGGACCAAAATTAATATAAAAATTAAATTCTAAGGGATGAAATTGAAAAATAATATATATATATATAGCAATCAAATTTGGTCAAATGTTTGAGGACCAAATTTGATATAATCAGCAAATAATATAATATTTTTAAATTTTTCACAATTTTCAGAAAGTGTTTTCCGCCAAAAATAAAAGGAAAACACTTTCCTAGAAACCAAGTCAAATTTTTCTTTAACTGAAAAGTATTTTATGTTGATTAACTTTTTTAATGACAAATAAATACATAAAAATTTAAAAAATAATTTTTCAGAAACTACTTTTTAATGACCAAATTAATTCATGTAAAACAGCCCCGCCAAGCAAGCTATGACTATGCTGCACACGTGCGGTTGATAAAGGACCAAATATAAGTGATTGTATTATAATAGCCCTATTGTTATATTGCTCTTAGCCCCTCGGCAACAATATTTTCTGTGTAAATTTATTTTGCAGACTCCCGCATTATTCATCTATTAAAATAGGGTGAAAAGGATGAGCATCGTATGACATGAATCATCGAGCTCTTTTTTCAAGTCACTTATCTACCATATACAATAAGTTACTTGTTGATCTATTGATTGGAGGAGCTTGGACACACCAAGCCCCGAGTAATTAGTCATGAAGCATGCCAGAACATCGTACTGTAATTAATATCATCTTATACCGACGTTGCTGCTTGCATTAATCAAGAATATTCTGCAAGCAGATCCCCAGTTGATCAAAACCCCTGACAACAATTTCAAGGGCAGGGGAGAGGGGGAGGGGGAGAACCTCATCTCAATTTTGTTCAAATCAAATGGCTCCTTGTATAATAACGTGCGGTGTTGAGGATGTGATGTACACTCTTCACTGATTATTACTAAAATTTTACGCGGCCATCCAAAATAAAATACAACACAACATTCTAGAAATGGTAAAGCCTAACAAATTAACTGATTGTAATGGAATGGGAAAACTGTGAGAAGCGCTGGGGGAAAACAACTATTGTACAGCAATCAAAGGACCTTTCTGTTATAAGATACACAGCTTTATTGGTGACCATATCCAGCTGGTGGATGGGGCCTCCGACTGGCTCCGCCAGGAGGTGATTGCTGTGCCCCCCTGTATGTTCCACTAGGTGGTGGTTGTCTCCTATTTGCTCCGCCATGTTGTGGTGGCATTTTATTTCCTCTAGAATCCAACGATGAAAATCTGTTGCCACTTTGTTGATGGTGACCAAAACCTCTGGGATTGTTATGGTTGGCTGGTGGGGGGAACCTACCACCCCATTGCTGGTGACTACCAGCTCCAGGTGGCTGGGGACTGGCATCATAACCACCTTGATAAGCATATGTAGTGGGCCCGGTTGATATGTGTGCCCCAGGCCCATTCGGGTACCTTGGTCCACCATTATGATGAAATTCATGCCTTGGATGTTGCCCACCTGATCGGTTCTCACTTTCATACTGAGGTAGCCTACCACTATACGAGGGGTTGGGTCCTGCCGAAGCATAGGGTTCAACGTATCCACGGTCATGGTGAGGTGGTATACGAGGACTTGTAGATCGGGGATAACCTGCATGAGAATAATCCCCTCTAGGACGCAAAGTTCCATGGGGTCCCTGATTGTGCAACCCATTTGAATAGGAAGAGAGTGGTGGGCCACGGGGAGCTGCAATGTAAGGTTGTGGTGGGCCATGCATATGATTGCTATACCCATTGCGATCCCCTTTCAGGTGTAGACTGTTGGCAACAAGTCGATGCGATGCCTCCCCAAGATGACGGCCAGCGATGGTTCCATGGGGATTTCCATGGGGATTTCGCCTGAAAGGGAGGAGCCAAACAATTGCAGTTGAAAAGGGTGGTGATGTATATACGGTGATTGAAGCACAAATGCACATGCAATCAGCTAAGGAAAGAGTGGAACATCTTATCATGCAATCAGCCAAACAAATAATTATTTCACTCGCTGTGAAGATCAAGTGAAGCACACACTATTCATCAAAAAAAAAAAGTGAAGCACACCTGTCATTTTCCCAAGGCCTCCTCCCAGATTCCTCGTGCCATAAAACTGGGTCAGGTTTCAGATCGCCCTGATCCACAATCTACAAAAACATGCTCCATGTTAAATGTGTTCGTAGTAAATAATAGAAATGCAAGTCTAAAAGCATTGATCTACATGATGTCATATGACTAAATGCAAGAACACCAAAAAGAAAAGATATTCTTAGCAGAGAGTCGAAAAACTGTGCATATGAGACGCCAGTACATAGAAATGAACAAGTAAAAAATATATCATGCTAGCAGAGATTTGAAGTACTCAAGTAACAACTTCGGTTGCGAGTCATTTCCTCCTAGATCAGGAAACAAATATATAACTAGATGATGAAAAGCAGACTCTGACAAGGAAGAATAGGCCTCAAAACCAAATAAGTACCTTTTTGGGGAATATAACACCAACAGGTGGATAAGTGATGTGTTTGTGTGGATCAGGAAGTCTGTATATAACACATCTGAACAGAAAAGAATAAACAATAAATGAGCAGGGAAAAACCTTAGACAAAAGATGACTTGAAGTATCTAATAGTCAAAACGACACTCAACATTTAGAAGCTTACATGACTTCATTGGCCAAAATGTCTTCCATGCCTACAACTGGAGACCTGAATATAGGAGGATGAGTATCTCCAGCACAGGGAGATAAATAGCCATTCATCCCATCACTGCATGTAGGCCTAAATAAAATTAGAGAAGAGTCCAAACAGATTTTAAATTTGTGATTACTGAGGGAAATACAGTTCATTCAAGCCCAAAATCCAAGTCCAAAAAGGAGAGCATGTAGTGAGCAAAAGTTTACGTGGCAGAGATGAGATTTGATGCTTCAAAAGTGCCACATCCAATATATTCTGGCATGCCAGATCCACAAAAATCATATAACATATTGGCAAAACAACTCCCGCCTATGAATGCTAGAAAAGCAAGCACAATCATAACATGATTTTGGTACATAAAATAGCTTTCAGTCTCAGGGAAAACTAGTGTTATCAGTTATAGCCTAGAGATTATAAGATAGCTTGACACTTTCAAAGCTAGAACATTTCAACTGAGTTCAACCTACATTCAACTCTGCACTACAAAATTAAATCGAATATCTAGGATGGCAGGAACTTGGTTGAACATTAGAAGAATCCAACACTTCAGATAACAATACTAGGGATAATGAGTTGATTGAGATAAAAAACAATTCACAAGAAAAATGGAAACCAGTCAAATTCAGAATCTCATAAAAGTAATCCACTTTCAAAGCTCAAAGTAAATACTTTATTCTTTATAAATACTTAAATACAGACCTCAACTCAGGATTGATACGCTCCTTGACCTCAACTCGTTCCTTGTCTGTTAATTGTTTGCAATGATTATCGAGCAAATATATGCTCTCAGAGAGAGGGTGAGATGATGACACAAAAAGCATGTCAAACATCATACTGTTTCTCCTTGCTTCTTCCTCCTACAGAACATTGCAACCTTCAGGTCAGATAATGTGAAACCGTAGGATCTTCTTGTAAGAAAATTCAAGCAATGGAAGAAACAATAGTGCAGTAAAGCAACTTGATTCAAGAAGCATACTGTTAATGTGTGCTCAATCTTTTGGACCTCCGCAAGAAGACGAGCTTCATCAATGAAGGGAAGCTTTGCAATACCCTAATGAGAAAACACAACAAAATCAATAAGATCCAGTTCGACAGAAAAACTACTTCCACCACATAATCATGTCTGAAAGGCCAGATGAATTAAGATCGCAAAGATAAACTAACCTGCCATGCAAATCGTTTCCCATTCATGTCCACTTCAAAATCTGATAGATGTAACAGAGGTTAGAAGACATCTTATCATGCATGTAAACAAAGATAGTCACATGTCAAGCTTTCTTTTCTAGTAAACATGCGTACCAGTAGGGTAAAAATCAAAAATAGGTGAATTTGGATCCGTCATCAATTTCCTATAATGCACAGGGAGAGCATGGGAACTGAAAAAAAAAATATCATTAGCTCGTTATCGAGCGGTTTTGCTTATAGAAATGGCTTCCTTGAGGGAATAAGAAGTAAATAGATTGGATACCTTGCTGCAGGGAAAACTCCCAAAAGCTGGTTGAATGGTTTGAATGGAGAACCAAGTTCAAAACTGATGTTCAGTTGACCAAGATCTGTGAGATCTGAAGCAAAGGGCGCATAGTGATAGGGATAAAACCTGAAACAAAGGATTTATTCAGTTCAGAGTTGAAGATCTAAAGGCATTGACATATCAAGTACAAAGACAACATGTAAACTACAAGTTTATCCTGATAAGACGCAATATGATTCATAAAGTCATCTTGCAAGAATGAGCTGTGTAAAAATATTTCCTAAAATTATAATGGTCACCTAAACTGCAGTGTCAAACTTTCCATTTACTTTGGTGGATGAAGTTTAAGGGAAAGGGCAGAGGTTACAGTAGAAACAAGAACTCTAAACTGCTAGGAAATGAAAATTCAAAAACTCACCACTGCCAAGAACAAACGCCTTCATAATAATAATGCATGACCCAACACAGCCCTTCCGTATATCTCAAAACCTACCCAGTTGAATGTCAAATAGATAGATCAGCCTGCTTATCTCACAAAAATATGAAAGAGTACATTCAAAATCAGTAGTACATGTACTCACAACATCTCTTCGTACAGCTTCCATTTCGTCAAGAGATTTTGCCGAAAACTTCTCTTCATAATATCTTTCTTTCCACCCTGGTTCTCCCAATTTGACCTGGTAAAAGAACATTGGAGATACAAACATCATTAAAAACTAATGGGCCAAAAAAGTAAGGATAATAACCAATACTTCTATAGGAGACTCAAACCTTGTCTTCTTCGTGATTCTTTGAGTTAAAAACATCAGATTTCTCGCGAAGCGACTCCTTAAGCTTAGTTTTCAATTCTTCTTTGTTTTCATGTGCCTAAAAAAATTAAGTGCTCCAGATAAAAATGTAACAAACCGCAGATTTCAATTCTACAAAATAATAAATTGAGTAAACAAATGCACTCTTAACCCCTAGCCAGCAAGGGCTCATACCAAATGAAAGGCTAGCCCATAGAATATGAGTCCTAAAGAATGGCTGAAGGAGTCAGAATTACATTAAAGTGCCTCTCCTGAAGCAGGAAAACATACTTCTATTTCCAGACAATTCTCTGCCTCAACAATGGCAGCACCAATATTGGCTGTTGAAGACAAACGTGCAACTTTACGGCTCTGAACAGAAGATCCTTTACCATCAGATGTCTGAGAATGTGTCCCATCATCCTGATATGGTGAAGGTGTAGGAGCTGAAGCAAGACGAGAACCACGAAATTGTGTGACTGCAACCAAAGATTCAGGTTGATGTTGAGGCTGCACATCATCACCTCTTCTTGCCTGTGTCTTTTCACGCTTAATTCTTTCTGCCTGGCGCTGCAAGGTATGGACAGAATAAATTAATTAACGAAGTTGAAAAGAGTTGCTTCTTTCTGTCAGTGCCTCTTCTTGTCTATCCAGAACTTTATGGTTTACGGTTTCACATACTGTTGCTTATAAAATGAAAATACTTTTGCTTCTATATCTAATAGATATCTTTTGGTCCCATATCTAGTCTTTTTCAATACCCTGCTGGAGATAATAATCACATTACCATTCTCATTTACAAGCATTACACAGCAAAAATACACATACACGCCCACACACACACAATTAGTAACCCAGAAAAAAACCATGAAATTCAGAATTTCTTGCGAAGGTGCATCATAAGATTATGACTGTCATTCACATCATTCCAGTAAAAAAGACGCACATATCCAAAAATTTTGGAGAATAAATTTAACCTGGTGCAATCGTGCTCTTTTCTGGAATATTTTATCTTCATATGCACCCACAGCTTGAATAAAATGCTCCACTCTACTTAAATTTGGCTGAGAAAACAGAAAGTTATAAAGAAAAATTTCTGAGCAATCTTACTAGAAGTTGATAAATGTGGTGATAGAACCCACTGGGAAGCAGCCAAAAATTTTAGTTGAACATTTAGCTCAAAAGTTTGAGTACCTTGCTGCCATCAGTCAAATACCCACCAAGCACCCTAAATTCCTTCTTATAAACAGCCATCAGCAAGTTGATTGCACCCTGAAAAAAGGAACAAAAATCAAAAACAAATGTTGTCTTTTTGCTTGGTTATGATGTAGTTAATTTATTTCAGTGTAGGGAAAAATCCTAAGCAGCAACTCAAGGAAACCACAAGCTGTACTTTAGACAACTATTTACAAACCTCGCGGATCTCCAATGTGGGCATGTGTGGCAGGAAATCATTGCCAACAAAGAAACATATGAATATAAAATCATCCACAGTACGTTCCAAATCAATCTCAAACGGAGGATTGGGAATTCTGAATTCATACTCCAAATACTCTCTAAGAGTCCAAATGTTGAGAAACTGCATCAAGAAAAGAGTTATGAAGCAAAAAGGGCTAGATAATGCATCATCATGGAAGATGTTTACACCCAAAACTTTCAAATATCTTTATAATAACCTACCTGGTATGGTTTTTTGGGCACAGCAACATCATTGCCTTTCTCATCAAATTCTCCTGCCTTCCTCTTCGCTTTTCCTTCACAAGCAGCTGCTAAATGACCTGCCTGACCACATATGAAGCATTTGTCTTGTTGTCCAGGAGTGAAAACAATCTGAGACATACCATTAAGAAGGGATGTTAAAGAAAAACACATTCAACATTTAGCATATGGGTCACAGGTAATTAAAAAGAGAGAGTGATACATCCACTTATTATGATGATTCATCAACCTTCATCGTAATAAGTGAAGGTTTAGCAGATGAGTTACAGATATTTGAAAAAGACTCATTATCCAATTATTCTCAGATTGATGACCAAGCCTTTCATCAAAATTGACATTCCTTTACCTCTCTCTGCTAATTAACTAAAACTAATAACTAAGAAACAGCATGAAGAGTTCAAAATTGAATTTGTTTTTAGAAGGCAAATATGTCTAAACAACAAGACACAAACCTCTCGAAGAATTGAAAAATGAACCTCATGAGTAGCCAAAGCCAACATAATTAAATCAGCATCCTATCAGAAGCACCAATGAAAAGAGAAAAGAATGTTAGTCCGGAAGGAAAAATAACAATTACTTTAAAAAAGATCATGGGTCAGTTAAGGAAGAAATATACCAAACCATACAGACAATGGCGTGTATTTGGATCATAACCAGGAAGGTTTCTTTGAAGACGGATATAGGACATGACTTTGTGTTCCCCTTCACCAGGAACATTTGCATCAGAAAGAACAACCTTCACAAAATAGAAATGTAAACAGAAATTCAAATATTATGCATTTGCTATGGTTACACACACCAGACGGTAGGTATAGCATTATCTCTGTCGAAGATAACAAAACATTGCATGAGGAAAAATAAACAAGGGACCACAGCAAAGGTTATACCTTGATTTTCTTCCATCCAGGATCATAGTTTAGTCTAAGATGAATATAGTACTGCAATGCAATTGACAAAACAGCCATGAATTCAGTTCCAGGAGTGATAACATTGGAATCAAAAGTTTGAGATGTCTCCTTAGGGGGAAGCTTCCTGCCCTCCCTCTCAAACTCCTCTCTTAGCCTTTCTTCTTCAGCGGCCTGCGATACAAATGTTGAATGACTGATAATATTAAAATGGTGTATTTCCTGCCGTGTTCAGTTTTCCTCCTTTAGAAGAATTGTGGAAAAATAATAACAAAGTGATATGAAAAAGAAACCATAATGAATGCTGAAAACCTAGAAAATCCCAAAAGGCATTAAGAAATCTAAGAAAAATACAGCCTCAGATATCCCTAGTGGTTAAATATATGTTCATTAACAGAATCTTTAAGGTTTCAAAACCAGTGAACTTCCGTATATTCCATATATGGTTAGAGCATGATGTTTCCATAACCAGGAATTTATCTATTGAGCAATCAAAAAGTTCACCAAGGATAAATGCAGTTTACAAGATGCAACTAATTAACAGGGACTATAAAGCAGGTATCAGAATCATAGGCTCTAGTGCTCTCATTTCAAACAAACAAATTGATAAATTTGAAAACCATCAACTTTCCAGAGGAAGAAGAACGGTGATTTTCATTCAATGAACTGTAAATATTCCTTAAGAATTCTTTAGTTCTTTATCTAATGGGCGTCCCTTCAAGAGTTGTTTCTATATCTTTATGAATATTTTTCCTTCTTCTATAAGTAGTTGTTAAGCTAGCCTATGTGTTTTATCCACAAAACTCGTGTTACTTCAATTGGCTTTCAGATTTCTAAGCAACCACTGTCAGCCATTGCATCCATATATAAACTCTACCAAATAATTTCACCTAGTATAAAACATAACTAACACAGCAATTTTAACAGAAAAACTAAAGTGGGTTTTGCTGATCAAGAACCAATAATCAGTGTCACTCTCCAGCTGCATACAAATGGAGGAGCAAGCCATTTTTAAGGTACGCACATACCGCATCAGATGCATCTTTAGCTGCTCTAAATCGCCTAGACCGTTGCTGATTCATTTTCGCCCGTGGTGCAACTCCATCTATAAGTTGTTCCCACACAATCAGTATCACACACAAATCAAATTTACAGTAAAAGAAAACAACTCGGTTTAAATTACTTACCGATTGCCATGTATAGCAATTTTCGAGGCCTCACCATCACGAAAAGCCTGTCAATATAATCAAACATACACTGGAACACCTCACCGAATGAAGTCGGTGAAGGCTGCAAGAGGAAAAGAAAGTTACAAAATAAATAAATCACATTGTTAAAAAGAAAATCAAATCCAGTTCAATTCAATTTCATTAAAATCAAGTGAACATTCTACAACACAATTAAATTAAAAATACACAAATTAAATGCAAATAAGCAAAAAAGAGCGAAAAGAGCGCGAGGGAGAATCCAAATCGTACTCTGTCTTCGGGATGAAAGCAGGGGTGAATAATCCCGTTCATATCGAGATATAAATTATCATATTCGATGTTGTTAGGGTTAGGTTTACTTGTATCCACAGGAATTTTAACGCCTTCGATAACTACCGGTTCTTCTTCGATCACATCAACCACCACTAGAGGATACTTCTCCGCTAACCACCGATAAAAAGCCGGCACTCCCATCGCAAATCACTCCGATCAGCAAATTACCGGTCTAACTCGCTTGAAAAGGCCTAACTGATTATGGCAGAAACAGCAAACAATGAAGTAAACCCTAGCACTAACTAGCTAGAGAGAATATGAGAAAGCACAATTTTTCCGTTGCGTGCGTGGTTATTGGTAATGTTTTAGGATTTGATTCACGACAGCGAGTTAGGGTACGGGGATAAATTGTTGTGACGAGGAAACCCCTACGGGGTTGGGCACGATATGAGATATAGGAAAATAACTGCCATGAAGTTTAGGGGTGTTTGTGTCTTTTTACAAGGAGAGAGGGCCAGCGGGTCGATCGGGTGCTGGGATTGCATTGTTCTCTCGTGCAACGAAGATTTTCGACACGAGATATTTATTTTTGGAGCTTTATTTTTCATAGATTTTCAAGGTGCATTCTCCTGTTAATGAAATGAATAGTAATTTCAACCAAGAAAAAATGAATACTGACAAAATATTCTAAATAAAATTTATATCTACAAATACCATGAAAAAAAATATATATGTCAATGAAGTTCAAAAACAAATTATATAATGTGAATATACTTTAATAAAATAAATTAAATATTTTTCAGGATATGTACTTACAAACAAGATAGTGTAATACAAAAGAAGCATGATGGTTGTTCGTGACGAAAAAAGGAAGAGGAAGCTAGAGTTAAAGAGCACAGGCATATTATAGAGAGATTACGAGATGAATTGCCCGCGCGCTGCCGC
>Ga0307509_10011794_pt1 | contig 10526 bp, 11 predicted proteins | sample 10_EM_MG_FD_202245 | JGI IMG/M metagenome (GOLD analysis project Ga0307509, IMG submission 202245) | Populus trichocarpa ectomycorrhiza microbial communities from riparian zone in the Pacific Northwest, United States - 10_EM | ecosystem: Host-associated > Plants > Roots > Unclassified | place...
ATTTCCACCCCGACCTTGGAAGGAGCACGATCTTTTCTGGACATGAGATGGTTGAATGCATCGGGACGATGTCCTCAAGGTCTGCAACTTCGACGATCCACGGAAGGTTTGTCGATTACATGATCCGATTTGCTAATGATCACAGTCGAAATTCAGGGCGACGCTCTCCTGTTGGTGAGCAACCTGACTTACCGAATAGTGGGCGAGTCTAATTGGTTCGAAACCATCAACTTGTGCTCTGCAGCATACGTTCTTCAGGGGAACTCCCCCAGCGATGGTTTCGTCGGATCGCAACTGGTGCCAGCCAATGGCCAGGATTTGGAATCGCTCTAGCCAAGTTCCTGTATGGACTATATGAGAAAGTGTACGTGAGCACCTTATAATGTCACTGTAGTCCGCCGACATCGCGATATCTTCTTGGAGCATACACCGTTTACCTAACCACCTCAGAATGACCCGGGCATCTTTTTCTAGTTTCTCTGGTGATTGATTGCACCCTGTATACTGTTTACCGTAGGCTAGCTGACGTTCATCACGATTCTGCCTTAATCCTATGGCTTCTGTTGCATATTGCACATGTAACTTCGATTGGTAGTGACATTCTGTTGTACAGTACATGTAAAATTGACATTATAATACACATGTTGAAGGAATATCCATGGTAATCAAAGCCCGAACGCTGGCAAGATCTTCATTGACGAGCTAAATCATTTGTTTGCGGTGGCGATGGCGTCGTGTGCTTCTATGTCAATGTCGAACACGTTGACTTGCCAGACGGGAGTGTGTGTTAAACCCGGAGAAATGGTCCGGAGAATAGACGCTGTGGTCACGATAAAGGCGAAGACGGCGAGAGTGGTGAACGGGCTCTAGTATGACAAGACACCCTTATTGTGAGGCATTGGTGGGTAGAAGACAGGAAGGCGTACGTCAGGCAGCAGAAGGAGGGAATGCAGGGACGACAAGGCCAAATAAAGAAGTGTCCATTGACTGCGACAAAACGGTTCTTTGCCTTGAAAGGGAGACGCAATTGCTCCAGGAACTCCACCAGAATTCCACTCAGTGCAGGGCTGGAGGGAATACTAGACTAGAGTTATGCGACGTGTTTCTGTGAATACAGTCAGTAGATAGGATGGAATGACATGTGACAATTACGAACCGCGATCTTAAAGATAGGACCACTCCTTTTCGACGACAATAATTTTGCCTTCGATGATTTTTGTCGCACTGAGGCCCAGCATCGATGAGCGTACGCCGAAGACGGGTCGTTCTCAATGACAACGCCGTGTCCTCTCGCAAAATCGCAGCAGATAGCTTGTCTGCCTTAACATCGGCGGTCCGATAACAACAACCGCAGGCATATCGCAGCAACGGTTTTTGTTGAAGGAGACGGAGGGCGTTGGCTTCACGACCTTCGGTTCAGGTGTGCTCGGTGCCTTCGAAACAACTGGCGCTCCTCCTCCAATGGCACTAATAGGCATATAACGTTCTGCTACTGGCCAACGCCTGTTGTTCACACTCCGAAGCCAAGCGCCGTGTACCATACGACAGTGGTCAATGTGTCAGACGTGAGTCGAACTCGGAGGAATGTCGAGAAACAGCCTGAGGTAGAGCTGTTTAATCTTCGAGATCGGACGATTGTAGTAGGTCATAGGTCAAAGCCTGGTGCAAGGGCAGATAGGTGGCAAGCCTGACACGATGAAGACAGTGGTCCATTGCCGCGCTGCACGACAGATGATGGTGGTGGTGGAAACTGCACTACGTCTGAGTCGCGAAGTCCTCATGTTGTAAGCTGGGACTCACGGGTAAGTCAACACAAGCGAGTGATAAAATATCCAAAAGATATAGTAGCGTAAGTATGTGAGAGGGACATGGGAGATGTGTCCACATTGACAAATCCACGGCTTGGGAGGGTTCCTCACGAAACCACAACCACCGGTGATAGATTACGAGCCTTGGACTGCACTCGTACGATTGGATATGGATGGTAGGGGATGCACTTCGGAAAGAGAGACGAGGGATATTGGGAGTTGCTGCTGTCGCGGTTGGTAGAAGGCTTGAGAAATCGACTTTGTTGAGTTTCCTCAGAAACCAAAGATGCCTCTCCTGTAAACAAATCATCGAAATGGGTTCATCAGGCCACAGAAAAACATACGAAGTACGAGATCATTTCGTTGATAGCTCTGTGGGCTTGCTGGGGACATATCAGAACGAACGCTGCGAGCACAACCCAGTTTCAAAAATTCAGCTTTCCACCAGGCAGCAAACATTGAGAAGGATGAATGGAACGAGAGAAATCGCATAACTTGGATGAAGGCGATGTCGATTTCAAACTCAGCCGACGGATCCAACTCGACGATAATCGATAACCGCCCGCTCACTCACTCCCACCATCAACATGAGCCGCATGATGAGCGACAACAATGAAATTCGGGAGAAGTACCGTCAATTTCGCATTCTTGTCATCGGACGTGCCAACGCCGGCAAAACAACTCTCTTGAAGCGAGTCTGCAACACAGACGAGGAGCCTTGCATCTATGATGAAGAAAATAAAAACTTGGTACGTTACCTGTCAGCCGGGAGACCCCTGTTCTGATTCTCACATCCTTGCATTTAGTTGGAGCCAACAAAAGAGGCACGCTCTTCTTTCCGTCACGGAGAGTGTCATGTTGACATTCTTACTTTATCTAGCGTGGTGTTCATGACATCAATCGTCCTTTTGCCTTCAAGAGCAACCCGGAATTCTTGTTTCATGATTCTCCTGGGTTTGAAAGTGGAGATGAGCGCCAGCTTAAGGATGTTCAGGACTTCATTGCAACACATGCAAAGGCAACAGAAGTTGAGGATCAGCTTCATGCTATCTGGCCAGTTCCTCAATCCTACTTGTTGCCCTTTTCTGACTTTATCCTATAGGTTCTGTTTCACACCTGATTTTGCAAGACCTCTTCTTGGATTGGAGCAGAGGTTCTTCAATGAGAAACGGGCAGGGAATGGTTTCTTATTGTTCTTCTTCTGTCTTTCTTGCTTCTGACATTGCTCAGTTCCAGTGATTGCCATCTTCACTAAGTTTGATGATCTGATCACTCAAGTTTATGATATGGACTTGGAAGATGATGAAAATCGTAAAGCTGCAGAACAGGCATTAGAGGAAGGTTTCCGAGTTCCATTGTTTGAATTTGCAGATCCACCAAAGGCTTCTGTGTGCTTGGAGTGTATGTATGAGTTTTTACTTTTTGGTGGGACAACTCAACTGCTATTTTTAGCTCTGCATGAGAATAAAGGTAATCACCAGGATCAAGTGAAAGAACTGATGAAAGAAACTGCTGGATCTCTTGATGATCTTGCACTCAAGATATTGTTTGTCTCGGTTCAGAAGAACAATCTGGAGTTATGCATGGAATATGCTGTGAAATAGTATGTGTCTTTGACATATGTGTCTGTATATCAACTCATTTGTGCAGTTCATTTGAATACAGTCTGGAATATTCAATGGTATATTTTTATAAACCAAAGTTTCTTCTGAAACTGAAAATATATTAGGAAAACCTGTTTTTGCGCTGTTTTGAATGGTTTAATTATATATATGTAAGTGAAATATATATTTATAAATTCATTACTAATAATAATCTCAGAATTCTGTGAGTACAAAATAAAAAACTTCAAAGGTGAGAGAAGTTCTGTATATTACAGATGTTAGGTCTAATAAAATTATAATAGCAACAATATCAATGATGGTAAAGAAATATGTATGTATCAAGAATATTGGATTGAACAAAAACCAATAATTATATTTAGAAAGTAAGACCTACTTTTGAATTTAAATAAGCAGTTGTCTAACAATCAAGAACAGTATGTGAGTTGTTTAAACTCTTCTTGCTAAATAATCATACTAAAATATATAAGGAAAACACAGTAAAACATTTTGAATAACTAACTGGTATATATCAAAACACTGATTGATACAGGAGGTATGATATAAAATTAGGAAAGTGGTAACTAAATATTAATACTTTGACATAAAATATTCAAAGGAGGTGAGTGACTATTAAACAATACCAAAATTATTAATAATACATTCTTTTGAATTATGTTAGGATGTGAGTGAACTGTGAATCTGAATATTTCTGATATGGCCTTCTGATCCTGTACTTAGGATGTGAGTGCATCTGAGTTGTGCTTGTGGTTCTGACAAGGCCCTCTGACCCTGTGATTAGCAAGTGAGTCCATCTGAGTTGTTCTTGTGGTTCTGACAAGGCCATCTGATGCTGTGCTTAGGGAGTGAGTCCATCTGAGTTGTCCTTGTGGTTGTGACAAGGCCATCTGACCCTGTGCTTAGCGAGTGAGTCCATCTGAGTTGTTCTTGTGGTTCTGACAAGTCCATCTGATCCTGTGCTTAGTTAGTGAGTCCATCTGAGTTGTGCTTGTGGTTCTGACAAGGCCATCTGACCCTGTGCTTAGCAAGTGAGTCCATCTGAGTTGTTCTTGTGGTTCTGACAAGGCCATCTGATCCTGTGCTTAGCAAGTGAGTCCATCTGAGTTGTTCTTGTGGTTGTGACAAGGCCATCTGACTCTGTACTTAGCTTGTGAGTCCATCTGAGTTGTCCTTGTGGTTCTGACAAGGCCATCTGACCCTGTGCTTAGTTTGTGAGTCCATCTGAGTTGTCCTTGTGGTTCTGACAAGGCCATCTGACTCTGTGCTTAGCTTGTGAGTCCATCTGAGTTGTCCTTGTGGTTCTGACAAGGCCATCTGATCCTGTGCTAGGCAGTGAGTCCATCTGAGTTGTCATTGTGGTTCTGACAAGGCCATCTGATCCTATGCTTAGGCAGTGAGTCCATCTGAGTTGTGCTTGTGATTCTGACAAGACCATCTGACCCTATGCTTAGCAAGTGAGTCCATCTGAGTTGTTCTTGTGATTCGGTCAAAGTTATCTGATCATATAATGTGTAATATTTTGATAAACCTTTTTACTTTATATACCAATTAGCTGGTAAGCATATTTAGGCTTCAATATTTAATTCTTTATTTACATATTCTCAGTCATTCAATTCTCATCAAGCAAGAAGATTCCTTAATGCCAAGCATTCTGTAAGTTTATTTTTCTAATCAGTATATGCAAATTTTAATATACAATTTTTACTTAGAAGCCCTCTCCTCTTCTTTTTGCAGGTCTGTTGGAAATTTTCTCCTTTTCTCCTTAATTTGAGAACTTTGATTCATTTCATTCAGAGCTTATCATTTGTACTGAAAACTCCTTTTGGCACATGCCTACTGCTGCAAGCTTTATTGATGCCTTTAAACAAGCTTCTGCATTATATGAAGAATCTGTTGAAAACAAAGTTGCCACTGCTCTTCAAAATCTTGGATCTTATCCATCTGAAGAACAACTCCAAGAGAAATTCAAGTCTGATTTGTATAAACTCATTCTGGAACACAGGCTTAGTATGTTTTTTTCTCTCTCTTCTTGACTTGCAACTTATAATCTGCATAGTGCACAACTAAAATGTCAATTCCACAGTCCAAGCTTGATTTTGGAGAAAGAATTTCCTTTTCTTTTGGATTTGTTACAAAGTGTTATCCAAGTTTGTAAAATCAAAAATTGTCTCAAAAATTGTTACATATTTTCTTGATTATGAACTTTAAAGAACACTTAACAATCCTGGCAACATAGATCATACTGTATAAATATCTGAGTGTTGAGATGCCAGCATAAGTTGATTAAAAACTGCTTAATTAAAATTCAAGCATCAGAATGCCCATGTATTCACTTAAGCTGTCTGATATTCAATCAACATGATGGAGAAAGGCACAATTTCTGAACTCAGGAAGGAAAAAAAGCCAACCATCAATCAATCAATCAATCAATCCTTCTAATAAACCTCTTCTCCCTCTCTCCAACAACCTTCAAAACACCCTCATTCTCCAACCCCCTAACAACCTCTCCAAACTCAACAGCATCAACCTTCACACTGCTCTGTTCACCCAACATCTTGACTACCTCTATCCACTTCATTCCACCCTTTGTTTTCCCTCCCTTGTTATCCAAGAGAGCCATCAACTCCTTCCTCATATCCTCCCTCAACCTCCTCTGGCCACTCCCCATGCCAGAATTGATCAACCCCATATCAATCTTGCCTGTTCTAGGATCCATCGCACTCGTCTTGATAGCTTCCCGCATCAGCCTGCTTGCTTCGTGCACATTGGCAACTTGGACAAAGTCGGAGAATCACATTCGGGCATGTGCTTCAGAGAGATGGATGAGCGATTCAAGTTGGCGGGTCGTTGCTGTTATTTGTTTCTCAGAGTTTGGGGTGGTGCCGGTGGAGGTGGAAGAGGAAGGGTGACGCAAGTCAATGTAGGCCAATACGAGCGCTTCGCTTGCCTCTTGGGAAATTATGGGGTTGATGTGGGTTTGTGCATATGTTATGTAGGCTGACAGGTCTCCAAGGGGCTGTAGATGTTGGTTGGTTAGTTTTGAAATGTGATTGATTGGTAAGAAAAGATATCTTACCAAATGCTCTTCTTCCTCTTCTTCCCTCCCCCTTTGTCTCCCCCCACTTCCAGCTCCCTGTGCTTCATCGTCAAGGTACAAACCCACAATATGCCTTGCAAGCTTCCTATCCAAATCCTCATCTACTGTATCCAGCACCAGATACAATAAATCGAATCTCGAGATCAAGGTAGGCGGCAGATCGATATTCCTTGTTATGGGCAAGTCAGGATTGTATTTCGAGTTGACAGGGTTAGCAGCCGCGAGGATAGAGGTTCGGGCATTTAGGGTTGTTATTATTCTTGCTTTGGCTATTGACACTGTTTGTTGTTCCTTTTCGGGAGGAGTTAGAAAGGTATGAAAAGCCTTGCTCGACTTGCTTACCATAACTTCATGCAAGGCGCTCCTCGTCGCATCTGACATTTTGTCGAATTCGTCGATGCAGCAGACACCTCCGTCGCTTAGTACGAGTGCGCCACTTGATGATGTATTGTATTAGTGTACTAGCAATTTTTATTTGACAACCATGCTACCTTTCCAAAATGAGCTGCTTGGTATCAGCATCCCTAGTGACGTACGCAGTCAACCCAACGGCAGATGACCCTTTTCCGGAGGCGTAGACTCCTCGAGGGGCAATTTTATGTACATACTGTTCAAGGTCAGCAGTTGTCCATCAAAAAAAAAAAAAAAAAAAACTAACTTGTAAAATCTGACTCTTACTAACACCTGGATCACCAACCATAAGCACGTTAATATCACCTCTGAACCTCGGTCCACCGGCTCCGCCGCCACCGCCTTTTGCGATGTTCTTGTTCGTCCCTCCAAAGAGCTGGAGCAAGATCCCCTTTTTGACATCTTCAAGGGCGTAGATGGATGGAGCAAGGAATTGAGCAAGGAGCATGTAGATGTCTGGATTTTGTGAGAGCGCTCGGAGTTTTTCCTCCATGAGAGTTTGGGCTTCATTGGTGGTCGTTGGGTCGTTTGCAGAAGGACCCGTGTTGTTGTAAGTTGAGAAGGGATCACCGATACCAGGTGTTCTATCACCACTTGTAGGACGGGTGCTCTTGTCTAGTCCAAGTCCTTCTCCTGATGATGAAGATGATCCAAGCATAATGCCAACATGCACCGCATCTACGAAAGTCCTCTGCCTCGGGTTGGCTCTAACGCCCACACTCCTGAAAATCCCACTAACGCAAACTCTATCACCCGGTTTGGCGAGATCCACCAATTCATCATACACGCACACCTCGACGCTGTGTGGAGTCTGGCCAGCAGGTACCTCGTCTGGTGTCTCTTGGATCTTCCAAATCTGGCGGTCGGCAAAGTGGGAGCGGTTGTGGATCAGGGTGAGGGACTGCTGTTGGGAAGCGCAAACGTCGCACGGACAGACTGGTGGCTCAGTGATTTTTCCGCGAGAGACGGAGAGTGTGGTTGCAAGTTTGACAGTGAAAGAAGGCAGTTTGGAGGTCCGGTAGGAGAGGGGAGGTGCGTAGGAGGAGACCATTTAGGGAGATTAGTTTGTCGGTGTCTAGACGGTGGTGTAAGTTTTTTTTCCCTTTGCTTTGAAAGATAGCTTACCACTTGGGTTCAACCCCCTCATGTTGCCGACTTGTACGCCAAACGGACGGACTTTGTAGACTTTCCCGAGGATTTCTGCCATTTCTTCTTCGCCTTGCTTCCCAACCATGCCTTCCATGCCCGCTGTCTGATCCGCTTCTGCAAGATTGATCATGCAGTCTTTCAGGACTTGATCCATGGCAGGTATCACTTCTTGAGGGTATTTGAGTAGCTGGGTGTGTAGCTTCTTGGAAGGCAGGTAAGCTAATAGGTTGACGATGTCGAGGTTGAGATTGGTTTCGCTGGTTTGGCGCATGGTGCGCAAGTACGGTTCGTACATTAGCTTTTCAGCTTCTTCCGGGGAGGCGAATGGCCTTGCGATCGTTCTAGTGGTGGGCGTGGACCTATCGTAGGCTGCTCTGTATTTAGGCTTGAAGCCCCGTAGGAAGTCATGGAAGAGGGACATCGTTTCTGTTAGGTTTACGGTTGTTCCCCATATTGCGCGGATTTCGTCTGGCTCAGAGGAAGGATGCGGTGCATTTGCAGAGAGGTTTGGGTGAGGTGGGTCAGAGTTGATATTTGGCTGGGGCTGGTCCGAATTGATTCTGTTGGGACGACGGGGAGTCAGAGAAATGGAGGAGTGGATATCTCCTCTCAGGTTTCTGTCGGGCTCGATGGAAAATCGAGCGGATCCGAGTCTTGAGAACGGGGTATCATTGGAGATGAACTTCCTGGACATATATGAGAATGAAAACAGCGAGAAAAAGAGGAGACTAATGGGTGAAAAGAGGGGTTCTCATTGGTGTGACCATGCGGCGTGCAAGAGGAGTGCCCTGCACAGACGGGGTGCCAGCGAGGAAGAGCGGATTGTGAGGGGGTGTGCCCAGGACAGACGTGCCCGCCATTTTGACATCTTCTTGGTCTGAAGCGGGGAAATCCAGTGCTGGTGGTGAAGACATTAATGAAGCAGAGAGAGCACGACGCGACGCGGCTGGGATGTCAGTTTAGGGCCGGACTGATGGCCTCGTTGCACATGATTAAAAGCTGACTGCCAATGACTGTGAGCGATCAAGTGTCCTTACTCTCCCCCCGTCTCACAGTGCACGTGACAGTAAAAAAAATCCAAAAAATATATACCAAACAACCTACCTAACCCCCTAACCTTCCTAACGTCCCCTAACCACCCTAAGCTAACTCCTAACCTCCTAACCCTCTAAATTAACATCCTAACCAACTAACCCTAACTGTGAGTAACCACTCACATGGTCAGATATTGCCTTTTTTGGTATGTGAGACGGTGGGAGAGCTAGGCCAGCTGCAAGCGAGCCAATGTCGACCCGCTATGAATCCGCAGACGAGTTCTCGCTCGTGGAAGAGCCGTTCATCCCAGGTGGTTATCCCCTTCTCAGCGCCTCAGCCCTGCCTCACCACTCCTCCTCTTTAAATTTCTCGACTAAATCCACAAAATCAAAGCCAAACGAGTCAGAAGAAACACAAACCCTAGACCCAGAAAACGAGAACGAAATAGATTACATGACCTTGCCCCCGCTCGATGGCGAGGAAGGCGAGCTCATAGATGACGAAGCTTGTTACTCTTCGGCCTGCGGCTGAACCAAAATGGGAATCTTGGACGCCTTCGATAACGGGACTCACAAATTGGCACTGATAAGTGCGTGCCAGAGCTCCAATAACCATGGACCCGATTCGAGTTGGGAAATCTTCCCTCGTCAATTGTATCTTCCAAGTCAATCTCAAACTGAACGTAATGTTAAATCAGGAGATCAACATAGCCCATCGCTGAGTGGGAAATGCCAACATTTGACTACGAATACACATCGCCTGAAATTTACGACAACCAGGCGGTTCATTTCTTCGCTGTAAGAACTCACCAAACACTCCAGGGTATGTGCTGTCTGGTAAGAATGAGAACCCTCTGTGTATGTTCGAAACCACTTATGTTTGCTTTATCCTTTTTCATCTGCGTCACAGACTATGTATCCAAATGGCACCCCGGACTGGGTCAAGATTGCTGGAAACTGGCGACAAGTCTTCTAACCCTTGCTGACGACCGTAAGCCTTGAAACACTTCCCATTTCCATCCCGCTCTTACACCCATATCGCAGCAAAAACTCTGTCATTGTGGCATTTACCAAATTCGATCTACTCATTATTGAACACTTCAAAAATATCGCGCATTGTGAAAAGGAACGGCCCAAACAGAAGGCCCAAAGTCAAGCGCAAACTGGTTTCGACCAGCTACAATCGAAGTCTGGCAGTCCCATTCTCAAGTAAGATGTGTGAAGGTATCTCCTGTGGAATACCGTCGTTCGTACCTTTCTTTTCCTATATTTGGGACATACACTGTGAGACCCAAGGGGTGGGAAAAATTCACCTTTAAGGAGGTAATGTCAAAAAAGCAATGGATAAGGTTGTGATGTAAAAACCTACCTTTTGTGGTGGAATTTCTTTCCACCACAAAAGGTA
>Ga0307509_10011796_pt1 | contig 10524 bp, 14 predicted proteins | sample 10_EM_MG_FD_202245 | JGI IMG/M metagenome (GOLD analysis project Ga0307509, IMG submission 202245) | Populus trichocarpa ectomycorrhiza microbial communities from riparian zone in the Pacific Northwest, United States - 10_EM | ecosystem: Host-associated > Plants > Roots > Unclassified | place...
ACCGAATTGCCCGTTCATCTCGCCCTTTGCGACCCTCTGTCTCTTCCATAGCAAGTTGCAACTTTCCCTGGGCCATGTTCCAGCTGACAGGTTTTAGTGCACCATCAGAACTCCGATCCTTGTATTGACGGCCACCCAATTTCTGCGAGAGATACCAGATAAGACCAGAAAATGAATTCTGGTACGGCGACTGCGGATATATGATGGGCGCAAAGATCGTGAAGATATAGAGAATACCGGTGATGCCGATGGGGATAGTAGTGCCTAGACCGACTGTCGTGTTGATGTTCAACACAAAGTCGCAAAGGCCCAATAAGAAGAGGAAGAGAGATACGTGGAGGAGACCAGGAACAGCTTCTGCTACAACAGGCATGTACCACCCTTCTGATCCTTCATGCAAGTATTGTCGAAGTCGCGCACTCTTCAGAGGATCGCTGTACCGTTGGAAGACATGCATGTATTCGCGCACCCATTGCTGCACGAGGGTCGCGAGGAGTGCTGTGGATAGACTGAAGATGAGGGCCATGAACCAGAATGCATTCACGCGGAGGTCGGATGCCAGTGGTTTGAAAGAAGGGAAAGGGGGCGGTGGAGTGGAAGAGATGGAAACCTGTGGAGCGATGGAGGATATTTGGTGGGAGATCTGATCAAGGATAGCGACGTTTTGTTGGAGATAATAGACCATTTGATCTGCAGGGCTGACTTTCAAGTCTTGTTTGCTGTCGATTATGAACGCGGTGAGGATGGCGGAAAATAAACCAGCCTGTGGGATCATGAATCAGGATGGTCATGTCTGTAGGTATGGGCTAAATATAAACGGACAAATATGAGGACACCATCCATATCTTCTTTCAGTGTTTGAATTCGGGCCTCGTCGTAGCTCTTGGCTTCCTTTCCGTAAAGGGTCCATAGAGAGTTAGCGCTTCCGTCAAAATCTCCTATCATGCGCTTTTCTTTAAGTCCTTCTTCAGGACTGCTGTCAAGAGTAACATCGAAAGGTAGGTCCTTCACTACTGATCGTTTAGGTTTCCATAAGATTATTGGGCACCCCGGGGCAACATGAGGCATACACACCTGAAATTCCAGAATTTACATCAAACTCTGACAAAGTTGTTGCGTCAGCCTGAACCTCTGGTCCAACTCGTGTCGGCGCGTGCCCTATATCGTCCAAGTCTTCATCGTCCGGCTGGCAGCCATTTATCTCGCGAACCTCGCTTGCACTGTATCCTACTTATCAATAAAGGAGTTGGTGAGGACTATTTAGCCCGAGATGCAATGGTGAGGAATAAGCCATAAGTCGCACCTTCCTTATCCGAGATGACGATGCCTTTCTGTGCCCCGGAGTTGACATCTTGGTCATTCGTCACCAACAGTGGCGGACTGATGGACAGACCCGAACAGAGTACCATCTTATGTAGCCCACTTCCTCTCACCTCTTTCTCGAGATCCATTAGCACGCAAACAATATACAAGATAGTGGACACACCTAAGGGGTGTGGGGCATCGCGCTGGGCCTCAAGGTCGACGTTGTGATCCGATAGAGTGGATGTCATGGACATGAATGCCAGAAAACAGGTGATCGTGCAGCAGTGGGAAATTGTGGACAGTGTGGACCCACAGGTGCCCATACTATATGCTTTGTCGATGTACGACGTCGTCAGGGAGCAATCGTATTAGAATGGGCCAGGACGAAATTCTAGATATGACGATAACAATTGGGGCACAAGGACCGTCCAGGCGGTCTGATGATGCTATGAACCCTGGGAAGTTTCTCGCCTTCAGCACTTAATGGCGGCCACAACCCGTTTGCACTCTCCGGTCTAAATTCATAGACATCGCTCACCTCGCTCACCAGTCAGGACTCAGGAGCTTCCCAAGAACCACGGCTCGCATCGTCAGTAGTACTCCGTACTCCGGCCAGGGAGACTCAGTGACGTGATTGACTAGTGACTCGGCTGTGTTGTATCCACTCACGATATAAGACGCGGCCTTAAGAGAAGCTGTAGGAAAGGAACCATGCCAGTGACAGCACAAAAAAGGTTGCCCGAAATGGAACAACTAAAAAAGGTTACAAAAAAAATAATACAACAATACACACACGCAAACTCTTTTCTCTCACCACACAGACGTTATCCTTCTTGTCCTCATCCCCCCTCGGCGCTCATTCTCGAACACCTGTCGCTTTGAATTATGATGGCCGCTATCGCACCGTGACCGTACCGACGTCAACATACTGATTCTCGCGCTACCTATACCCACTGCCACACCTTTCGTAGCGTCGTCACTATTTCCACTGTCACGCCTCACGCTTTCTCAAGGAACTTCGTTCTGTATCCTCACCAGCTTTCTCACATCTGGCACGTCTGTGTTAATAAATACTCGACCACCCTACTATTACCGCCATCATCATCAGCCGTGCTTTGTGTCAGATGTTGTCGGCTTTCAAAAGCCTGCGATTTTAAACCCAATTCCTTTTACCTTCTCTTCGGGAAGTTATTTCTTACCCTCGAAATACAACGCTGGTAGGTGTAATAGGTCCAACTGGACTAAAGATCACTCGACTCTGAGATGAGTGATTGCCGACTCGTCATCGACATCAATGCTGCAACTCGAAAGTGTTGTGAGAATTGTCCCGAGGGTGGGACGACTTCCTTTGGATGAGCTTTTCCTATGGTTGCACAATACGTGGGGAGCAAAGAACAAGGCTGTAGGGTCTGTAGCGACTCGATGTCAGTTAAACATCGAAAGTGTGGGAAGACGTCAATAGAGCAGCAGACACTTCCGGGACGCAGGGCCCACAGGTTTTGATCGACCACCGTACAGTGCTATTAGCAACGAGGGAAAATGACATCGCAAACAACAATACAATACAAAAATATAATAGCGCAATCATCTCCCACAGGTAAAAGACGGACAACGGGGGTTCGATGGTTCGAGAGTTACGATCGCGAGCCGACATATTTCTCCACGAGCGGCCGCCAGCACTCGGTCGAAAGTTGCATGTGCTCTCCCTCACATGACACTTGGATGACGCGACCGCTCTCGTCGAGGGCGCGCAGCCCAATCCAGTCTTCGACATACAGCGGCTGTTCGCGCATCGGCACAATCGCCTTCTCCCCACCCTCTTCCCTGTATTCCAAGCCGAAGACGGCGCTCAGGGCATCATCGCCCTCTTCCTCCGGAGGGTACGACCCGAACCAGGAGCTCTCCTTGGGCACGACTGTGCGGTCTTGCTCGAAGAGAACGAGGACGAGGGCATCAAGTTGTTTGAGATGCGTGGCGTACGTCGCGTTTTTGCGAGGCAGCTCGTTGTTGATCGATGTTAGGAAGTGATTCGATTCGAGGTATCGCGCGAGTTGGGCTGAATCGCGATAGTATTGCGCCTATTGGTGATAGAGGTGAAAGGCGGAGAGGGTGGAATTGTAATGTGAGTCGTTGCAAGGAAGGTAAAGAAAAAGGGCCCCGTTACCTGAACGAGATTCTCCTGCGCCCACTCATTGTACACACCAGCGCGTGCCGCATTCCGCACAAGGTTGCAGAGAATGTCGTAGGGCTTGCACGGGGGGATATCAGATATGCCCATGTGTTGCGATCCAAAGGTGATGAGATTCCGGATTGGCGGATTGTTGTAGCGTTCGAGGTATGCTCTAAGAAATTGCCCCCCTGGATGCGGTTGTCATCAGAAATGGGTCGTTGGCACCGTCCTTCGTTATTCGGTACACACCTTGGGAGAACCCCATTGCATCGAAGCCCCCTGACAGCTGAGGCAGGTGTTTAAGTTGTTGTGCGACGAGTTCCACTTGGTCGTCAACATTTCCATACTGCTCACGAATTTGTGTAAGCAAAGGTGAGCCGTAGTAAGGGCTACAGGGGAAGGCTCCAAACTCACGAAAGTAGCCCGTTTGTCCTCCTTCGAGTCCGGGTCGATATACACCGAGTATATGAATATCCCGGGGTGCATCTCCTCTATGTATGACTGAAATTTGAGAATGCCAGGCGAATCAAATGAATCACCTAAGGTGCGTTGGTTCATCGGCACGCGAAACGAATAATTGAAGGGAACGGAACAGACGGACCAAGCCCGTGCCAAATCACAAGGGGTCGAGGCTTTGAGATTCCCAGAACATCCTGCGCAGGCCTTGCCAGAGCCCCGATAGCAGAGATGAGGATGAAGGCACTTTGGTACTTCATGGTTGTGACTATCCGATCCGCAGCTCCTGCCGACTGCTCGCCGATCACGACGCGACGAATGTGCCCACTTGTTGTTACATGATGAATGTTAGTCACGTGCTGGGAAATTACAACCTTTTTGGTCTCGGAGACGACGCTGTCCCCGATGCTCGCATCTTCTTCGTGCAATGTCAGCGGGAGCGGGGCTGATTTTATGTTGGCACCTTCGCTGTCGGCTCCTCCATGAAATAGATTTGCTAATTCTCATGAGCGGCTCCTCATCTCACGAGTAGGCGTGCCGGTGTCTGCTCTAGGACTGTGCGGTGTTGGAGTCTGCGAGCGGGGCGTGGTACGTGGAGCTTGCGTCAAGGCAATCATAGGACCCAACTGTACACTCTCTGTGACCGTCTCCGGTATGGTCGGTACCTCGTAATCCAAAACACATACATACTGCCCGGTGCACGGCACAGAACGGGGGTTCTCCTTCAAGTTTCCGGGAGAGGTGGTAGGTTGTTGATGATGAATTTACAGCTCCGAGTCTTGGGGCACGACGGCAATGAGAACGCAAGTTCATGCGTACGTGACCAACCCAACAGGCTACTGTATCATTACCCCATTGACACGGGAGATTAGCCGGGATGCTAGGGGGAAGGACTTGGAAGTTTCTCAAAATCGACCAGCAATGAAAAGCTTTTGATCATGATAACTCTCGCTCGACAGGCGACGAATCTAAGCGTTGATTGGACGGTGCATTTTTATATTCAATGACATAAGAGGTGATGCCGCACGGGTATCAAGGCCAACCTTGATGCCCAGTTCCTGCGATGACGTTCGTCACGGACACTCTATACCAATCATGGCTGCGTCGTGCCACAGCGACGGGAACTCAATTCGCCCCAATGGTGATTTTTCGTTGAGTTACTTGCTTCTCATCTCACTTAGAAAAAAATATGCTCGAGATTCGGACACTTGGGCATGGTTCGAAGATGCCGGGGGAGGGGAGGGCCACACCATGACTCTGACTTGATCGATGCCCCACTTGAAACGCATAGACGAACAGAAGAATCATGTTTTCCCCAAATGTCGACGGGGCGAGCTTGGTTCCAAGGGGCATCAACCGTCGTCATATTCGCTGTCCGACTTTGCCCCTTCATGATACCGTTCCCGGAAGGAGTGACAAGATAAATCGGACATTGCACAATGAAAAGCCACCGCGGTTTGTTACCTTGTTCGCCATCCTAAAAACAGAGAGCAATAATACCGACCTTGAGGATGACACTTTGAAGAACGGAGGTTTACTCTTTCAGGTCTCGGCAAAGCCCACTGTCTCGGAAGATGTTGTTGTCGAGGGGGAAAGGACTGCTTCCGGGACATGAGTGCCTTCCAGGGGCTAAAATGAGGGAGGTAAGTTCGCCATAGGTTGCCACCCTTTCATTCAGGCCGTCATCCCCATGTCAAAAGAGCAGCCTGATCAAGGTAAGGTCGGTTGAATTTTTGATCCGGGGCATCACCGATAAGATGGTGTCGTCTCAAGCGGCAAGCTCACAAGACATCCGAGCTCGAATCTCGGTGTCTGATCGCGCAAAGTCATTTATCGTAACACCAGAGATCATTAGGTCTTGAGGCGGACTCTCAACAACCCAACGTCGCGGTCAGCATTGGCAGTTGTGGAATGGAAACCAAGGCACATTAATAATACATGGCACCTGCAGCACATTCCCCTGAATGCATTTCACCACCAATGGTATCGGAGGTGTGCCAGCGCCCAAGTGTAAGGGATATCCGCGGACCTCAGGTTGTCTACACCGACAATAATTTCAGTTAACGTCTACTATAGCAGACATGGGCGCCTAGATTGCAGAGGAAACGGCACCCATGAGATGGGGTGTTTCATTCTTCCTGCAAGCTACAAAAGGGGTTACACCTTAGCTTTACAAGCGTCGCTTATCTGAACACGGCGAGAGTTAGATCTAGAGCAAGCTCTTCCTCCAGATGCCATCGCCCTCTACGAGGATACATGGCCCACCGTAGAGCACCTTGTCCTCGAGTCCATTCGCATGAATGTAGCTAGTCACAGCGTCATCCTCGGCTCCCGGCTGCAACCAAAGGGAGGGGATGTTGAGCTCCCTTGCTTGCTGGAGCAAACTAAGCGTCACCTGTCCTCGCGGTCGCACCAGAAGAAACAGAAGAGAGAAACGAAACTGACCTTGGGGTTGGTCACGATGCTCACGGAGGTTTCTGTGGGTACAAGGAGATCCGTCAGAGTGGATACCGCTACCACTCCCTCGAGCTCGCTCTCCTTCTACACAGATGATACGACGCACGAATGAGTATTTCTCTTAGATGAAGAGGCGACGGGAAAAACGAACAGGGTGCACGGGAGTGACTGGCAGATTACGTGCCAGATACCACTGCAAAACCTGGGATGTCCACTCAAGTGAGCAACCGCCCCACCAATAGTCCAAAAATGATGGGTGCGTACTTTGGTGCCATACTTTGACTGATCTTTCGATGCACCGACCACGGCGTATCGAGATGACGAAAGGAATAACTTTTGTATTTCTGCGGCGGTGCGGGCCATTGGTCAGGGTTGATGACGATACGTGTCAGCCACCGAAGGATTAGATCAGATATTGTGGACCCGGCATGTGACCAAAAGAAGTCTTGATCGCAGCAACCAGTATTTCTGACCGCTTCCTCCTTCCCATGTATAGTGCGAAGACATGTGTGTGATGAGGAAGTGATGAGGATGCATCAGTCAGTGGTCGTATCAGTGAAATTGAGAGGCACGTGCAAGCGACACGCCCTTGACGCGTGCTCACCACGCGACTTTGGCCGTGCCTTCCCTGCTTCATCTTCTCTTGCGGCGGCTTGCTCGGACAGGAGCCACAGCTTTCATATCCCCAGCGCACGGCCGCTGCACCCTACCATCTACCATCCATCTAATATCCCCTCTCAACGTGAACCATGTCTTGGGTGCCCTCGCCAGCGACAGCGCGGCACCTCTTCTATGGTATTCTCATCGGGTTCTCTCTCTCCTTCGCGTCTACGTCTGTCATCTCCACGTACAGGAAACGTAGGGGTGACAGTGCGACTACGAGGGCTAACATACGCCCCGTCGAGCTGCGGAGTGATGAGGTATTGGACGGTGTGACGGGGTTGATCGGTGCGTGGTCTAGAAGTCGGCCCGTCATGTTCTGCTCACAGGATGGCCTGGGTAATAAGGAAACACTCCGTTGGTTCGAATTAATTCGCTCAGCGATGCGCTGGGTGTTGAGATTCTTGGCAAGGCAGAGGTGCGCATGGATCGCTAAAGTATGGTCATGTGGCGATGGCGTCGTCTCTGAGAACCAACCCTTATATAGTACCTCAACCCGGGGGGCAGCGTAAAGGACCGTGTTGCACTCAGATGTATGTTCAAATTGACGTCCGCAAAGGCCCGGCTCCCGTTAACCATTCGCTCACAAAGTGATCGAAGACGCTGAGCGCGAAGGACTCTTGCGACCATACACCGGTTCACGAATATTCGAGGGTACAGTTGGATCCACGGGTATCTCGATAGCGACGATTGCTCGAGCACGGTGCGTATCTTCCTCGCCTTTCGTATGCTTAAATCAGTCTAATCCTCAACTACAATGCCAGAGGCTATGACGCCAGTGAGACTATGTATTTATGAGTCAAATTCGCTATCTTGACCAAGTCGATTTTTTTAAAGCTATTATCATGCCCGATGATGTAGCTTTCGAAAAAGTGAAGGCACTGGAAGCTCTCGGCGCGGATGTTGAAAGGGTTCGACCTGCAAGCATCGTGGATAAGAATCAGGCAAGCATGATCGTCCAGTTCTGAAGTATTGTCGCTGACGAGTCCTTTTCTTGTAGTATGTGGTGAGTATGCCGTGGCCACCTGAAGGAGAAAGACCGCTCACGGTTGCACGAAGAACCTAGCTCGGGAGTATGCGCTTCATTTCACAAATACCGGTACCCGCGGGGCGTCCAAGGGACTGCCCTCATCTAATCACGCTCACCCACATATCCTCAAAAAAACTGCCTCTTCCGTCGCTCTCACCAATACTGTCGTATTGAATGGCAATGGCAACGGTCACGCGTCTTTCGACGAAGAGGAGTCACATTCCCACCCCTGCGGTTTTTTTGCGGATCAGTTCGAGGTCAGTCACGACCACTCTAGCCATCAACAGTATATGAACGTGGCGCGACCACCTTCCAGAACCGCAGCAACTTTGACGCGCATTTTACTGGCACAGGTCCTGAAATTTGGCGACAGACGAATGGGGAAGTCGCTGCTTTCGTCGCTGGTGCAGGTGTGTCCTCCGTTGTCCCCTCTCTGCCCACTGTCTGATGCCAAGCTTTCTGAAGGGACCGGTGGTACGATCGCGGGCACAGGACACTTTCTTAAATCAATGGCGGATGACATTCTCGTAGTGCTTGCGGATCCAGAAGGCAGTGGTCTTTACAACAAGGTACGTCAAGTAGCTGTCCAATTTTGAATTGGTGGCTGACAGGGCTGCGATCGAAATGTGAAGGTAAAGCACGGCGTCATGTTCGACATCAAGGAGAGCGAGGGCACGAGACGACGACATCAGGTCGATACCGTCGTTGAGGGGATCGGGATCAACCGTATCACGAAGAACATTGAGCTCGCGCTCCCCGTGATCGATGACGCCTTCCGGTGCGCCTCAACTCCGTGTTCCTTATGTCAGGGGGCACAAAGAGGTTGACGACGAGTGACATCGGCCATAATAGGATACCCGATGCCGAGGCGGTAAGTATGGCGCGCTTCCTAGTACAGCGCGACGGGCTGTTCCTTGGGTCGAGTAGCGCCGTGAATTTGGTTGCGTGCGTCAAACTTGCACGCAAGATGGGTTGGAGCAATGGCGAGAAAATCGTCACAGTTCTGTGCGTTTTCCCGCCATGCTATCCGACCCTGCATTCCCCTGTCGCTAACAACGTCGTTGAACCTTTTTTTTTCGGGGGGGCCGCGCGCGCGCGTCAATTTAATCTAATAGGTGTGACTCAGGCGCTCGACATTACTCCAAGGTTCGTTCTGCTTCCTTTTGAGCTCGGCCAATGCGAGCATTCGGGTGCTAATAGCTATGGTAACAAATTTTCAAAACTCTACAGTTCTGGTGCGTTCGTCGTTCTCTCTTTTGATCACATTTCGAGGCCCACTGCAACCGCGACTGAAACTTTGCTTGTGCGAACTGCAGGGACGACGCATACCTGTCCAAGGCTGGGATACCCGTCGACGTGGGCGTTATTCAGGATCTACTTACGCAGCCATTCCCGCCGATGTCTTCGATCACTAAAATATGATTTTTATATTGTGTCCTTTGACGCGTGCCCGCCACCCACCGAGTCAAGTTCAGTCAACCACCAGCGCAGGAGCACATGGGCTGTGAATCGGGCGCCAACCCCCATTCAATCGGCCGGGAGCTTTAGCGTGGTGTGAGCTCATGCGCGCGTCGTGTTAGACGTCGTTTCCTTCCTCGCTCACGTGGTCGAGGTCATTTGTATTCAAAGGAAAATGTGGGTCTTCGATGTCGCTTCATTTTTTTTAAACGCTCGAATGTGAGCAACACACAAGTGAGTTCCGTCTTTTCTTTTTCCATAGGGAACAAGAAGATCGTGCCCCGTTTCTTCTTTTCCGTTTCCTTTTTCCTTCTCCTTTTTTTTTTTTTTTTTTTCGTTGTTATTCGAGGGCGGTCAAAGCGCAAGACGACAAGGGGGAATCATACTGAGTCAACAGCTTCTTGCCGCCACTGACTCCCAGATTTCCTGGCCCAGGCCTACTGTGTCCTGTCCCGCCCTTGTCCAGTTTGGCTAAGTCGCCTGCTGGAATCGGCTAAACGATTTTATCCCCGGTGGGTCGGCCGGGGTGTGCGCCGGCGCCAATGACTCAGTGAGAGACGGTCACCCACTTCTCCGGGCCCCTTTCCCCCATCTAGACTTTAATAGAACGCACGATTGGATTCTCAGGGTGGGCCGTCTCCGCACCAGTGGATGGGGACTGCGCTGTAAAATTCCTCTCTCTAGCATAGAACGGAACCTGAGTCGATGGAATCTTACAACCCTATTGATGCCGAAACCCCATTCAGTATCTGCAGGCTCGGCAGTGTGCGTCGCTGGGTCCCCAATCCCCAATCGCGACGGTCAGCGGGGCGCAACACGTACCCTCATAAGTCATTGATGTGGGACGTCGTATGTGCACTTGTGATTATGAGTGCAGCGCTCGCACCCATTTGCATATAAGGACATATTGCGCGCAAGGGATCCGCGATTCTGCATCCGCAGCTCTAACGAAAAAAAAATGCACGTAATACGCGAGAATTCACAATTT
>Ga0307509_10011797_pt1 | contig 10524 bp, 5 predicted proteins | sample 10_EM_MG_FD_202245 | JGI IMG/M metagenome (GOLD analysis project Ga0307509, IMG submission 202245) | Populus trichocarpa ectomycorrhiza microbial communities from riparian zone in the Pacific Northwest, United States - 10_EM | ecosystem: Host-associated > Plants > Roots > Unclassified | place...
AATCATTGAGGCTATGGAAGCTTTCGCTCCCCATTTGCTACACAGGCAATTTACAGTGGTTACAGACCACGAGAGTCTCACTAAACTCATGACACAGAAGAATCTCAATGGACGACAGCAGAGATGGTTAACGCACATCAGTCGCTTTGATTTTAAAATAGAATCCCAGCCAGGAGCGAAGAATTTCCTGGCAGACTACCTATCGAGAATCCATGAGGGAACTCCAGGGCCTTTAGATATAGGCCTCGAGGACCCCACTATCGATTATGACAGCCTTTCGCTACCAGACCCCACCCAACCCCTACAGATCAACACAAGCTACGCCTCCTCTACCGATTTTGGCATAGAATCAGACGACGCCATGTATCACTCAGGCGAAGCTCAGACCTCTCCCACCCTTACCAGCAGCGACTCTATCAATCGTTGCCGCCCTGAATACCTGATGGACGAGATTACTAGCAATGCAGTAACCCGTTCCCAGAAGCGTAAGGCCTCTGCCTCCTCACTAGCTACATCCAACGCACCTAGCAATGATAGCAGAATATCAATTGGAAACTCTTGCGGTGATAACAGAACTCTCCCAATCTCTAGTGAAATGGAACGACGGCACTCAGAAATGAGCTGGATGTCATGTACTGATGATGGGTGTGAGATACATAAGAATGAAAAAGAAGGTGCAGGCTATTGGCCTAAGGACCCTAAAGTGCGGAAACAGAGCAAGAAGACTAGGAGAAAAGAGCAGGATAGCACTTCAACATCGAATACAGCCCTTGAGGAGGGCCAGGCCTCGCTCCCCGATATCCCATACCTCGTAGAGAACCTCCCACCCTTCCGCATGAAGGATACCATCCTAGCTACCCCTCCCATGGCCTCGCCGGCTTTAAGTCCTCTATACAGCCAAGCAGGCTATGACTCCGATGAGGCTACCAATGCCAACCAATTCCTAAGCACTCTACACTCCGGCCTTATGGGAGTCCTCGCCCCGCGAGTCAGAGAAGCCCTTGAGAACGACGCCCTCTACACCAGAGTCAAGCAAACTGACAACAAATTGCACTATTCCATCCGCGATGGCCTTCTACTTGCCCAAAACACCAACGGGTACGAAAACCTTTATATACCCGTAGGACCTCTTGAGAAGGGGGTATCCCTACAGGATTTCATCCTCAAGACTGTCCATGAAGGCCGCGGACATTTCTCAGCCTACAAATGCTACTCCTATGCGGCTTGCTTCTTCTGGTGGCCACAGATGCGCCAGGACTTTGTCCTATACTGTCGCTCATGCGATAAGTGCCAGATAAACAACGAGCCCACCACCCTACCCTACGGACGATCCCTTACCCTCCCTGACCCTGACGAAGCCTACCAATCCCTAGCCATAGACTTCGCCGGCCCCTTTAACAAATCTGATGGCTATACAGCTATCATGGTCATAATGGACCGCGTTACCTCCTATACACACCTCATCCCCCTCAAGGACGCCGCTACATCTGAAAAGATCTTTAAGAAGCTAAATAGCACTATCTTCGATGTCCATGGCCTCCCTGTCAGCATTGTCCTTGACCAGGACTCTCGCTTTACCTCTAAGTTTTGGTCACAAATGATGAAGTCCCTTGGTATCCAGATCTGGATGGTGACCCAGTACCACCACCAAACGAATGGCCAGGTTGAGCGAAGGATCCGCACTCGCAAACAGCTAATGAGGAACTTCGTTAACACCAGACAGAACTACTGGTCCGGCGCCCTCCCAGCTATTGCAGCAGCCATGAACGGCGCCCCCCAGGCATCCCTAGGCATTTCGCCATACCACGCTCTCTATAGACACCCCTGGAAGATATTCAGCCCTGTCCAGAGATCCGCCAGCAAGGTACCAGCTGTGGACGATATCTTAAACGCCCATGAAGCAACAAGAATGGAAGTAGACATGGCCAGAAAGCATGCCACCTTCCGCCAGACTGTCCAAGCAGACAAAGGCCCCAAGCCCCTAACGGAACCCTTCAAGAAGGGGAGCAGAGTTCTTGTAAGAGGCCGCCCTTATACCTCCTCCCCTGGACGATCCAAGAACCTAGAACCACGCTGGTTCGGACCCTTCAAGGTTCTAGAGCACCTACCTGACACAGACAACTACAAACTACACCTCCCGCCCAGAATGGCCCGCCAGAAACCCTACTTCCACCTTTCCTCCCTTAAAGAATGCAGAGAGAACGACCCCGATAGATTCAAGTCCCGCAGAATGGACAAGCCAGCACCCATCCTAATCGACAATACAGAAGAATGGGAAGCAGAGCAGATACTCGACTACCGCCGCCAGAACAACAGGCACGAATTCCTGGTTCACTGGAAAGGCTATGAGCGAGCTGACGACTCCGGGAACCTATCGAGAACCTCGACCACTCTCTAGAACTCATACAGGAATACTGGGACGCTAATCACCCAGCGGAACCGACGCCCCAGATCACCTCCCACTACATTAAAGCTTCCTGGGAACCCGTGGAAGTTTCCTCCACACCCTGCAACGCAAACGATTGCCCAGATGACTTCTGGGAACCGTATGATGACGAGGAATATGATTCCAGCAGCTCTGAGCAGGACTATTTCCCCACAGATGACGACAGCCTCCTATGGCACACTGACGAGAGCGCTGAGGACACCGAGGACTTTGGAATGATTGTTGATTTTTCAGAATAAGGGAATGTAACATGTGGACGTGTTCCGGTAACGGTACACAGCAGCGGGCAGTGCAGGATCTCCTATGTTTAGTTGATTTATATTTGGTTTATTTGGTTTGATTTCAGCTCCGCCACTGTCTCTGAGTCAGATAGGCTATGCTATCGTATTGCTATGTTTAGTTTGCTTTGCGGGAAGTTTATATTTAGGATTCCGGGTATGGAATGGTCATGTAGCACTGAGGAAGGCTGAGCTTTGTTTCCTTTTTTGGTCTTGCCGGATTACAGGATTCCGGTATGTGCGCAGCTACTGGTAATGATCATGATTGCAGGAAAGCTATCGCTCTTGGGTTTTGTATGTAAACCAGTCTCCTGGCTAGCAGGAGACAACAGACTTCGACAGACCTTCATTCTAAGAATACACTTGGTTGAACAGCAATCCCTGAGTCCCATTTGTCCTTCAACTATTATCTCTTACTACCGGTCCCCTGAAGGCTCCCTCTGCACCAGCGCTAGCAGGTCTATCGCCGGTCCTATTGTATTTTCGTTAGACAGGAATAAACCTGTTACACCCCTGGAGTAGCGGACTACCATGGCGCCTACACAGATGGCAAGGCCAACAATGCATATCAGACGCTAGACAGAGAAGTGGAGGACTTAACTCTACCGCAATTGACACAACGCCTTCAGCAGCTATTCAAAGCCTCTACAAACACTGATGACACATACCACAAGTGGCAGAATAGCCGCCAGACAGCTGGTGGACAGCCAGCACGCATAACGAAGATAGCTGGAGAGCTAGCGGACCTCAAAGCATCCCTCCTAGCAGGATCTATCTCGGACTATGCACAGAAACAGCGATTCCTCGATGCTATGGCCTCAAGACAACGCCCCAATGTTGAGCCCCAGCTCAGACCAGAAGATACCTGAGACCAAATGGTAGCTGTCGCAGAACGCTATGACGCTACTATGTACAGAACTGGCAGCTACAAAGGCAGCGATTGAAGCCAAGCTTCTAGTAGCAAAACCAATACAGTGAAGAAAGAAAACACCTACCGCAAGCCCCCTACCACATCAACGCCCAGGAGTACAGGCAAGGGAAAGGCCCCGGCCAAGAAAAGGACCTCTACCAAGTCCAACAAGCCTAGCAAGGCTGAAATGGATCGCCGGAAGGCAGAAGGAGCCTGTTTCTACTGTGGCGAAAGTGGACACATGGCGAATGAATGCCCAAAGAAAGAAGTCAAAACCAATCATGTTCGCCTCTCAGAGGAAAGCCCAGACAGCAGCGAAGGCGAATATGAGCCAGGTACAGACAGCACAGAGGAGCTAGATGGCAGCGGCTCTGTCAGGACCTCCAAGACTACAGTAGGCACGCCTAAGGATAGGCCATTCCAGGCACTGGAATTTACTATCAACATCAATGGCAAGCCCGCCAGAGCCCTCGCAGATACAGGAACCATTGGTGGTACCCTGATATCCAACAAATTCGTTACAACACACAACATCCCCTACACAGCTAGGAAGAACCCCGTCACCCTAGAGATGGCAGTTAAAGGATCACGATCAACTAGCAACTTCTCTGTTGAGGTTATGATTCAGCTAGGCAAGATGAGAGTAGACAAGGTGGCTATGCTAGTCAAGCCAGTATAAGACTACGATATCCTCATCAGTATGGACGATCTCATAAGATTAGGAGAGGTCATCGATTGCCAAAAGAACAGCATCTACTTCTCCAAGTACAAGGTCAGAGTTACCTGTGACGGAAAATCTGGCGAGTCTATATCAGCCATGACGAAGCCACAGGAAGTACCAGACTTCCTGGCCATGTTTCCTAAGGTATTTGTCAAAGACGTACCTGAGGAACTTCCTCCAGTACGCAAGATTATGCACAGAATAAGCCTCATAGACCCGACGAAGCTTTTAAAGACACCCACATTCAAAGCGCCACAAGCGCTAATGACCAAATACAAGGCATGGATCAACAAGCAGATGAAAGCCCGTATCCTCCATAGGACCAGTGTGCCCGGAGGAGCAAGCATGTTTGTGGAAGCCAAAAGCGATGGCAGAATCCGCCCCTTAGTAGACCTCCGCTTCAGGAATGATAACACCCAGGCCGATCACACACAGATCCCAGAACAGAACATTATACTAAATGCGGTAGTCAGAGGACGATTCCGCAGCAAGATAGATCTCAGTGACGCCTATTTCCAGACCAGAGTACACCCAGATGATGTGAAGTACAACACTATAAAAACACCCTTCGGCGGCTTTACCAGCCAAGTCATGATGCAAGGAGATATGAATGCTCCCGGAACCTTTGTGAGAACCATGGAGGACCTATTCCATGACGAATTAGGCAAGAACATATGGGTCTACATTGACGATATTTTTGTGTTCAGTGATACCTTTGAAGAGCACATTATGGACGTTACGAACGCCTGCAGTAAGCTGCAGAACGCCGGCTATTATGCCAACCCTAAGAAAAGTCTTTTCTTTGCCACTAAACTCGATATCCTAGGCCATATCATAGACGATGATGGCATCCACCTTACACCAGAGAAAATCCGGACCATAATGGACTGGACAAGACCAGACAGCCAGAAAGAACTGCAGCGATTCAATGGAATGGTTAATTATATCTCGCAGTTTATTCCCCACATCGCGACCATCACAGCCCCGCTCACAGAGCTGAGTGGGAACGCTGAATGGCTATCGACACATCTGCAGGAAGCAGTCTTCGCAGCGGTCAAACGAGCTGCAGATAAGCACAAGGTGCTTAGACCGATTGACTATAATAAGCCAGATATGATACGGCCCCTTACCGATGCATCTCCTACAGGTACGGGCGCTTGGATGGGCCAAGGACCAACCAGAGATGCAGCTAGACCTGCAGCGTTCCACTGCAGGAAGCTGACGCCAACACAAAGCAACTACCCCACACACCAACAAGAAACGCTCGCAATCATTGAGGCTATGGAAGCTTTCGCTCCCCATTTGCTACACAGGCAATTTACAGTGGTTACAGACCACGAGAGTCTCACTAAACTCATGACACAGAAGAATCTCAATGGACGACAGCAGAGATGGTTAACGCACATCAGTCGCTTTGATTTTAAAATAGAATCCCAGCCAGGAGCGAAGAATTTCCTGGCAGACTACCTATCGAGAATCCATGAGGGAACTCCAGGGCCTTTAGATATAGGCCTCGAGGACCCCACTATCGATTATGACAGCCTTTCGCTACCAGACCCCACCCAACCCCTACAGATCAACACAAGCTACGCCTCCTCTACCGATTTTGGCATAGAATCAGACGACGCCATGTATCACTCAGGCGAAGCTCAGACCTCTCCCACCCTTACCAGCAGCGACTCTATCAATCGTTGCCGCCCTGAATACCTGATGGACGAGATTACTAGCAATGCAGTAACCCGTTCCCAGAAGCGCAAGGCTTCTGCCTCTTCGCCAGCTACATCCAGCGCACCCAGCAACGATAGCAGAATATCGAATGGAAACTCTTGGGGTGATAATAGAACTCTCCCAATCTCTAGTGAAATGGAACGACAGCACTCAGAAATGAGCTGGATGTCATGTACTGATGATGGGTGTGAAATAACGTCCTTTACCTACTAACGGCTCGCGACAGGGATACGGCTCACCTTGGCAACCACTGGAAAACCAAATGTATATTTCAATATCTCCATAAATAGTAGTGATACCACATGGAAAATTTGTTAGAAAGTACTTTTAAATATGGAGAATCAGAATATGAAGTTTTTAATTAATCATAAAAAATAATGCCTCTTGTATATTCATTTTATTCCAAACTGGTGCATTTAGCAGATTGCTTACAATTGAAGTCAAGAAAATTGAAATCAACCATCGAAGTAACAGTTTAAGCAAATAATAAGAGCTTATAGATCTTGTATTTGATGTATGAACTGCTTTGGTATTAATTTGTAGCTATTATGGAAGGTATTGTGGCTTTAAAAAAGAGTATAGTTGAATATATATACTATAAAGTGAATGAGATGATATCTACTTATGGGGTTTATGTAATGTTCCAATACTTTGCAATATACTCCAATAACATAATCCAAGATAGTATATAAACTTTCAAGGCGGTTGGTTAAGTCTTCCTAATTTAATTCCCTAATGATTTGAAAGTAATTTCTCAAGAAATAATACCTTCCGGTCTTGACCATGCAGGCTACACATGCAGGATAAGGCTAAAACCTGTTTGATATACTCTAGTCATATACATCAAGCTACTATATGAGTTTTAGTTAGTGTGGACTATGGGATCAAGCAATTTCACATAGCAACTCTAACAACACTCAATTTTACTCTTAATTTACAGTATTAGTCGAGTTACAGTATGAAATGTCTAAATTCCACATACCAAACTGACTAAAACTCATATACTAGCTTTACTTATATGACTAGAGTATATCAAACAGGTTTTAGCCTTATCCTGCATGTGTAGCCTGCATGGTCAAGACCGGAAGGTATTATTTCTTGCGAAATTACTTTCAAATCACTAGGGAATAAAATTCGGAAGACTTCACCAACCACCTTGAAAATTTATATCCTATCTTGGATTATCTTATTGAAGTATATTGAAAAGTTTTGGAACATTACATAAACCCCATAAGTAGATATCATCTCATCCACTTTATAGCATATATATTCAACTATACTCTTTTTTAAAGCCACAATACCTTCCATAATAGCTACAAATTAATACCAAAGCAGTTCATACATCAAATACAAGATCTATAAGCTCTTATTATTTGCTTAAACTGTTACTTTGATGGTTGATTTCAATGTTCTTGACTTCAATTGTAAGCAATCTGCTAAATGCACCAGTTTGGAATAAAATGATTATACAAGAGGCATTATTCTTTATTATTAATTAAAAACTTCATATTCTGATTCTCCATATTTAAAAGGACTTTCTAACAAATTTTGCATGTGGCATCACTACGATTTATGTAGATATTAAAATTTACATTTGGTTTTCCAGTGGTTGCCAAGGGCAGCCGCATCCCGGTCGCGAGCCGTTACTAGGTAAAGGAGGTTACATAAGAACGAAAAAGAAGGCGCAGGATACTGGCCAAAGGACCCTAAGGTCTGGAAGCAGAGCAAAAAGACAAAGAGAAAAGAGCAGGATAGCACTTCAACATCGAATACAGCCCTTGAGGAGGGCCAGGCCTCGCTCCCGGATATCCCATACCTCTCAGAGAGCCTCCCACCCTTCCGCATCAACGATACTATCCTAGCCACCCCTCCCATGGCCTCGCCGGCTTTAAGTCCTCTATACAGCCAAGCAGGCTATGACTCCGATGAGGCTACCAATGCCAACCAATTCCTAAGCACCCTACACTCCGGCCTTATGGGAGTCCTCGCCCCGCGAGTCAGAGAAGCCCTTGAGAACGACGCCCTCTACACCAGAGTCAAGCAAACTGACAACAAATTGCACTATTCCATCCGCGATGGCCTCCTACTTGCCCAAAACACCAACGGGTACGAAAACCTTTATATACCCGTAGGACCTCTTGAGAAGGGGGTATCCCTACGGGATTTCATCCTCAAGACTGTCCATGAAGGCCGCGGACATTTCTCAGCCTACAAATGCTACTCCTATGCGGCTTGCTTCTTCTGGTGGCCACAGATGCGCCAGGACTTTGTCCTATACTGTCCCTCATGCGATAAGTGCCAGATCAATAACAAGCCCACTACCCTACTCTACGGACGGTCCCTTACCCTCCCTGACCCCGACGAAGCCTACCAGTCTCTCGCCATAGACTTCGCCAGCCCTTTCAACAAATCTGATGGCTATACATCCATCCTGGTAATTATGGACCACTTTACCTCCTACTCACACCTCATCCCCCTAAAGGACGCTGCCACCTCTGAGAAGATCTTCAAGAAACCTAACAGCACTATCTTCGATGTCCATGGTCTCCCTCTCAGCATTGTCCTTGACCAGGACTCTCGCTTTACCTCTAAGTTTTGGTCACAAATGATGAAGTCCCTTGGTATCCAGATCTGGATGGCGACCCAGTACCACCACCAAACGAATGGCCAGGTTGAGCGAAGGATCCGCACCCTCAAACAGCTAATGAGGAACTTCGTTAACCCCAGACAGAACAACTGGTCCGGCGCCCTCCCAGCTATTGCAGCAGCCATGAACGGCGCCCCCCATGAATTCCTAGCCATTTCGCCATACCACGCTCTCTATGGACACCCCTGGAAGATATTTACCCCTGTCCAGAGATCCGCCAGCAAGGTACCAGCTGTGGACGATATCTTAAACGCCCATGAAGCAACGAGAATGGAAGTAGACATGGCCAGAAAGCATGCCACCTTCCGCCAGACTGTCCAAGCAGACAAAGGCCGCAAGCCCCTAACGGAACCCATCAAGAATGGGAGCAGAGTTCTTGTAAGAGGCCGCCCTTATACCTCCTCCCCTGAACGATCCAAGAAGCTAGAACCACGCTGGTTTGGACCTTTCAAGGTCCTAGAACACCTACCTGATACAGACAACTACAAACTACACCTCCCGCCCAGAATGGCCCGCCAGAAACCCTACTTCCACGTCTCCTCCCTTAAAGAATACAGAGAGAACGACCCTGATAGATTCAAGTCCCGCAGAATGGACAAGCCAGCACCCATCCTAATCGACAATGCAGAAGAATGGGAAGCAGAGCAGATACTCGACTACCACCATCAGAACAGCAGGCACAAATTCCTGGTTCACTGGAAAGGCTATGAGCGAGCTGACGACTCCTGGGAACCTATCGAAAACCTCGACCACTCCCTGCAACTCATACAGGAACACTGGGATGCCAACCACCCCGCAGAACCCACGCCCCAGATCACCTCCCACTACCTTAAAGCTTCCTGGGAACCTATGGAAGTTTCCTCCACACCCTGCACCGCAAACGATTGCCCAGACGACTTCTGGGAACCATATGAAGACGAGGAATACGATTCTAGCAGCTCTGAGCAGGACTATTTCCCCACAGATGACGACAACCTCCTATGGCACACAGACAAGAGCGCTGAGGACAGCGAGGACTTTGAAATGATTGTTGATTTTTCAGAATAAGGGAATGTAACATGTGTACATGTTCCGGTAACTGTACACAGCAGCGGGCAGTGCAGGATCTCCTATCTTTAGTTGATTTATATTTGCTTTATTTGATTAGATTTCAGCTCCGCCACTGTCTCTGAGTCAGATAGGCTATGCTATCGTATTGCTATGTTTAGTTTGCTTTGCTGGAAGTTTATATTTAGGATTCCGGGTATGGAATGGTCATGTAGTACTGGTGGAGGCTGAACTATGTTTCTTTCTTTGGTCTTGCAGGATTACAGGATTCTGGTGTGTGCGCAGCTACTGGTAATGATCGTGATTGCAGGAAGGCTATCGCTCTTGGGTTTGTATTTAAACCAGTCTCCTGGCTAGCAGGAGACAGCAGACTTTGACAGACCTTCAGTCTAAGAATACACTTGGTTGAACGGCAATCCCTGAGTCCCATTTGTCCTTCAACTATTATCTCTTACATCTGGTCCCCTGAAGCCTCCCTTAGCACCAGCGCTAGCAGGTCTATCTCCGGTCCTATTGTATTTTCGTTAGACAGGAATAAACCTGTTACAAGTTCAACAATAACCAATTGGATTGTACTACTCTACCGGGAGTCCAGTACTGCGGTTCGAGACCATTTCAAGAACCTACCCTTCCGAATTCATTTGTGCTTCGATTTGTGGAGCTCTCCAAACCACCGCTCCTATCTCGGTATTGTAGGTCACTGGGTTACTGCCGAAGGGGTACTACATTCCGCTACTCTTGGTTTCC
>Ga0307509_10011798_pt1 | contig 10524 bp, 9 predicted proteins | sample 10_EM_MG_FD_202245 | JGI IMG/M metagenome (GOLD analysis project Ga0307509, IMG submission 202245) | Populus trichocarpa ectomycorrhiza microbial communities from riparian zone in the Pacific Northwest, United States - 10_EM | ecosystem: Host-associated > Plants > Roots > Unclassified | place...
CATTTGGCCAGCAAAGCTGCGCCCGTGATCATTTGATATCACTCGGTGGATTTCTAAGCGCCAAGCAACCCTTCTCAGTTTAGCGCGTTGGCTACGAATTTGACTGTTTCAGACACCCCAAGGGATACCAGCACCGAACACCAAACCTTGTAAACGAGTCAGCCAAAACTTACACACCTAATTTAAAGCATCACATAACCCTTCGCGATATCGACGCATGCTATAAATATCTGCCCGTACCCTCTTACACGGTTCTCTAGTGATAGAAGATATAATTTTTGATACCGGCACCCCTCGTGACCGCCAACTACAGCCCCACACCCTCACAGGACACCAAGTTCACACAGCAGGGGGTTACATTTGCCATGATCTACCTCGTCCAATCACTAAGGAATAAACTCCTCAAAACAATCACCGTCCGACGACCACCCCAAGTCATGATCCTGTCAGAGTTGACGGAAGCGGATAGTTGTCTGAGATAAAAAAAGCGGGTAGATGAGGGACAAGACGGGATAATAGTTTTAGTGGTTTCATTTGTTCTAGACGGAAGGATAGACGGAAGGGTTCCTGGTTATGTCTTTCCCTTATTCAGAGTACGGAGGCACGCAGGCAAATTGGATTATGCATGAAGGAGGGATCGATGGGTGTGGCAGACGATAGAATGATTGAGATAGTTTTATTCTTCTTATAATATAGACTTACTGTATGTTTGGTTAGTTAGTTTTGAAGACGATGAGCGAATGAAGGTTCTAATTTTCCCTAGTGCCCTTTAGCTAAGCCCTAGTCTAGTTCGACCGTTCGACCGTTGCGCGATTTATCCCCCGCAACTGATCCAAAGAACGATTGAATATTCCCATGGATAGCCCCTCGCCTAACCCTAGAATTATCCAGGATTCAAGATTCGCCACGAAACCAAACAACCGAGGCAACAGAGTATATCTCGAGTGAAAAGCTCTCAAAAAAATTACAACATTCTTGCACATTATGCCGGAAAATCGTTTGAAATCCACTACCGGCACCAGATCACCGCCAGACAGCCTAGGATAGGTTTACAGTTGTTCGGCAAATTATTAGAATTGCGAATACCAGTTAATGAGATCCAACGGGCCCGAGGGTTGATATTATACTATGTCGGGGAAACGCTCATCCTTCTCAAGAGCCTTCGTTCTAAATTAGACTAACGGAGATAGCGGATCTGCCGAGACCTCACGGTACCCCAAAACTCAAAGAAACCAAGCGGATTGGTATAGTACTGCAAAAAAAAAAGCGGATCTAAGACTGTTTCGGCTCGCTCATATACGCCGCCAGGCTTGAGCACTATTATCTCCAAGCATGTATCTTGTCATCACTCTTCCTCCCACTCTTTCATTCCAACATCACAAATAATCACTCGCCTAAGCTCTGAGTTCAAAAGCTAAGTTCACACACCCACCGATACGATACGATACCCACAAGCTAAGAGACAGTCCCCATTTCCCCTTTCTACAGGCCTCTAGCAGACATCCCAAGAACGGTTCCAATCCTTGGCGTGAAAACACAAGTGCAATGTGACACAGCACAGCAACCCACTAACCATGCCGAGGCTCCCGCCACTTTGAAAGACGCTAAGAGACCTTCAAAAAATTTGACCGCACTCCAAGGGAGTGTCGCACAGCCCAACGAGGTGGACAGCTCAATGAAACTTTTCTCAGTAAATCCCGATCGTGCGACCACAACAGTTTCGGTGTCTACCAAAACTTTCTCCACAATAGAAGCCCGAATCCAACAAGCAATCTAAAGGCTTAATGGACAAAAGAAAGTCCTAATGCGGTTGCCATTACTCGAGAGTTTAAGGTGCCTCAGCAGTGAGTCAGCGCTCACTTGAGATCGTGATAAAAGTAGTGGGGGAGCCAGGATCGAAGGACAATGGAAGGGAGTTTCAAAACGAATGTGGATAGCAGTAAGTTAAAGGATAAGAGTAAGAAACTAAAGCTTCAGAAGCTCTTCTTTTGTGGTATTGGTCGTTTAGTTGTCAATGTTTCTACCCATGCTCAATAAAAGTCTCGTTGAGCTGTCCGGCACCCGAAGGGAGTCAAACTTTAAAGGTCGCTTGGCATGTTCCAAAGTGGCGGGAGCCTTGGCACGGTTACGAACCCATCTGTCGCCATCAACCCTGCTACTAGGACTGTAAAAAAGACACTTTCGATCCCGGCTAACATGTAAGAGGAGAGGGGGGTTCATGCATGGCATGCACAGGAGGAAAATAAAACTTAACCTACTTTTCTACACACAATTAATCCCCTGCACCCCGAACAAGAGTACTCTAGGCTCGACTTGGCTCCTCCTCTGTATCGCCCTGCCTACAGCCCTCCTCATACGCTGCCAAAATTTCACCATTAAGTCCCTTGTCTAACTATCCGATAATCTCGCTAAGTTAGCTATCTAAATCCGTTCCTTTGCTATCTCAGAAGGGGACTTAATTTGTCAGTATTTTCCGGAATATGAACCACAATAGCAAAAGAGACCCATTACCTACTGTAGAGTCCAACCTTACAATGCGAGATACCCTTTTCCAACATCGTATCTCGCAGCTCTAATTCGTGGTACTGTATGAGCTGCTACAATACGTTAACGTCGCTAACGTAGGGGGACATTTTTGAACACTAGTCTGCCAGGACATAATAGTTTGCCTTGCTAGCTAAAGATACAAGATGGAACCGTGATGTCCGGCCTAGGCATCGGATAGAATGCCCTAAGAAAAACTCTGTGATACGTGAAGGGAACTGGGGGAGTATAGAATATCTCTCCCAACTCGCTTGTAAGTCGACATTGCAGAACTGTGCGGGCCGGCCAACTTATTCATGACAAGTTGAACTGTGATACTGCCTAAACCCGGAAAACCTACTAGCGCCTAGGGATGCAAGGAGGGGTATCGATCATTTTCAGTGATCAGAGGCCAAGTCTAAGAGAGGCTAACCTAGGCTTTATGAATGCTTGGCAGCGCCACGAGTCTTTCAGGATACGCCATGTGGTTAGTACATACCTGCCAATAGGAAGCATAGATCCACAGATGCCCGCCTATATCTTTCAGCACCGGCAAATATTGCAAATATTTGAAGATATCCTCTGATGGCTTAGGTCCTCGGCAAGCAAAGAGAACTTAAAAACATCTCGTCCGTTTGCAAGCACCCAAAATAGTGTGGATGCTGCTTAATTCCTATTGCTCGATATATTCCTAAAAAATTAATATGGATAAATTACGCATTCACAATTGTAATTTGATCATAAAGCAATTTCTCATAAAGCAATTTCTCCCACTTCAGTGTCGTTACCCACCCCAAACCGTAGTATTATTTATCCCTCGACGTGTGATTCCCCGGGCGCTCTTCATCCTATCGATTCTGCATCGGAAGTCTTATTTCTCCAAGCCTGATCATCATGTTGGGTACAACCGATTAGTGGGGAATCTGAGTGTACAGTGCACACATGGCCAGCACTGAAATTTGTGTCCAGGGTCTTTCAACCTACGGCCACCAACAATAGCAAAGATAACATTTCACGCCAGTGCAATCACGCACGCCAACGCATACACCAGGGTTCCATTGAATCGGGTGTCAATGTGTACGCACATCCTGAAAACTCCCCACTACTAGAGCAATCATTATCGATCACTCGGAAGCCTGTAAATTTTGGTAGTAGAGCCAAGCCGAGTCAGATAACCCCAGAGGCCGAACTGTGGTCTACAATCCGGCCAGGCTGGAGGAAATATACAAATACGTGCCGGGGATCACTCTCCGGGACCATGGGCCATGAATGTGATATGTGTCTAGGGCAGTGCATGGAGAATTTGGCCACATACTGAATTCTTCGGGGTAGCGCACTATATCCGCAGAATGGGAATGTTCTCATAGCTAAAAGACTCATTGTCATATTAATTCCCTTAATAAACAAGACTAGAAAGCGTCAGTGGCCTCCCACCATCACCCTTAAGCTCACATCTGGAGGGAAATGGGATATGAGCACGATCTTAATTAAACCGAGCCCATAGTGGAAACCAGCCCTAATCATAGCTTATTTAACAATTAACCTTTACGTCGCTTTTCTTCATGTGTCAGAATGCCCGCACTTCATATTTCTCTCTATGTCCGAACAACCCGCACGTCTATACTTTAGAAGGTATGAAAATGGAAAAGGAAAACAAGTAGATATGCGACGAGGGTTATGACCACAAAGGTATAATAAAAAGAAACAAAAAAAATAGAAATTTCAAGCACAACTATATCAAATAGAATATACATATCCTCCACAAACACAAGACTCCAGATTATAGACGGGGGGCTAAAAGAATTCTGACAACATAAAAAAAATCGGGATAGCGTCTTAGACGGGTGTATGATAGATATGAACGTTTCCATCGCACATCATTTCCTGTGGGCAAAAAAAGATATTCAGGATGAGCCTCCACGGTAGGCTTAATGAAGGAGAGACAGCAATTCCCACGAGGAGGCATTTTGAACTGGAGAAGGGGATTGGGCGGGGATGCCATGGGGGATATGGCAGCTACAGACATGGCGACGAAGCCGTTACGGTTCTTGCGGAAACAGCAGGTGGGTTGTCCGTGTTTGAAGTTGGTAAGAGGGGGGATGCCTTTTCGGCCTTAGGCGCCGCTAGCAGATGCTGGCGGCTGTAGTAGTGCTATCACTCCCGCATGGCCACACTCATAAGCGCGACTAAGCGGTGTTCGGCCTAAGTTGTCCGGCTTGTCAGGGTTGACGTGGTCCTGTTCCAGTAGTATTTTCACTATTTCCCTGTGCCCATTTTCAGCAGCACACCAGAGCGGTATTTTGCCGCAGATATCTGATTTGTTGTGGTCAACGTCGTCCCGTCCGAGTAGTATTTTCACAACTCCATCGTGCCCATTTTCAGCAGCACACGAGAGCGGCGTTTGGTCATCGTAATCTGATTTGTTGGGGTCAACGTCGTCCCGTCCGAGTAGCATTTTCACAACTCCATCGTGCCCATTTGCTGCAGCACACGAGAGCGGCGTTTGGCCATCGTAATCTGATTTGTTGGGGTCAACGTCGCCCCGTCCGAGTAGCATTTTCACAACTCCATCGTGCCCATTTTCAGCAGCACACGAGAGCAGCGTTTGGCCATTGTAATCAGATTTGTTGGGGTCAACGTCGTCCCGTCCGAGGAGTATTTTCACTACTTCATCGTGCCCACTCTGAGCAGCATTCCAGAGAGGCGTTTCGCCGTCGATATCTGATTTGTTGGGGTCAACGTCGTCCCGTCCAAGTAGTATTTTCACCACTCCCTCGTACCCATTTGCAGCAGCACACGAGAGCGGCGTTCCGCCGTCGATATATGATTTGTTGGGGTCAAGGTCGTCCCGTCCGAGTAGTATTTTCGCCACTCCCTCGTACCCATATTCCGCAGCAATCCAGAGCGGGGTTTTGCCGTCGGAATCTGATTTGTCGGGGTCAAGGTCGTCCCGTCCGAGTAGCATTCTCACCACTCCCTCGTGCCCACATTCAGCAGCACACCAGAGCGGCGTCCTGTCGCAGATAACCCATCCGTTGGGGTCAACGTCGCCCCGTCCGAGTAGTACGTTCACCACTCCCTCGTGCCCATACTTAGCAGCACACCAGAGCGGCGTTCGGCCGCCGATTCCTGGTTTGTTGGGGTCAACGTCGTCCCGTGCGAGTAGTATTTTCACCACTCCCTCGTGCCCATATTTAGCAGCACACCAGAGCGGCGTCTGGCCGTTGACACCCCATCCGTTGGGGTCAACGCCGTCCCGTGCGAGTAATATTTTCACCACTTCCTCGTGCCCACTCCTGGCAGCACAATAGAGCGGCGTCCGGTCGAACGTGTCTGGTTTGTCGGGGCTAATGTCGTCCCGTCCAAGTAGTATTTCTACCACTCCCTTGTGCCCATATTTAACAGCCAACAAGAGAGGCGTATTTTCAATGCAGTCTTCTTGGTTGACATCACAACTTTCCATCTCTACCAAACCAGCTACAATCTCAACAATTCCGAAGAATGATGCACAGTGCAGACCACTAAATAGGTAAGGGTGATCGAAATCAACCATGTAAGGGTACCATATCTGCTCCTTCAACATAATTTTGGTAGATATGTGGTTAGTACAGTCAAATAATTTCAGCGCAAGCAATTTCGCACAATCCGAAAGCTCCCTTTTTGCATGCACTCCCCAATATAGAGATGAATATTCGATAAAAGGGGTTCGTTGGAGATCGGAAGAGGAAATCGCCGAAAGAGCCTTGACCTGCTGAGAATTCAGATAACTTAGGCAAGTTTCCGCTATCGTCGAGTGAGCCGGTCCAAAAAGCTCCGGATGTGCTCGGATGTATTCTTGGACTGTAAAGTGGATGAGCCGGACCGTGGACTCCTTATCTACGGAAACAAGCCCTTGACAACAGGCTAGTAATGTCCCAATTGAAGGAACATTGTCGACATCGAGGTCGGCCGACCCTATTCTCACCCCTAGAGCGTGGCAAAGCTCATCGGGCTTCAAGGGACGCTCCGAGCGAGAGATCCACATCAAAGCAGCTATGCCAAGTCTCGCTTTCTCCCCACCTTGTCCCTTTATCCGCCCCAGTGTTGCATCGTAAGCATCTCCCAACCCCAACCCATCGGTCATTGCGCTAAGCCTTTGCCGCCTGCGACTGATGGTGGGCTCTTTCAGGATCGCATCGATATTCAGCGAGACGAGCAGGAATCTAGATGCACATCTATCAGTCGACAACCCGTGGGAGATTCCCTAGTATTTTTGCTTTTACATACATCTCGGAAATATCTTCGGGAATTTTTCTCAGGATGTCTGCCTCAAGGCTACTGTCCATAGCATCTGGGTCTGTGTCCTCGCCCAGCCTAGTGTGAATATATCCAATAATATCATCTCTCCTAGGACTTATGGATAGACTCGTTACTCTTCCAGGAAGACGCCTTTCCATCTCAGGTCCAATTTGCGGTCTCCCGGTCACGAATACTCGAGTGCCCGGAGACATCCGGAGAATTTTATTTAGCGAATCAAGTAGCTTAACTCGATTTCCTGGGACGCACTCGTCCAGAGCGTCCATGCATACAAATGTCCGCTTTCTAGAAGACGTGATCTGCAGCATCTTCACAATATCGGCAAGCTGCGGCCCCAGTCCACCGACCTTTTCCTGGTCTTCGTAGGCTCGCGCTATTTCCTCCGGCACCTCTCCCAGTCCCCTAATAACCTGTTTGAGCAGGGCGCCCAGCACGCTCACTGGTGACTGCTCCTTTTGGGCCGCAAAATCAAAGTAAAAACATGCAACCGCGGCATTTTGCTCTCTCACCCGATCGCACAAACTATCTATCACCAACGAACTAACACAGCAGCTTGTCAGCAATCGCTCTCTCCATTCCCCAAGATTCGTCCCTATCACCTAATAAACGTCTTGCCAACTCCTGGATCTCCATAGCAAAACAAAACTCCATTATGGGATTCACTTCCCCCACTACCCGCGTACCAATTCCTAAATTCCTCGCTTTGTAAGACCCATCCCCCTACGTTTTCCACCCGATGTCCTCGAATATCCTGGTGCCGTAACCGGGGATCTAGTGGGGATAGCCAGGCTAGGATATTAGATCGGGAATCGGCGACGGTAAAGTTATTCGACACGTTAATCGTGTTCGAGGTGTTGGTGTTGTTACTGAAATATTGTGACATTTTCTGTTTTTGCTGGTCGGGATATTGCAGATGATGGATGGGTGGTGGAGTTGTTCGGTCGATGGAATTCCAGAAGGGTGAAGCAAAGAGGGGTCTTTTGTGGAACCTCATGGATAATATCTATACTCTCCAATGATCTCCCCTAGCCGACAACACCCTGCTTATAAAGTACTAGGGCAAAAGTATTCGTCCGATCGGTGGTTACCGAGCGACACCTCAAAATACCCCACCTCTACGATCATCCACCCCTCAGCCACAATGCCTCCCTTCAAGACAGGCTACCTGACTGAGTTTGAGAAAGGGCAGATTGTTGCTCTTAGAAAAAAAGAAATCTCTTTTTCTGAAATTGGAGAGTTTTTACACTGTCCTAAAAGTACCATTCTAAGTTTCCATAATCACTTTCAAAAGAGGGGTGATGCAAACCCCCTCCCTAAACCTGGAAGACCAAGAATTATCACTCCCAGAACTTGTCACTGCCTAGTCAGAGAGTTTAAGAAGGCATGCCGTCAGACTTCAAGTTTATCAGAATTCCACAATGATGTTGTACCTCAGGCCTCCATTGCTACAGTCAAGAGAGCTTTTCCATCAGTCAACATAAAGAAATGGGGAGCTGGGAAAAGAGCCCTGCTAAGGATGAACATGCTGTTAAGAGATTGGCTTGGGCGATGGAGTACAAGGATTGGACAAAGGAAGACTTTGAGGGGGTAATCTTTAGTGATAAATGCATAGTTGAAAAGTCCAAAGATGATAAGGGTATTTGTGTTAGACATATGGGGAAAGCATAGCTTTTCCACCTATTTTTGTATACCCTGGGGTTACCCTACCTTCACCCTGTGAAGCTAACACCCCCCTCTGGACCTGGCATTGGGACGGCGCGACAACACCAAATGGCGTCGTAGTTGAGTCCCAACAGCAAAGGACATTATCATTGGAACCTATCTCACAACACCATCTACATGACAGCCATCCGGCCAACCAGATGCTGTTCGCAGGATCTATGAGAAGGGGCCATTGGCGAGCTTATACAAGTGTCCCAGGCGAAATCGGTGAACTTCGCATAAGGTTACAGGCATAGTGGTATGGTACACTGGCAGGAAACTATGTCACTAACCTAACTGGACGTTTTCATTGAGTCTACTCTAGAATGAAATGAGAGTATGACCACACCCACACCAATTGTATATTACCACTTAGGACTATTCGGTAAGGAAGGACTATGAGAGAATTGTGCCACTAATACAATCTGAAGCTCTAATCTAACCAAAGCCTCTATAAAAACCAGAGTGATATCTGCAACTGCGATAGGTCCGATTACGAAGTTGGCCACTTTGTTTGTCCAATGTTGAGGAAAATGTCTAGCATGCAGGCAGGTTTCAGTTCCTCCTGACGGAAGAAGGATTGTGAACTCTGACAGGAATGTGATGCCACACCAGAGAAATCAAGAGCTCTCCAGTCCAGAAGTGAATGGTGGGGCGATTATATTCAGGGTCAAACGGTGTTCGCACTAAGAGGAAATGTTCGAAATGGCTAGCAGGTACTTAGTTAGTAGTATGGTAGATACTTGTAGGCCGCGTAATCTACGATGTGGGATATAAATATCGAAGTGCCTTCCAAACTTTACTGAAATCATCACACTACGAAGAAGAGACCTTATCAATATACTAATAAGTTATTACTAGAAAAATCTTTATTACTCTTTTACACACGTTCAAGTTTATATTGAGCCTTGCTAGGCATGTCTCCATCTACGATAAAGTACCTCGGTCTTACTCATCTCACTTGTTCTTAGAGATCCGAGTCTGGTACCACATAACAATTTGGGTGTTCAAAAGACCAGAAGAAAAGTGGCACAGGGACGGTATTCATGGGGTTACCAAGGTACCAGGGATAAAGCTAATGGTTTGGGCTTGTATTTGGGGAAGAAACAAGGGTCCTCTGATGCCTATTTTGGACGAGTGCAAATAGACCCGAATATATTGGAGTTTTAGAAAATGGTTTAGTTGATGTTTGGCAGGAGGTGAAGGACACAGTTGGGGATCCTATATTTCAGCAGGATGGTACAAAGATACATACTGCAAGAGATACTATGGCTTGGTTTGTAGAAAACAATATACTGGTTATGAAATAGCCACCCAATTTCCCAGATCTCAATGCGATTGAGCACTGCTGACAGAGGGTAAAGAGAAAGCTACACTAGTACTTTTCCAACAGTCACAAGGTGAAGGGGGGTCCAGAGACTTTTAAAAAACATATAGCAGAAGTGCTCAATCAAGTTTGGGCTCAGGATATTCAAGGTGAATTTCTGGAAAAGTTGTGGAAGTCTCTGTTTAATACAATTGCTACTATCTTGGATGCAAGGGCATGGTATACAAAGTATTGATGTTTTGCTTTCTAATTTTATATATAGCTTTCCTTATATTTATTACATGTCTGCAAATATTTTCAGTTTATTCTATGTAGTTATGGTTGAATAGATAGTAAATTTGTAGTAGTAGTAGGTATTACCCTAGCGGGAATAGCTTACCTAATAATTAAGAGCAAGGTATATGGCTTCATAGGATGACCATATATCCGAACCCAAGCTCCCGGAGTTATGAGCTTCACAGAGTCATCTGGAAGACGACTCTGAATACTAAATGAGAGCACGTTTCAGGATAGGTTTAACTGATTGGAACCATGTTTAGAGAATACTACGCCTCTCATTTTCTAGTTGCATATGCGTTAGCTGCATAATGCTTTGATAGCTGGATATCGGAACTGATCACTCCATATTCCATATTACTATTGGTATGTAGGCATTGGGGCCGCATATTCATTTATAG
>Ga0307509_10011799_pt1 | contig 10523 bp, 9 predicted proteins | sample 10_EM_MG_FD_202245 | JGI IMG/M metagenome (GOLD analysis project Ga0307509, IMG submission 202245) | Populus trichocarpa ectomycorrhiza microbial communities from riparian zone in the Pacific Northwest, United States - 10_EM | ecosystem: Host-associated > Plants > Roots > Unclassified | place...
ATTATAGAGGATTAGCTTTGGATCAATCTTGTATTACCTTTTGACACCTTGTAGGTTCCCGAAGATGCGTTTATACTTATAGAATAACCAAAATAGTCCTGTGCAACCCTCTGGCACTTTGATAGACATTATGACACCTGTCAGAACTTTGATGAGATCAGTTTGTCAGAAGGCGTCCCTGGGAAAAAATAGTTTTTCCTGATGCTGTCATGTGGTCCTTGAACATACGAATAATTTCGCCTCGAGTTTGCTTCCGGCTGGGCAACTCGATGATGCCATTGGGGGCACTCGCAGCAATATTGGCGAAAGTTATGAACACGGGATGTTCAAGAGCAGCAAGAGGCTGAGAACGAGTTAGAGATCAAATAAACCAAAAATAACGACACAACAAACTTGATTTGTCTGAATGAGCCATGAAACTGCTGCTTCGCGAAGAAGCATATGGGAATAGATGGGTTATGAGTCCCCTTTAGGGTACTCGTTCTTTTACCCACTGGCCTCTGCAATTTAAGGTACCATCAAAAGTGAGGGAAATTGCCTTTTATGTATGTCAGATCAAAAGTGTACGAAAATATTTCCCAATATAGCAGTGGCTGTGGACCTCTACACTTATTTCCCTCCACCACCATATTCTGCCCTCTTGCACACTCCCAGACGTGTCACATCTCATCTCAGAAGGTCCTTCGACATTTGATATCAATTTTTGATGGTTTCCGAAGTTCTTCACTGCATTCCTTCGACCTTTCTTCACTCATCGCAAATTTTACCTTTTTAGCTATATTTTCGACACTTTACGCGTTTTGCGCATGTTATACTGTCGTATTTTGACTTATAACTATTTGGCAGCCTTTGTAAAAAATATAAAATACAGGGTTTCAAGCAAAGTTAACTTAAAATGCCTCCATTCAACAGTTGGTGAATGGCGGAGTTTTGGCAGCCCAACAGTGTACACAGATGTCACGCACCTGATGAATGAAAAATTCAATACTTATTACTTAAGTGGAAACTAATGAAGTGCCGTACATTGTGGTGGTTAAGACCGGTCGAGACCGGTTTAAACCGGTTTAACTACACCGCCATTTGTACAACACATGTTTGTTCCGTGGAGTTCACACAAGCTTGAGGTATTTTTGGCACGTTGGGTCAATGTGAATGGAATATTGTCGACAGTTTGGCTCCGGGATTTGGACATCGTGATTTCAGTTGGTGTGGGTAGCACATGTAATTTAATAAGCTATTCGTGAATTTTGGCAGCTTAGCCAGTTGCAAATAACAATGTGCCATTCAGCATACTCAACTCATTACTGTGTATCATCCAGTTGGATCTCATACACGAAAATATTTTTACTGTTCATATGCATTCAACTACGTGTTTGTGATACTTTTCAAGTAGTCTGGTGGCTTGCCTCATGCATATGTCGTCCACGTTTGTCAGTGGGTTGTGTTCAATGCAAAGTACATGTGATCAGCCACAATGATTTCAAGCGCGTTGCCAGCCGCTACAAATTATACTTTGGCTGTGCACACCCACAATGCAGCCATTAGCAAATCAACCCAGCAATGACCAAGTTTTGCAAATCATAGCCAGGTATTATTGCAGCAGGGTTCAACAATCTATTAAATGCAAAAACTATAGGGTCTCAGCCCTGGTGTCTCACAGCTCGCACAGATGAAAATCGACTGGTACAAAGTATGCATTTATCAAAACAAATCACGTCATTATCACACTGAATTACACTACAGATGCATCTCCCACAACTACATCATCAACATGCTGTTGCCATTCATCAGCGACGGTATCCGCAATCACATAATCTTCACCTGCACCGTATGTAGCACGATCAACCTTCAGGATTTCGTTGAATGCTCTACATATGAGATGTAAGTGTATGACCGAAGAAGATCCAAGAGATGATAGCGCACCTCGCTATTTTACTAAGAGAGGATCCTGCTCTGGATCGGATGAATTCGAGGCGTGCGTCAATCAAATTCCAGTACTTTTCACTGCCGCTGCATTCAGTGTGAATCGTACGCTAAATAGTTCAGAAGGTAATATTTAAACAAAAGCAAGGCACCACTTACCATGAGCGCAACATGGGCACAAAGCTGAACAGTCGTACAACAAGGCGTAGAGTGGACGATCAGCTGTGCAAGGGAAAAGATATTGGTGTTCGACTTTATGCTCTCCCTGATCTAATAATATAGAAATAATGTGTAAGCATTAATACATTGAGAAGAGAGACATGATTGAAAAAACATACTAATTTCTTCACTCTCGCACGAGCTTGAGTGAGGGAATAACCTACAAACATGGATATCTTCTCCCAGTTGGCGTAATCGTGTTTGATACCTGCAGGCAAATCAAAATGATACCTCTTGAGAATGTCCTATGGGAAGCTTAATTGGGAGGTTTACATGATAAGCGAAATATGCACAAGGACATGGTTGCGAAGGATGTTGCCTTTATAGGCACTGATATTGAGGGAGAGCATGACAGCTATGCCATAGTTATTGATATTGGTCGAAATTATCGCGTTTAGCGGTGAAGGCATTGGGGATGAGATTGTTATAATACTTACTTTCAGCTCATCAGACAACTGGTATGGTGGCGCAGCTGATCGAAAAGCATCGACTTTATTCTCTAGTGACAAGACGCATGCAAACAGCTTGGCCTGTCGACCAAGCGCTGTGTCCTGGCCAATGATTAGACACAAGATATGTCAATGGAGTCTATCGCTCACCAACAAGAAGGCATCCACTTCGTCACGTTGCTCAGGACGAAGCTTCTTCTTTACTGAATAACGCAGAGCAGCCGCAGTTACGTTCTTAATGGAGGGTGACAGTGGTTGGGGCTGTGTTGGCAAAGAAGGATCCTCATCTGGTTCAATGTCAACACCATCCTGTAATAGGTCATCTCCTTGACGGTTTCATTTCCTGAGCACCGGTTCTGGCATCGGGCTCGACATCAGCATGGCATGATTGGCATCCTCCATGGCTTGTTCTGCTGCTGAAAGGAAGTGCATCGCTCCTTCCCTCCGAAGTGGGCGGGGTTGCAAACTGGGAATTGGAATTTGGTCGAGGAGTTTGAGGCTCTATAGCAGCAGGAGATCCCACATGGGCAGTGAGTGTCTGGGGAGAGGCCATCGCAGGAATGATGCAACGAAGGGAGCGACCAGAGCCAATTTATAGGTTCGAATGACTTGACAGTGACTCGAGATTATAATAAATATAGAAGGTGACTCTGCAAAATGTAATCAGCGTCGAAAAACGAAGTCATAATAATATTTAACGTACCAGGTTTTGTGCGCGTTGAAAATCTTTACCGCCGCCGTTCAACAAATGTTGGCTATTAACGAAGCAATTAGCACAAATAAATGAAAATTCGCTGATTCACCTCGATATTGGAACGCAAGCTCCATTGAGAAAAAAATGCCAGATCAACAATGTTGGGCAAGTCAAAGGGATCCAGGAGTACCCAAATCTAATAAGTCCAACATCACGAATGACATAAAGTCCACGTTATGTATCAGGGAATAAGGAAAGAACAAGGTAGTAATAATACCCAAATGCTGACAGGCGGCACTCGCAACTTGCAAGGTTTGGAAATAATATGCGATGGTGTGAGGCCTTGGAGAATAAAGGAAGGCCATGAGAGAAGCGAGCAGTATTAACATCAAAGGGCGCGAGACCAAAGGGGAGAGGAATTGGAACGAATGGACCGACGCAAAGTCCAAGTCATATAATAATAGAGCCACGACTGACGCAAAGTCCAAGTCGTAACACAACCAATGAGAAGTCTGAAACCAATAATGGAGAAAAGACAGGAACTGTTGAACTAGATATTAGTAAATGCATACCATGCAACTTATACATATATATGTTAACCGAATAGAAGACGAATGCAAGTGGATTCAGACTGGCTGGATTTGTTGATAAGGAACAAATATTATAATACAAATATACGCACAAACCACTTCTTCGTGCCCAATTAAGTACCTCCCACCCGTCTCGTCACCCAGTGTCCAGCTTTCAGGTGAGCCCCCCCCATCTTCATTTTTCTTCTTCAACGAGTTGGACTCTGCATCGCTCAAATCTGGGATTGGACTTTGCGTCGTCCCAGGGGATTGGACTCTGCGTCTTCCCAAGGGATTTAGACTTTGCGTCATCTCTTGGACTTTTCGTCGTTGGACTTGGGATGCAGACTTTGCGTCAGCTTGAACAGTACCAGTGTGTACCATCTACTGTCTCGCCGGAGTTGGTTTTTCTTCCAGATTCTGGTGAGCTTTCTTTCAATGCACGCACACTCATGTTGAATTCTACTCTCTAGTCTACATTGTCTTTCTTAACTGATGTATGAGTAGTCTATGCCACCCATTTGGACTGAATCCAATCTCCTGTCCGGACAAGATACCTCTGGTATTTTACATGTCCCTATTAATAATTCCAGACATTTTCTGATTGAATATTACAGCACCCCTTGGGCCATTCGATGGGAAGGCTGCCGTGATTATCAAGGCCTTTCTCTACACTACGCCGAATCAAGATGTAATTTGGGCACTAGGGAGCACGAGAGATGGAGTGTATCTCCGTGCCGATTTGCGCTATGGTCCCCACGATCCTACACTTTGGCCACAGCTCTATGTCCCCAATCTTTGTCATCTTGGCGCCATCCCTAGCAAGCCTATGGATCTGGACAATCCTCTTTTAATCATGTGGTGGAATCCGACCCGTGGTGACTTCGTTTCCTCAGAATTCGGTGTTCTGGATGGGTTGGGCAAACTGTTGAACGCGAGATACGCACAACTTCAGACGATGATGAGGGAAATGGTGGATAGAGTCAACGAATATCGCAGAAACCATCCCAAGCCCAATAATTGGGTCTTTGCTCTCGAAAGGATGTTGGTTGATGCATGTACCCGTCTCGGTCATTTGAGTACCACCTTCACTCAGATGGTGCTCGGTGTCACAGATTTCCAACGCTACTACCTCAAACTCCGCGGTTTGCTTGATTACCTCGAGATTTACCTGCTACGTATGTGTGGCATACGACCAGCGGCCACCAAGGCCAAGAAATGTGTTGGTGCAATTACTGTTTCGCCCCGTGTGGTCCAAGATTTTGTTACAGCTGGTCTACCCGTCTGGTTCGTCCAACCTTGCAAGACAAGTCCGTTCCCATACAAAGTTCGCAATGTCGTCACCCCTTTTGAACCTTCCAACTTCCTGTGTCTCGATAAGCATAATCCCCCTTTCCCCGTCATATATGATGGTGATTCGGACGTTCGTGACAAATATGACGCCTTGCATCGTTTTGCGCAAACCTTGTCGCTGTTTAAAGATCAATTTCAAATTGAACCGTCATCAAATACCCAGCCATCTTCAAGCAGCGCAGCACAAGGACCACGTTGTAAGTACATCATCTTTCTTTCCAATTCATTTTTTTAATTGTGAATTTTCCAAGCTTCAGAACCTCGACATACCCAATCTGGTCGAGACAAATTTGCCCCTTTGCTTAGTCTGCTTTTCTCCATTCCCGATTCCTGCCTGGAGCGTAGCGCTACAGGCTGTTGACCGCTCTCTCCCGTTTCAACAGTTCAGCCATTATACATTCCCGGACCCAGGTCTCTTTGTATGTGCAGCCAAGAAAGCCAAGTTTATAGAGACATGGCTGCGAGCTCGTGAGGCCTGGATCATACGTGTTGCACATGATGGATCGCTGGCTATGTCAGGTCAGAGCTGGCGTGACTTTCTGGCTACCGACCTTAGTAGTTTTTCGGACAAAGGGGATACCAAAGCTGCAAGGCGTCGTAAACGCATTTTGGACACTCTAACGCCAAAGTCTTTATCCGATCCAGAGGTGAAGGCACGGAGCAACACGGGAGAACCCTTTGTTTGGCAAGGCCATAGTTATCCTTCGGGTGTGTTGCCTGCGGAGCATGTAGTCCAACAACTTCTATGGGAGCTCTATGAGCTCAATTTCACTCATGAATTTCTTTCATTGGACCATCGTTCTTGTGTTGATTTGGATTTATCAGATGGTGCAAAGCTGTTTGAACACCAAGCCTTGGTTTTGGGGTGCTTTGCCGTCGGTGCCTTCAAGTATATTCCCCTTCCAGACCACAATCAAGGATTGGCTGCAGACAGCCTCCAGGATCGCCTGCCATATCTCATCGGTATGGTTTATGTGATGCGGTCCTGGAAAGGGACCAAACCTGCCACCTTCACTATTGCAGACCGAACACCATCTGACATTTCTGACCAACAGGCGAAGGAGCTCGAGGATGTCGTTACAAAATATTATTGTCAGCAATTCTTCAACCACTTTGGACGTGCAGCTCAAGTTCCACATCGCCTCTTTCCGACACATTAGCTGATAGCTGTTGCATTTTTTATCAATGATATATATATTTCACCCTTATGAGACAAAGTCCAACATTTCATCTGCACAATTCTAATTTGGAATCTCGAGGAAATATTAATATGCCTTGGGTCAAGTCATAAACCATTAATCTCACGTGATATCCATTGCCAAGTCATTTAAACATCATTCGTGTGCTTATTGTCTCTCTTGAAGTTGCTGAACAATGGCCAAAGGGCGCAAGGCAAAAACCGCATTGCCTGACTGTGAGTTTCTTCTAATATACCATCTATTTAATATGCACTTATGTGAACAATTTTTCAGTTGTAGAATTGTCGGAGGATGGCAAGAGAGTTCGATGCAACATATGCGCGGCACTGCGCGTACAAACCAGCAATTGGATCCAGAAAGAAAGTCTCGTGTATTATTTAAAGTCGGATGTTCACGCCTGTTCCGTCACTGCTAAGCACAACAGGGAGAGTATTCGAGCCGCTGGGGAACAGTCGATGCAAGAAGAAATGGCAGTCAAGGAGAGGATGGACTTTGTCATGCTATCGTCAACAATTAAACCTGTCACAGCGACGGCACACGTTCCTGGACCAAGTGTGGAAGAAAAAGAAATGTGGGACAACTATTTGTTATCCAATGAGATCTTTGATGCAGGGATCGATCATACAGTTGCTAAGTTGAGGAGAGGAAGCGCCTTGAGCCCGAGGCCACTAATTTTGATATCTGGCGTGGTGCAGATTTCTTCCCTGAAGACCCAAACGGCGGTGGGCTACTTCTGGACGAACTGGAGCAAGATGATATACTGACAGAGTTGCTCCGGAACGCGCGTACGTGCATCACCATTCAATTGTTGTCATTGATGCTTATTGTATTTTGGGATAGATCTGAGGGCGCCCGAGGCAGCGGACCTACTTGAGGAAGAAGCTCGAGGTCATGCAAGTCAGCCCAAGACCTCTGATGCTTGGTTGCCATATGAATCAAAGACGGTGAGTTGACTCAGAAGTCCAACTAGTGTTTATTTTCAACATGCTCATCATTCCAAAGATGTTTCTCCTTGACACTCTTGACAACCTTCCGAGAATGTGAATTTCGAACTCACTCATGAAGGTATTTCTCTGGGTACTCCGTGAAGTGGGTGCTCGCGATGTCCCCTCTTTCTACCACCTTCGTAAAGTACAGGCCTCTCACTGAAAGTCATCTGGTGTACCGACCATGCAGTACAAGTCCTCTAAAGGGAATATTTATTCCATGAACGATCCATGTACCCTGGTGGCCATGGTGAGCAATACAACTGCCGTTAAACTATATAATCTTACAAATGTTGTATTCTAGGACTGGGTCAATCCCTTAGTATGCAATCATATCCGTCGCTATCCAGTAATTCCGCTGGATGGTAGGATTTCTGAGGTTTATCATGCACAGAAATGGAGGAAGGATGTTGACCAACATACCTTAAGCCCTATGTATGATGCTGGTGACCGCCACTACTACATTGACGAACTTGCCCACCTCAAAAATGGTAACTTTATTATTCCAGTGCGATGGCTGGAAGACAACGATGGGGGTGTCTTTGCAGATGCGTATACTGTTACCTTTGACAACCAAGTATGAGAATTTTTATTATGATCGCAATCAATCCACAGCACTTACAAACACTACAGTGTATTGCCAACATTGTTGACGACAATCCGATTTTAATAAAGGCATCGGATTTGCAGGATAACTTCTTGGACTTGACAGACTTGAATCTGCTTCCTACCTGGAACAGTGGGTTGTATGCATCTTAGTCCATTGTAAAGCTTGCTCATGAGGAATAGGTAAAACCATCGAATCTGGACATCCAGCAGGCATGCCAAACCCTGACCGTGCACTAGCAGAAGGTGACCCCCTGTACACCAGCTGGATAGATGTCTTTGGTGACGACGTATCTGGAAATCGATCAAAGAGCTGGAATAAACACTGGAACACCTACATCAGTCACCGAAACCTGCCCCGAAAATTCCTTCAACAAGAATTCCATACACATTTTGTCTCAATGTCACCAGTTGCTAGTATTCCTGAGCAGTTCCATGGTATCAAACAGGTCATCGAGTATGTCAAAGTTTTTGAAGTGCATCTCTGGTACTAATAATTGATAGGTCAACACATAAAAACCCTGTGAAGGTTCGTCATGGCACGTCAGGAGTGCAAGTGCGATTCAAGATTTATGTCAACTGTGATCCCGGGGATAACCCTGCTCAGAGTGAGGTCTGTGGCCACATCAGTGGAAATGGAAACCACCCATGCTGGAAATGCTTCGTTGGTGGGCCACAACAAGTCAAAGAAACTGACATTGGGTTTCATAGTCTCTTCGAGGTGTGCAAATTTCTTTTTCCCTGCTGTGGTTACTTACTGGATTGAGACATTCAGGCTGGTGTTCCTCGTTCAGCTGAAGGGATTCTTTCAGATGTCAAGTCCCAGGTTGAACTAGCCTGTCTTGGTATTGCTCAGAATGTACAGAATCAGCAAACTGAGAATGGTGTCAAAGATGGCTATACCCAATTCTGGATTGATGACCTTGTAACTCATGCTCGAACATTGCGCAAAAACCATCCTGGGCGGACGGTGATTGATATTCAGACCCAACTGCTGGCCTGGGTGCATGAGAATAAAAATGATATCTATAATCCATTTTTGACATTGGACGGTGAGTGCTTGTCTAATGAATATGCTGTCACTGTCTGATAATGGGACTTTTCACAGGGCTTGATCCTGCTCTTGATACTCCTGTGGAAATCCTTCACACCATTCTTCTGGGTATTGTCAAATATCTGTGGCATGGCTCACATACATCTTGGACAGCTAGTCAAAAGCAAACATATTCAGTTCGTTTACAATCAACTGAACGATCTGGGCTTTCTATCCACGCCATTCATGCTAATTACATTATGCAATATGCCAACTCTCTAATTGGACAGCAATTTAAAACCATTGCACAAGTCAATGTGTTTCACGTTTATGATCTTGTTGACTCTACTCGATTCCTTCTTACCAAAGCAGTGGGTGAACTTGCTGCGCTCTTGTGGATACCAGAAATATGCAATATGGAGGAATATCTTGTATGTTTGCAGGAACATGTTTATTTATTCACCCAATGACCTGTCTGCAGTTCGATGTCGAAGTTGCTGCTGCAAATGTGCTTGACCTATTTGCCATTATTGATCCATCCAAAATGACATCCAAAATAAAACTCCACCTTCTTGTGCATCTGAAAGCAGATATTATTTGCTTTGGACCTCTTGTTGGTGTTGCAACAGAAGTGTTCGAGTGCTTTAATGCTATTTTTAGATACTGTTCCATCTTTTCGAACCATCTTGCCCCAAGTCGAGACATCGCCTTCCAACTGGCCAGTCAAGAAGTGTTGAAACATCGCCTCATGGGTGGTTGGTGGCCAATGGCAAGTGGTGAATGGGAACAACCAGGGCCCTCTGTCCGTAATTTTATCCAGGCTCATCCAACACTCCAAGCTCTTATGGGTTGGACTCGCCAGTGCAGAACCCCTTGTCAATGGTGATTTTAATTTCTGCTATACATTCCAGTGTACTTACAAGATTTAGGTTCTTTTGGACTGGAACCACTCAAGCGAGGTGCAAATAAGAAGGTGGAGAGCCAAAAATATGTTTCGTGGTCTCAGACACAGGGTACCAAGGCTCTCAACTATACTTCAGAGAATGCTGATTCACAATGGACACACTGCCGATTTGTTGTTGCCCGTTCTGAAGACAAGTGTTTCATTGGATCATGGATCTTTGCAAGGTCACTGCTTCATGTACGTGTACAATAATATTATCTGATACTCATCTTGATACCTGTTTATTAGAATGGTGAACTTATTACTGGCCGTATTGTTGAAATTTTGGCAGATGCTGAGAGCAACCGTGCTGTCATCATACTCGACATTTTCCAAATTCTTGCTGCTCGACATGCGATTTTTGGAATGCCAACACTGGCTCAAGAAACAACAATCTATATTGCTATTCCCAGTACTGTACATCTATGTTACCTGTTCTCTATTCAATAATTCAACTGCCATATATATAGGATATAGATTTTCTGTACAATGTCCAACATGACTGTCCTCTTGCAAAGTGTACTGCATCAGGCAAGCAGCCATTAATGC
>Ga0307509_10011800_pt1 | contig 10523 bp, 7 predicted proteins | sample 10_EM_MG_FD_202245 | JGI IMG/M metagenome (GOLD analysis project Ga0307509, IMG submission 202245) | Populus trichocarpa ectomycorrhiza microbial communities from riparian zone in the Pacific Northwest, United States - 10_EM | ecosystem: Host-associated > Plants > Roots > Unclassified | place...
GGACCGGTTATCCTCCTGAACACGACAAAGTCTGGTACCCCTACGAAGATTTCGAAAATGCAGGCATCGCAAAACAACAATTCCACCAAAAGTACCCCAGGAAGCCCTCTCTCGATCAAGATCAAGGAACACGAAAACGGGGAGACTTGGGTCTCCATAACACCACCACCGCAACTCGCACCACCACCACCACCTCCACGAATGACGACACCAAGACCCCCAACACCGAAGACCGCCCAAGACGGGTGGGAGACCACTGTAGGGCTACCAACGAGCCCCTCATACCGAGCCCCAGACGAGTGGGAGGAAGCGGAAAGGAAGGAACAAGCTCGCCAGGAGCACGATCAGCTGTCATGGACAGCATGATACAACGACGGGTGCCAAACCAATTGTCGGGACAAGGAAGCATCGGGATGGTTTCCCCAAGACCGATCTCGGTTTGTGCCATCAGTACCGGTATCGCACCGGAACAAAAAACAGCAGAGGAAACGCCACGGGCAGAGCGTGACATGGTACGAATGCTACGACGACAAATGCTTCGTACATGTGCAAGAAAAGATCAAAGCGGGATATTACCCACAAGAAAAAGGAGAGAGGAAACCCCTCTCAAAATGGCATCGGAGACACCCCGAGCCGGAACAACGAAGGAAATTCAGTGCCGTGAGGACACGGCAGCAGAGGGAGGGGAGCGAAAAACTCAACCCGATGTCGGAGCCCAACAGAGACAAATCCAGGAACTGCTAGACGAAAAGCAACAAACACTGGAAAGGGACCAAAAAACCCGACAGGAGCTAGCCAACTACCAGACCAGCATAGGACGAATGGGCGAAGAAATCCAGGGACTTCGCAAAACGGTCGCAGGATCTGGTTTCCGCATAGCGAGGTTGAGGAACGAGATGGACACCACAAAGCGAGCAAACGAGGAGCTCGAACACAGAAACCACAGGCTCCGAAAGGAGCTCAGAAGAGCTGGGGAGAGGTTGGTAGATCTGAGAGTGTAGCATCGTGGGACCGATGCTATGGGGGGACGGGAGCTAATGTCACAAATCGTGACTAAGCAAGGCAGATTTCACATAACTCATACTTATGAGTCATGAGGTATGTTGGATTTCACACTATGACATTACTTGACTCATAGTTCTTACATGACTACGCACTTGCGAGTCATTGTTATATTATGATTGGTTGATTGTTTCATGACTCACGATTGTGACGTCATATGATGTAATGACTTTCGCACATGACTCATATTATGAGTCATGGGTTTCGCGCATGTGACTCGCTCGAGCACATGATTTGTTTTATGGGTTGTGATTGGTTAACGGAATGTTGCGCAATGACTCATATGAGTCATTGATGGATTTCGCGCTATGACTCACTACAAGTCATAGAGAGTTATGTAGTACGAGGAGATGAGTCACCAGGGATAGGGTTGGGAGAAGATGCCTATATAAGGCGGTTGGTTCCGACCAAGGGATAGGACCACGAACCATCTCTCCTCCACCTCCGGCGATTGAAATCTCAACATCACGGGAAATCATCGTCACCTTCCACCACCCACCTCTCTTCCCCCATGATGGCTTCTGCCTAGGGGTTGACGTTAAGCCATCTCCCCTCCTCTCCTGGGGCGCGCATGCCTCCCCTCCTTGGGGTTCTTGTTCCCGTTCATCGTTGACACCCGCACATGAAGTTCAGTTCTCCCCCTTACCCCGCACTTGCTTTGCACCTCGCTTAGCATTTTGCGCGGTTGGAAAGCTTCTCGCTTCGTTCACGGTCGGCGATACGGCGTCCGGACTCTCGGTCGAAGAAAGGCTTCGGTTCTGCTGGGCTTGTACCTCTGATGGGGAAAGCTTCCGTTAGTAACATCACGGTCTCGCTCGGTTTCGCTGTCGTCCCAAAAGCCCTTGCTATGGCCCGTTAGTCGGTTGTGGCTAGCCCGTTCGCGATCCTTCCGCTACCCCCCTCCCGGTTCCGTCCGCTGGCACCGTACTCCCCTATAAGCTGGCACCTTACTGCTAATTCAACTCCCCGGCTGGCACCCTACAGCTCACCCCCCACCGGCTGGCACCCTACCGCTACTCACCGGCTGGCACCCTACTGCTCGTCATCGTTGGCTGGCATCCCCTCTGCTCGGTGGCTCCGCTCGCCGCTCTCCCCCTCCGATCGTTCGGCCTCTCCGCGGTTACGCCTAGTCGTGGTATAGCACTGGCTCTATGGCTTTGTCCAACGCTTGGGAACGATGTAATGACCAGCCCGACCGTACATCATGGTTTTTGGTTCGCCCTCAGCCTCTGAGTTTTCCCGTGTCGGCCATCATCTATCCTCTGCCCCAGGCCCCGAAAGGGCCTTAGAACAGCCGTCGTTTCTTTTGTTTTGGGGAGCCTGCTGAAGGGTTTGGGTCTCTCTACCTGTACGTTTCTATGGATTGTTTCCTTACGTGTCTGGGGTATATTATCTTAGGTGCTAGGCGGGGGAGACTTTTCCTATGGACTCGGGGTGTTTGATTTTTCCCATGAAGAGGTGAAGCGGGCGGTGGGTTTGCATTCATAGGTTTTTTTCTCTTCATAGCTAGCGCTGCATAAGGCTTTTTGTACCTAGAAACAAATAACGCATGATTACAAAAAAAAAGAAAAAAAAAAAGAAGCGACCACCAGATGGGACATGAACCATCTCTCCTCCACCTCCGGCGATTGAAATCTCAACACCACGGGACATCATCGGCACTTCCCCCTACCCACCTCTCTTCCCCCATCATGGCTACTGCCTAGGGGTTGACGTTAAGCCATCTTCCCTCCTCTCCTGAGGCACGCATGCCTCCCCTCTTTGGGTTCTTGTTCCGGTTCATCGTTGACGTCCCCTCATGAAGTTCGGTTCTCCCCCTTACCCCGGACTTGCTTTGCACCTCGCTTAGCATTTTGCACGGTCGGAAAGCCTCTGGCTTCGTTCACGGTCGGCGGTATGGCGTCCGGACTCGCGGTCGAAGTAAGGCTTCGGTTCTGCTGGGCTTCTACCTCTGATGCGGAAAGCTTCGGTTAATAACATCACCGTCCCGCTCGGTTTCGCTGTCGCCCCAAAAGACCTTGCTATGGCCCGTTAGTCGGCTGTGGCTAGCCCGCTGGCGATCCTTCCTCTACCCCCCTCCCGGTTCCGTCCACTGGCACCCTACTGCCCCATAAGCTCGCACCTTACTCCTAGAACTCCTCCCCGGCTGGCACCCTACTGCTCCCCTCTGGCTGGCACCCTACTGCTCATCATCGTTGGCTGGCATCCCCACTGCCCGGTGGCTCTGCTCCCCCGCCTACCTCTCTCCCTCCTGCGATTTACTCTACGGTCGCAAACCTCGCTTGGTTTACGGTTGATCATGGTATTCCACTGCCTCCTTGGTCTCTCCTAAACGCCGACGCGTCGCCATCTTCCGGTCAGTCCCGACCGTAAACCGGCCTGCCCCTTACGGCGACTAGCCGCGGCGCCTTTTCGTTACGTATATTGGCAATAGTAGTTACATCTCGTCATTTCTTTGATTCTTTTCTTTGTGTCACCAGGGGGCCTGCTGAAGGGTTTGGGTCTTTCTCCTGTACGTTTCTATGAGTTGTTTCCCTACGTGTCTGAGGTGTGAGTCTTAGGTGCTAGGCGGGGGAAGTTTCTTCTATGGTCTCGGGGGGTTTGAATTTTCCTATGACCAGGTGACGCAGGCGGTTGTTATTGGGCTTATCGGTTTTTTTCTCTTCATAGCCTGCGCTGTATAAGGCTTTTTGTACCTAAAACAAATAACGCATGATTACAAAAAAAAAGAAAAAAAGAAAAAAAACAACCACGAGATGGGATCTTCACGCAACCATCTAAGTACTTTTCTATACGTTTAGATATTGCAATACGATTATACTTTACTCTCTTTACCTACACTCCTCCTCTGCGAGCGCCTACGCTCTAAGAACCCGGAGACTATTGTGATAGTCTCGACAGGCCAGTCGAACATAGAACGATTGTCATAGTTCTATCACGCACAACAATCCACCCACATTACTATCTGACGAGATAGTATCCTTCGACCGATTGCTCAGACAAGCAAGCCAGTTCCGTACTATCTGAAGAGATAGTATTGCCCTACGCCCTGTCATAGACAAGAAGACTTGCTCACTCTCAGAAACGACTGTCATTGCCTGTTGCCTCACTACCTAACAATAGGATTGTTACAAAGCCTCACTTTCTACTTTTAAAGACACAGCCTATAAACCTCACAGCAAACGCATTGGCGTTCGCGTGCATCAGATCCGAGAATTTATAGAAGATGGAAGGGAGGTCATGATGGATTATTGCAGGACAAATGATATGGTTGCAGATGGGTTGACCAAACCCCTTGTACTTAGCAAACATATTCTGTTTGTGCGGATGTGTGGATTGTCTTGATTGCTTTCTACTTTTACTTTGAATTTTTTTTTTTTTAGATAGCTCATATAAGGGTGATACCCAACGGTGGAGAGTGGGGGAGTATTATATGGGCATGTATACCGCTGGCACCCGTAGGGGGAGTGTTGCGTGTAGTAGGGTACGGGCAACCACCCTAGTAGTGTTGTGGAGAAGATAGGACGGCTATGAGAGTAAACCACTAGTTGCGCAAACATGTTTGTTAGTCCTATTTAGTTAGCAGCAGCGCGCATCTGAGAATAGAACAAGTTCTCTCACATCCACCATGTCCACCCATCCAACCCTATTTAGTTAGCAGCGGCGCGCATCTGAGAATAGATCAAGTTCTCTCACATCCACCACGTCCACCCATCCAACTGATTTGAGTTTCCGACATTCACTGCGCCGGTGACCCTTCTTCTCAGAGTAGTAACAAACAATCGACTGTCCATAGCTCGCTTGTCCATTCCCTCTCATTGTCTGACTACTAGATGCTCCCCCAGACCCCGACGCTCAAGAGCCATAGCCATAGCCTTTTCCCCTTACCGCCAGAACGGCATCGTTACTAGTAGACCCCTCTCTGTCGCGATTCATAGTAGATTCTCTTGCTTTCATAGCAGCGATCAAATCCTCCGGTTGGTCTGGTTTAAGAATGTTGGCTTGAAGATCACGCCACTCGCGCCATGACGACGGTAGACCGTTTAACAGGTAAAAGGTTTTCTCGCGAGGTTTGATCTCTTCCTCTGCCTCGCACAAACATTCTATAATTCGTTCGATCTGGTGGACATATTCTCCTGCCGTCCGATATGTGTCAAAGGTGCAGTCAAACAGAGATCTCCGAAAATAGTAGAGTTCCAGCCCAAGAGCTTTGCGATAGCCTTCTGCAAGCTTCTTCCATATGGATTCTGGATCCTCATCGTAGGCAGCCCACATATATTGGGCACAAATCCGTGGCTCCATAGCGTTCCGAATCTTTGCTGTAATCCGCAAACACTTCTGCAAATGCTTGTTGTAGGCGGCCTGCACTGCCGCATCCGTGCTATCCTTATCAGGTGACTTTTCACCACCCGATACAATCCACCAGAGGTCCAATTCTTTCAATTGATCTGACATTCTCTGCCTCCAAGGCCCGAAATTATTATCTCTCAAGAGAGGAAACATCACATGGCTTGACTGCGTAGACTCAGAAAGTTCCGTCATCCTACGAACGAGATAGGTTGAACTAGAGAGAGAGAGAGAGAGATATTGATAAAACAAACGGTGAGAAAAACGATACGAAAAAGCACACGGCGCAGATAGCCGCCTATCGAATGCCCGATTTTTCTCCTCTACTCAAGCTGGGTGAGAAGAACGATTCGAAAAAGCACACAGCGTAGATAGCCGCCTATCGAATAGACGCTTTTTCTCCTTGGCTTAAGCTGCGTGGAACGCAAAGGCTCATAACCTGTTCGATTGGTGGATGTGGTGGATGTGAGAGAACTTGTTCTATTCTCAGATGCGAGCCGCTGCTAACTACATAGGACTTACAAACATGTCTGCGCAACTAGTGGTTTACCCTCAACGCCATCCTATCTTCTCCACAACTCTACTAGGGTGGTTGCCCGTACCCTACTACCCTCAACAATAAAAGTTTTGTGCTGTTCGGTAACTTAGGATTGGATCTACTGCTCCTAACTACACAATAATTGTTTAAAACTATAGCCAGGGTTCTCAATTGTCAGCCGAGGACCGGCTCGGACCGGCTAGGCCTGGTCAAAGTCTAGTCTTGTCCGATGGTAGAAATTAGACTGACCAGGCAGTCATGGTTGCTGGAACTGACCCCGGGCTCAGTCAGACGGGGCGGACCAGGCAAAAAACGAGTGATAAGGGGTGCGTCGGCTGGTGGCTTATCCGCGAAAATTGCGGCTGAACTGATCACTCAGCGCTAAAGAAGTTCTCTCGTTCACTAAGCGATTCACTAACTGCACAGAGAGGAGCATTTATAAAGCAGAATAGTGCTTCTATCCTTCCATCAATCAGAATACCCAGCCTTTCTTCTCAATGTAAGTTCCCTTTCTTATCAATGTATTTTTTTCGCTTACATTAGCAGGTTCGCACCGGTGCCAACTTGCTTACAAATTATTTTTCGCCGCCTCGGACAGAGGCCAGAAGGACTAGTCGGGGACTAATCCAGACCAGTCGTGACCACATATTTTAGTCAAGTCCGGTCTCGGACATCCATTTAGACTGACCAAGTGGTCCTACCTCTGAGACTTGAACGGTCGGACCATTGAGAACACTGACTATAGCCCCTGCCAATTTTCTGTCAGGCCTATAAATCGTTGGCACCTTTCATCTCACACTTTGGTTCTAATTAAATACTCTGTATGCATGCGCAGGACTGGTGTGTGTAGGATGGCGACTATAGGTTGTTCTGTATAGCTTCAGGAATAAATCCAAGTTATGAATTCTTCTGGAATATCCGACTAATTTTATTGCGGTAGTAGGGGCAAGGTTGTAACTCCATGTCAGCCAATCGCTTCTTCGTTAATGGTAACTGATTTATTTATAACCACCAGGTGTATCCACGTTATATCCATCTCTCAAAATCACAAATTCTCCCGATACACAATATATGCACACATATTCCTACCCCCTTTAACTTATAGTTTTATATGAACAATTTCGTAAGAACTTAAGCCATTGACTCGGATGTTAGAAGCCTTATCTCACTCCTCGGTCGTTAGCGGCTACCTGATGTCCACGCCAATCCCCGGGGGGGGACCTCTTGTCCCATCACCTTCAGGGCCCACCCGTCACGTGGAGGCGCATGGCAGATTCCGCAACCTGAGACACCTGCAGTCCCCGCCCGTCCGTCCCCGGCAGTCTTCCAGACGGACACCAAGATACCCGCCCGTCCCGGGTGTCCTTTCAGGCACGCAGTCCGTCCCGTCCGGACCTGAAGACGGACGGACTGGAGGCTTGGGTTCACTAGGCGTGAGGGGCCGCGGATAATTGTTGGAGTTTCACATATACGATAGGGGACGCCCGCCCACGGTCGATGTGGGTCTTTGGATATCGGAGGCAGGGCGTCCGTGCACCGAATGATCGACTGACTGTGACCCATTGTCCGTCATATCCCACTCCCAGGATGGACGGACTGGACCCCTGGGAACGCTGATAGAAGGCGAAATGCGATGTGATGTGAAGATGTGCTCAACACCATATTATATGCAAGTTACTAATGCTAGGACCCCAAGTGTATAGTTCAATATACAAATCTGAAATCAATGTCCTCATCCCTGGCCCATCTATCCGTTCTCAATTGTCACGATTCCTCTTTACAGAACTACTAGCTAAAGACCTTAATTGTTCTCCCGAAACCCGGAGTCTCCATTCAGGCCCCCCAGAATCCCTTCAAATGCCTAGCTCCACCCCCGACCTCCAGATCATGTAGTTTCATTAGGAGTGCAAAATGCTACCACCAATTAGTTTGAATCAATATAACAGTCATCAATACGGACCAGTCCGGTTAGAGCTCCCTTGCCACACCCCAGCAACTCATACGGCATCGGCTTCCGTACACCCTATTACCCAAAGGCGACCCCCAGAAACGGGCAAAGTACTTCACCCAACCATTCGAACCAAAACTCTCAGCTTCACAATATCTCACTCGAATAGTAATAGCCAATGCACAATTGTATATATTGTCTATGTTGTCTACAGCAGGGTTTCTATTTTATATGCTGTCTCTTAACCCCATCCCTCCAGTCCAGATAGCATTCCTTTTGGTGATGGGGCTGTTTTGGTTGGGTCTAGATTATTCGGCGGGTATGTTCCATAAGTCAGATATCTTTCGACACCTGGGGTTTTGAAGCGAATGCCGACGCGGAAGTGACAATGTGTTATGAGCGGCGAGGACAGAAAACAGGCTTATTCACATATTCAATGAGGTGACTAGCATTACCTGCATGTTCGGCTACCGACCTAAGCACTTTGTTTTGGTTTATTGCATACAATCGAAGCCTTTCAAGCCGAAGCTACCAAAAATACTGCCGCTCCAACCGTGCACAGCGGAACATATTTCAACATGTGGTAACTCACGAATTAGGCTTTCTTTTTTTTTAAGGAAAACACCCGACTCTTCCACACATCCCACCTTCCTTGTCTCCTACCACGAGCATCTGGGGGTTCAACAGAATTTGGGGCTTGCAGTGGGTGGACGACTCGATGTCCGCCCTGCTAGTATTAGAGAATGGTGTGCCACTGTGTTTGTGCATATTCCTGCAATAGCTTGACTACTTCTTCGTGTCCATAGGCAGCAGCACCCTGAAGTGGTGTTTGATCATACTTATCGGTACGATTGGGGTCGACACCTTAACGTGCAAGCAATAGCTTGACCACTCCTTCGTGTCCCTTGACAGCAGCACTCAAGAGTGGCGTTTGGTCATTCTTATTCGTGTGATTGGGGTCGATATCTTGCCGTTCCAGCAACATCTTCACCACTCCCTCGTGTCCCTTGATTGCAGCGCACCCAAGAGGACCATTACCATTCTTATTGGGGAGGTTGGGGTCGATATCTTGCCGTTCCAGCAACATCTTCACCACTCCCTCGTGTCCCATTATTGCAGCGTACCCAAGAGGTCCATTACCATTCTTATCAGGGAGGTTGGGATCGATATCTTGCCGTTCCAGCAGCATCCTCACCACTCCCTCGTGTCCCTCAATTGCAGCGCATGCGAGTGGTGTCCGACCATCGATATCAAGGCCGTTGGGGTCGACACCTTGCTGTTCCAGCAGTATCTTCACCACTCCCTCGTGTCCGCGGATAGCAGCGGATGTAAGTGGTCGATTTCCATAGATATTTGGGCGATCAGGGTCGACATTTTCCAGCTCCAGCAATAGCTTGACCACCTCCTCGTGTCCCTCGACAACACCCCATACGAGTGGTGTTCGGCCATACTTATCCGGGAGGTTGGAGTCGACATTTTCCCGTTCCAGCAATAATTTGACTACCCCTCCATGGCCGGTTCTCGCCGCCCATACGAGTGGTGTACTGCCTCCAGAATCTTGTTGGTTTACTCCACAACACCCCGCATCGATTAATATGGTCACAAGTTCAGCAATCCCGAAGAACGATGCGCAGTGTAGTCCAGAGAAGTGCCGAGAAGTGCTGGCTTCTTTATATAAAGGATGCTTTACCTGCGCCAGAAGTAATACAGCGGATATGTGGTCTTCGTACTTGTCCAAGAGCTCCAGAGCAAGGGTCTTCGTATGGTCTGATAGATCTTTGTTCGTATGTATTCCCCAATACCTTGAAGAATATTCAAGGAATGGCATGCTTTGGAGGTCTGAGAGAGAATAGGGTTTGAGGTTCTTGACTTGTCGCGAGTTCAAATGGGTTAAGCAGGCTTCTGCAAGTATCGAGTGAGGTTTACTAAAGAGACCTGGACGACTACAAAGGTACTCTTGGACCGTATAGTGGATCAACCGAACTGTGGAAGCCGCCGCGTCGACTATGATCAGGCCTTGGCAGTAGTCCAGCAATGTGCTGACCGAAGGGGCATTTTCCGGATCAAAATCCTTTTCTCCTATCTCCACGGCTAGCGCATAGCACAGCTCTTCTACCTTCAAGGGCCGTTCTGAATGGCAGACCCATGTGAGAGTAGCCACCGCAAGCTTCACCCTTTCCTCATCCTGAGCCATTATCCGCTCCAGCGTCGCACTGTACACATCCCCTAACCCCGCCCCATTTTTGATTGACTTGAGTGTTTTCCTTCGCCGAGCAACGGTGGTACCTCGCAGGATTGCCTCGATGTGGAGGGATGCTAGCAGGAATCTAGGCTCCAGTATGTCAGCCATTAGTTCGGGGTGGCTTTGCCCTCGGCCCCGTTCCTACATACGTTTCGGAACTTATTGCGGGAATGCTCTTCATAATATCCTCCTCCAATGTGCTGCTCATCATATCTGGGATCGTGTCCCACCCGAGTTTCTCACGTAGAAATGTAGGGTAAACCTTTTCAATACCATGATCTTGGCGTGAAACCCTTCCGGATACCATTGACCGAGAAATATACCATCGAAAAAGTGAAACCATTGCATGGAACCATCACTCTCTTCGGCACCATTAAACAACAAAG
>Ga0307509_10011801_pt1 | contig 10523 bp, 5 predicted proteins | sample 10_EM_MG_FD_202245 | JGI IMG/M metagenome (GOLD analysis project Ga0307509, IMG submission 202245) | Populus trichocarpa ectomycorrhiza microbial communities from riparian zone in the Pacific Northwest, United States - 10_EM | ecosystem: Host-associated > Plants > Roots > Unclassified | place...
TCATTAACTAATTCTAGTGAATTGTCCAGTCTTTGTAGCGTGTCTTTCAGATGATCCATTGCTCTTAACTTCTGTTGCTGCAACTTGAGTTTTTCTGATTGTGCAGGAGATCCTGTTGGAAAAACAGGAACATGCAGGTCAATTTGGTTACTGCCAGGTCAATTTTTCATCACAAGAGTATTACATGAAATTCCAACTACTAGAATGATACCACGACAAAATACTGAAGCTTTCTATGGAATTTTTTTTCTTCATGTTAAGAATAAAGGACAATGAAACACTTGCTTGTAAAAGGTTGGAATGCTGCAAATGATATCCGCTCAGCTGGATATGGGATGAAAGCTTGATCACATTCCAGGGATGGTTCCTTCTCAGCCCATGTTAGAGAGTTCGCGAAACAGGTTTGCAAGAATTCATCATTGGAAGCCTATTGACATGAAATAAATGAGCAGCCAACTCCCATATATATATACACCGCATGGTGGTAACATGATACATCAGTAAATGATGTGCGAATAATATATGACAGCTACTATTTCAATCACATGATAATCTGACAAGTCAATTCAAGCAATCCTCAATCTGCCTTGAAAGATAGTTTCCCGTGTGAGATGTGGAAGGTTAGCATGTAAAATTATACCATTTCTCAACAGTTAGTGGGGGAAATTATTTCACTCTACCCAAACCAATAATGCCTTCATGGGACGAAACTATGACTATCTGATTTATTCCACCATTTATATGTATGCCAATAGTATTTGCAGTAGTCGAGCACATTCTTCAGCCTTGTAATTTCCAGTCATGATAGAAAAAAACTAGAAAAGAAAATCACAGTACACATGTTCTTTACCTTCTTTCCAATGTTGGTAGACAGATGTCTGGCTCTTCTACTAACGAATTTCCAGTGCAGCCAGCCACTTCTTATGAAAGGAACATCTAAGATCTAGTATCATAGAAGCTTAGAGAAAACTTGGCCTGTGGTGACTGCAGCCTTGGCTGGTTTGATATTCGAGCTTAGTTGAATTGAGTACTTGTTTCTGGTTTACTTGTTTTGTATATTCTTTTGTAAGAAGTTCATCATTCACTGATCAGAAGAAATGAGAGCTGGATTTTTTCCCTTTGTGCTTTTATCTTTGGACTCGAGACTTGTTGATGTAAAATGTGAATTCACCTTGGGAATTTTCTTGATGAGAACATTCACCTGCACAGCCTGATTTCCAAACTATTCAAGCTGTGAAGAGCCTCCTTCACTGGTATAACTTCAGAGCTGATTTCATTTGCATTGTCAATAACCATATCCTGCACTGGTACGATTTCACCTTAAGGCTCTGACTGCAAATTAGAATCACAATCAAGAAAAGAAGTGAAAAGAATTGATAAGATGAAGGAAGAAGCAAGATGATCACAAAAGATGGGGAAAACGAAAACTAAATTTACTTGGGACGTTGGAAAAACAAGAATTGAATTAGATAAGAGGAATCAGAAACTGCCATGCTAGCTAAGCTATTAAATTTGAAGATAAATATCCGTTTTAATTATATGCTTGCAAAAAATAATCGACATGCATCAGGTTTCAAACTTTCCCAATGATCCCCACCGCAAAAATGGAATGATACATGTGTAGAGCTTTTCAGAAGAATGGCCTATCCAATACAGCAATTAATTGCTTGTCCTTCGAAGGCATATGACTTCATTAACAAAACTTGAAACATTTTTTTTCTTGTAATTTTGTCGTGCCATTATATTGAGTAACTATTCACAATTTACTCGCCTGAATTGAATTCACAGGTTTACACTAAAAATAAATCAATTAAAAAAAATAAAAAATTTAAACTTAAGTCATCATGTTAAATTTACAATTTAATTGTGAGATCAAAATAACATTATATAAAATAAATTAAATTAAATAATAAAAATCAACTCTCAACCAAACTAAATAATAAAAGGAGAAATTAAAAAAAAATCAATTGAAAAAACATAAAAAAATGAGTCAACCCATATTAACTCGATTAACTCGTGATCTAGGAAATGAAATCAGTATAACTTCATAAAAAAAAAAGAAAACAAAAATCACGAAACTCAAGGCCTAATAATCTAATATCGAATAATAAAATTGAAAAAAAATATTAATTTTAAAAAATGAACCTCAAAAAAGACCAAAATCAAATCGGGATAATCTTTAAAACCAATGCCCTAAATCATGAGATTGGGATTACCCAATAAAAGAAATACACAAAAAAAATCACAAATTGTTTTTCCAAATCATCCAAACATCGAGGGCTGAAATTAAAAAAAAATCAAGAAAAGGATTAAAAAAATAAAAAAATAGCAATAAAAATGAATAAGGACCAAATCTGGTATAGAATTTTAATAAAATAAAATAATGACGGATGAAATTGAAAAATAAAACAACAATCAAGAAAATGATAAAAAATAACAATAAAAAAAATGAGGATTAAATTGAATACAAAAATTAAATGAAATCAAATGTTGAGGGATGAAATTGAAAAATGAATCAATTTTAAAATGCACTTAAAAGCAAAACAAATGGCAATCAAAGAAATGAAGACCAAAATTGATACATGATTTTAATAAGTCAATTTGATTTAATTATGGGGCAAATTAAAGTTTAATGATGTTTAAGAATTAATTTGGGTCCAATTAAAGGATTTAATTAGGTACAAGGACTTAATTATACTTTAAACATGTCAAATTAATTTTATTAGGGGCTTAATTGGTGAAAAATTAAGTTTGAGAGCTCAGTTTAGGCTTAATTGAGAAGATTAGAATTTTAAGAGACCAAATTTAATTTTTACCAAGTCAATTGATTGAAATCAGAAGTAAAATCACAAAAAACTAAAGTTTTGGGGTCAATTAAGGGTTAAATTGAAGAAATTCACAGCTAATGATCATTTTGCAAAAGATGCTGAAATTTGGCAACCCAATCGGCTGAAATCAAGGGTGAAATTAAAAAAAATTAAAAGTTTAATGGTCAATTAAATGTTAAATTGTAGAAATCCATGACCAAGAACTAAAATGAAATAGACGCTGAAATCAGGGCTTAAATTGAAGTTCATTAAGAGTAACATTGCATAAAATTGAAAGTTTGAAGCCAATCAGGGATATAAGTAAAAATAAATCACAAATCGAAGAACTAAAAAAATATTTGCCATTAGGCCCATGCGTTAGCTTTTTTTTGTAAATTTTTTGATAAAAAGATCATTGAACCCAATTGATTCCATGAGTTAGGTCGCAGGTTTAACGAGTTAATCTGCAATATCCGAGCTAAAATTTATTTTTTAAAAAAAATATAATTTCACCATTTGTTATTAATGATCTATTTTTTTTTATTTAACTCAAATCTAAAAGAATACAACTTCACAATTTGTTATTAATGATCTATTTTTGCTATCTCGGCCCATGCATCTATCATGTCTTTTATTTAGAAAATGATTCATACAAAAAAATTATAATATACTTTATTGTCGTATAACTAAATGAAAAATAATCTTTGAGATATAAGATTTATTTAATTCGATGATGTCCATAACTTGCGTTGCTAGTTTGTTTGGTTGATTCAAGTTCACTAAAGTTTTTTTTTAATTAAATATTGTGTTTTGTTAATTTCATCCTTCAACATTAAGTTAATTCGAGATTGAGTTTTTCAATTTTTTTTTCAAGGTTATCCCTGCAAGTTTCACAGGTCAGCCTAAATTAATTCAAATAGATAAAATGTTTTTCATCTTCCATATTATATAAGAATATTGTTTAATTCATGGTTAAGATATATTTATTTTGTTAGGAGACAGTTTACCGATGTTTATATGTTTTTTTTTTACGCTTGGTAAACTTTATTTCCCTTCATGTTTAAATTATAGGAATCAATTTGTAACATTAGAGAAACTATAGGTCCCAAACTGTATTTTGCCACTTTCATTTTCTTTTTACAGTTTTAGCCGATCCTTTCCCTTATTTACTACCATACCATAAGACCATTTTCCCATAAACCTAACAATATAAATTATTACCTGTTCGTCTGTCCAAGAAAAAATAAATAAATGGAACGGGAGTTTATAGACAGAGGCCGTTGTTGGATTATTATTATTATTTATTAAAAAACGTAGAAATCTTCCTCGTCAACATTTTTAGTTTCCCAAATCGAAAGACGTTGGAAATCGAAAAATCCTAAGTGTTAAGCAAAGAAAGAAGAACGAAGCAAACAGAGAAGGAAGCAATGGATGGACCTCCAGTGAATGATTTTTGCTCCATATGCCATGGACATTTCAACATTGCTTGCCAGGCCAATTGCTCTCATTGGTTTTGTGGTCAGTTTCTTCTCCATTTCTCATCTACACTTCCGTTTTCTTTCCGAATTAGCTTAAAAACAAGAATCCAATGTGAGTTTTTTTTTCGTTCTTTTTTTAACAAGGAAGAAGATTTTGATGGTATTCATGAATGATAAATGATTATCTTTCATGGGGTTTCTTGTGTTTGCTAAATTATCATTTAATAATAGCAATTTGTGTCTATGATGGCTTTTGAGCTTAAGGAGTTGAACCAGGAAAAGGAATTGATTGAAAAGTTTATCTTAACATTAGTTATCAATTATTAGTACCCATTTAATTTAAATTAACGTTGAGGTATTTGGTTTATTGTAATAATGCTTAATTTTGAGTTTATGATTTGCACAAGTTGTTCATAGGAACATATTTAGTTCGATGACATTGGTTTTCTGTTAAATCTTGTGCTTATAATAGGAATTGCATTCAATCATTTACATTTTCTTATGTTTCATTTTTGCAAGAACCAGATGTTTTACAACTCAGGATTCCTTGACAATAATGTTATCATATAAAAGCATAAAATTATAATTGAAGAACAAATCTTTGTCCAGTTATGTGGTCAAAATGCATATTTTTATCTATTTTCTTTTGTTGAAATGATATATGGGTTTTCTCTTTCTAATCTCTGGTTTCTAGATTGTTAAGATTAAACATGCAGGTAATGCAATTTTTTTTCCCTTGGTATTTTAGGTGATTGTATTATGCTTGTTTGGCATCATGGATCCGTACTCCAGCCATGTAAATGTCCACTGTGTCGTCGGCAGATTACATTGTTGGTTCCTGGTGAAGCTTCATTAAGGGAGCGCAGTGATCCTGATGTTGCTGAGGTTCTTGGAAAAATTGAAAGATACAATCATCTTTTTGGTGGAAATACCAGTGGTCTCATTCAGGCATGTAGATTTAAGTGTCTCAGTGTCTTGTATATAATAAATTGTTCCTTGCAACTAATATTACCTTAAACAAGGCAACCTTAGTCTGATCAGAATCAAAAGGCAACAGCCAAAACAAAGGACAGATATTGATTTTTGTTATGGAATGCATGTCTTTCTTGTGGAAGTTTAAGAGGATTTTTTTTCCCAACAGTTATTCCGAATTTGGTCTATAGATTCTGTGTTATTACCTTTTCACTGCGCCTTCCAAATTCTTGTTTGTCCTCCCTTCTTTCTTCCATGCAGCAATCTCAGCTGCCACCCTGTTTCTCTGTTGATAGTAGTTGCTCTACTTCCTAGCTTTAGAGAAAGAATATGAGAAGAAGAATAGTTGCTTTACTTTGTGGCCTATATGGTTGTGCTACTTTGTCACAGTTTTTTCTCATTTTCCACTGGTAGGATACCTTTTTCTTCTCATAGATGCATTTAGGTGTTTTCTTCCTTATGTCACATAATGTGATATCTTATGATTTCTGATTTCTCAGCTAAAATCACAGAAAACTATACAGTTTTAGGAGATCTACTTGTATATAGAACTTAAAACGTGAGATAGAGTTCTCTAAAAAATTACTTGGTAATGTTAGTAAGATTAAAGCAGTTATTCTGTTGATGGGGAACAGTAAGGTCTGATACCTATGCCTCAGGTGTAGTTATTGCTTAATTGATTTACTAAGAAGTTCCGCTGGGTTCTATAGATTTGAAGGTGCCAACTAAATGAACAACAGCCTCTTTTGTTCTGATCTTCATATGAAGCTTTCACTCATTTTTCTTAATCGTAAGAAAGCTAGATATGATGATTAAAAAGTATTAGTTGATGACATGCACTATAATTTTTATCTGTTTCAGTATTTATAATCATATCTGCTATGAGTTTTAAAAAGATGGATTCTCTTATCTTCAGAGAATGCAAGACCTTCCATTTCTTCTCCGGAGGTTGTTGCGAGAAATAATGGATCCCCAAAGGTCTCTTCCTTTGGTCATCAGGGCGCGCGTCTATATTGCAGTTAAGTGAATCAGCAACTGTCTGTTTCTTATTCTTGCATTGTGGTTTTGAAACTCTTGCATGGATGGTGAACATAAGAATGCTGCTATCTATTTGTTTTTTCCTTTCAGCTTGATGTTCTGTCATCTTCTAGGAATATACTATGAGCCTTTTTTTTTAATCTGATTATTGGTAAGATTTAACCTAAAATTAATCCATCTGTTCAAAAGGGACTCAAGATCGAACTCTTAATAGATTCGACATACAGTGTGTGGTGGCTCTCATACTTGTAAATTTGAAGTATTCCATACCTTCACGTCTTGAGTATTTGAGAAGGCATGTAATGGAATGCTAGAAAATTGTTGCTTAGTTCTTCAACATCTAATATAATATATTCCTGTGAACAAGAATACTGTTTTAGACACTAGAGCTCAACTCAAGAAAGACATGGTATAATGATCGAGCAGAAGATTGTCAGAATGAGAAGTCATGACTTCCTAGAGCAATGATATAATTTTATGGAAACTTGGATGCTGGCTTAATATAATTGGTATGGGTTTTATTTAGCCTTTCATGGAGAATTCGCCCCCCAACATACTTTCTGTTTGCTGTTATTCAGTGTCAAAGGAGGATTGCCGCTGTATGTTCTAATCCATGAAATGTGACAATGACATAATCTAGTCTATTAAGAACAATTATTTTTGTGGGCTGCATATCCAATATAGACTCACGAAGCAACTTAGTATTCAGTTTTTTGTTTTTCTGTTATGTTTTGCATTCTTTGACTGGTTTATAGTTTGGTTAGTTTGTTAGGAGAAACTGTTACTGCATTAGCTGTTTTATGCAACTCCTTAGACTAAAGCACTAGTCTTCTTCGATTGACCAAATTAAGTTTTTTATGCATTACTTGATTTGTTGTTTGGGATTCTAGTCTCATTTTCACAGCAAGATTCTTATTTATTTCTTGTTTGCAGGTGGTACTAAGTGCCATCTACGTCATCAGCCCTATAGACATTATTCCAGAAGGTAACTGATAGCTTTGATCTATTTACTTATTTTTTTGTTTTCTTGCATTGCTTTGGTTGACTAGTTTTGGTGAATAACATTAAAATAATGCAATCAGCTATGGATTTTAATTTACAGGAATTTTGGGAATAGTTGGTCTCCTGGATGATCTCCTCGTAGTGCTCATTTGCTTTCTTCATGTTGCTGCTATCTACCGGGCAGTATTGCATTATCGTCATGGAGGTTCTTGAACAGAACATGAGGCTCGATGAAGAACATGAGGCTTGATGAGGTTAACCTACAAATTTAGTTATAAGTTCTTCCGTAGAAACCTAAACATGTTTTCACTAATTGCAAAGGAAGGTTTTTTTGTAGATATGATAGTACCTTTTGCCCCCCTCTTCCTGAAGAAATAATATGTTCATATATATTTGCCAATACTTGTCTTTTATACATACATAATTAGCATTGTAGTGTTGTCATTGATGATTAGAGTTGAAGTAGCCTTTTCGTTTGATATTGATGTTGTAGCATATTTTGTTTCCTCTTGCTCTCTATTTCTGGATAAATACCTTCTTCCCCCATTTGAGGCAAGACCTCTGTTTGACGGGGCATGACTACTGTTATTGTGGACTTGAGGCGTGCAGGACGTAAGACCATATAGGGTAACTGACCATATAGGTAACCAGCAGAACCTTTGTCCAAAATATGAACAAGAAAAGGGTGGAAAGGAGAAGCAGGTGTCACAAGTTTGTATGGTGCAGAATCGCTGGACAGCCATTGAAAAAAAAGGTGAAGAACGATGGACAATGCCACGAGTCTTTCTCCAGATGAAACAATGTATGGAAATGATTAGTGGAACATTTTGAGACGTGGGACATTGAATTGAAGATTACAAGCTCAGTTCTTGATTCATTTAAATTTGATTTTTGTAGTAAGCTGGCGTGTATATGGATATGCAGGATAGGAAGAAAAGCAGAGTTAAATGTTATATCTCCCATTTGGATGACACATCCCATGTGTCGCTGATGTGGCTCTTACATGGCAGAGATGGGCACGCGTCCTTGTTTGGAAATTTGCGTGGTTATGCATAAGTGACAGCCATCAGGTTGCAGTAGATTTCTAAATTAATTCTGAACCGTGGGCCGAATTTAAGTGAGGCTAAAACATTCCCTGCTTTGCATGAGTTGTTTTTTCTTGTCATTTTCCATCAATTATTAGTTTGTAGGCCTTTCGCATGATTCCTTGTAGATGGATGCTTGCTAAATGAGCAAATATTCCTCTACTCTTTCTTCATAATTGTTGAAGACTCAACTGTGTCATCATCTCCCTGTGGCTTTCTTTGTATTTCTTAGCAGTTTATAAGCTTGAAGATTAGTACCCCCTCCCCCAACACACACAACTAGAAAGTTGAACTTAGCAGTACAAACTAGAAAGTGAGAGGAAAGGTGGAGAAGAATGATGGCAATGCATCATACGTCTTTAGAGATATGATGGTGAAATAAAATTATCTGGGATCGTGCCTGTTGGAAAGTTGAACTTAGCAGTACAAACTACAAACTTCTAATTCACCAAAACATTCCAACAGAATTCAGAATGGCTAAACATTCTGGCGAATGCCAGCGCCATCTTACTTGCTAGGATCATCATGGCTTGGACAAAAGCTGAAAGTATCAAACTATAAAGTGTTTGAATTGAATTTAGAATTCTCTGCAGAAGTTTAAATTGGACAAACAAGTCTGGAAGTGAACGATTCAAAACATCTCTACTACTGAGAATGCAGATGTCTGAGAGAACAGGTGCAAAACATGTTTGATTGATATAATTTGGTCAATTTATAGGTTTAAAGATAATCTGAACTATTAGAAAACACATAGTTTGATTAAAAAATGATTAAAAAATATATATTTTTTAAAAATATTGAGATGAGAACATATTAGATTAACCTCAGTCAACCTGGATTAACTTGATAAATTCACGATCTGAGTAATGAAACTATAATAACCCTATAGAAAACAAATCGAAATAACTTATAAAACTCAATTCTTAATCAACCAAGTGTTTAAGAATAAAATTGTAAAAAAAAAAGTACAAAAAAACAATAAGAATCAACCTGGATTAATCTACCAAATCCACGACTCTGGTTATGAGATAAAAATAATTTTATAGAAAGCAAATCAAAATAAATTATGAAACTCAATTTTTAATTGACTCAATCTTAAAAGATAGAATTGAAAAAAAAATCAATTAAAAAAAACATAAAAAAAACAAATTGAATCAATCTGGGTTATGTCGCGACCAGAATAACCTCAAAGAAAGCAAATCGAACCAAATTATGAGGTCTAATTCTCAATTAACCCAATATTAAAAGATGAAATTGAAAAAAAAATTTCAAATAAAAAAACAAATAAAAAAACCCGAATCAACCTACCAAACTCATGATTTAAGTTATAAAATCGGGATAATTTTATAGAAAGTAAATTGAAACAAATTATGAAATTTAATTTTTAATAAAACCAATATTGAAAGATGATTTTTTTTTTAAAAAATTAAATTTAAAAAACATATAAGAAAAAAAAATATTGTTCATCTAAATCTTTTTGACGTGAAACAATTTTTTGATTTGATTTTCTTCTAAATAGTTTTGATTTTTCAATTAGGTCATTTTCTTAGATTTTCTTAAAGAAGATGCTAACTTTCCAACAAAAACGAGTTTTCTTAAAAAAAAATAAAAATGGTATGCACATATTTTTCAAATTTCGGACTTTTTATTAAAATTTGTAAACTGAAATGGAGCGAAAAATGGAAAAAATTTCCATTATTAAAGAGCTCGTAAATTTCATCGGGTGTCTTGAAATTAAAGTACTACAAGATGGGATTGCATATTTTTAAAGTAGAGTGATTAATCTAATACAATCTGCATAATTCAAGGACCTAAATCTCCCACGCAATTAAAATATCAAAATATAAGAAAATAACCGTAATTCTTTCCCTCCTTTGTGACCCGCCAACACTATACGGGAAGACACTCATTTTCACTCTCTTCTTCTAAACAAAAATGGAAGCCGGTGAGCACTCACCTCCAACATCACCGGAAACCGACCTAATGGAAATAAAAACAGAAAAAACACCATACTCACCATCAGAACCACCAAAAATCCACCGTCTAGATGAGTCCGTGGTCAACCGAATCGCCGCCGGAGAAGTAATTCAACGCCCTGTTTCAGCCATCAAAGAACTAGTAGAAAACAGCCTCGACGCGCA
>Ga0307509_10011803_pt1 | contig 10523 bp, 5 predicted proteins | sample 10_EM_MG_FD_202245 | JGI IMG/M metagenome (GOLD analysis project Ga0307509, IMG submission 202245) | Populus trichocarpa ectomycorrhiza microbial communities from riparian zone in the Pacific Northwest, United States - 10_EM | ecosystem: Host-associated > Plants > Roots > Unclassified | place...
CGACAAAAGCTTCAACGCGGAACATCCTACACCCCGGGTTTACACACACGTAACACAATCGGGTGGAAAGATGGTCAAGTTCAAAACACCCGATGGCCAGGAAGCGAACGGTTACCTGATCGAAGCAAAAACAAAAACGAACAACTGGATACTCGTCTATCAAGAGTGGTGGGGACTGAACGACAACGTTAAACGCGAATCAGAAAATCTTTACAATGAGCTGGGTAACGTAAACGTACTTGCTCTCGACATGTACGACGGTAAAGTTGCAACCACTTCCGACGAAGCCGGAAAGGCTATGCAACAATTCAAAGAAAGTCGCGGCAACGCAATCACGAAAGGAGCCATTAGTTATGTTGGACCGCAAGCAAAGATCGGTACTATCGGATGGTGTTTTGGTGGCGGTCTATCCCTCCTCGCTGCACTCGAAGCGGGAAAGCAAACAGTTGCGTGTGTAATGTACTATGGCATGCCGGTTGATGATCCCGAAAAGTTGAAGAACCTCAATAGTGATGTGTTAAACATCTGGCCGACGCAGGATCGTCGCATCAACAAAGAAGTAATGGATAAGTTTGCCGCAAATATGAAGGCTGTTGGAAAGACCCTCACGATAAAACCGTATGATGCAAACCATGCCTTCGCAAATCCGAGCAACACAAATGGCTACAACGAAGCAGCTACCAAAGATGCGTGGAAGAACACAATAGAGTACCTCAAAGCCCGATTTAAATAGGCAAGATTCAAGTAAGATTATCGTATTAAAGGGGCAGTCTTTTATAGGCTGCTCTTTTCATTTTACCCGTGCTGTAGGTACTTTGCGTGTTGTAATCCCCCTCAAATGAATAGTTGGCTCAACATTGGATTGCGATTATGCTTCTTTTTGTTTGTTTCAACGGCATTCGCGCAACCAGCAATCGAAAAAGGTAAGATCGACCTCCGTGGGTGGGACTTCCAGCAGCAAGGAACCGTGCGCCTCGATGGGCAATGGGGCTTCTATTGGGACGAGCTGCTAACCCCTTCGCAAGCTTCCTCCGCACCCGTTAAGTTTCACGAGTTTCCTGCCATCTGGAACGACGGCCAGGGCTTCGCAACATACACCGCTGATATCATTGTAGACCGCGACATCAACATGCTGTCGATGGAGCTACCGGACTTCTATTCAAGCTACCAGCTTTGGGTTAACGGAACCGAGGTTGCCGCCAACGGCGAAGTAGGTACAAGCAGGATGGAGGCGGTGCCTCAATGGCTCCCGAAAACAATCGTGTTCCCGGCAACCGATACACTTCACATTGTAATGCAGGTTGCGAATTTCCATCACATGCGCGGCGGCTCTAATGATCACATATACCTCGGACTACCAGATCAGCTCTACCAAAAACGAGAAAGTGCCGTGATCACGAATATCATTCTCTTCTCGGGTCTTGGATTGATCGGCTGTTTCTTTGTGATACTCTTTATGTTCTTCCGGAAAGAGAAAGCAGCATTATACTTTGCTGCTATATGTATTACCTGGGCTTTGCGCGCGGTGTTCACCAATCTTTATTTGTTTGCCAATTGGTTCCCGGCAATCGATTGGGAGCTGATGGTAAAGATCGAATACCTTACTTTGTATCTCACAATGATGTGGAGCTTGTTGTATGTCGGTAAACTCTTTCCCGACGACGTGAATGCAATCCTGAAATACAGCCTGATCGTTATCAACTCTATATTTATACTTTTCACCATCGCGACACCGGCCATTACTTACACGAACCTTCTGCCGGCTTATAAGTTTGTTGCGTGGATCATCCTTGGCTACGTTGGGTTTGTTGTGGTGAGAGCAATAATCTACGACAGGGCGGGTGCCTGGTTCTCGGCCATCAGTATTTTTCTTGGTGTGTTGATGTTCAGCTACGACATGCTTACTTACGAAGGGTTCCTGAACTTCAGTCCGTTGTTGTTCAACGTCGGGTATCTCACGATCTTTTTCCTGAATGCAACGGCGTTTGCGTATCAGCTAAGCAGGTCCGTAAATCCGAAACCGAAAATGGAGTTTGGCTTCACAGTTGTAAAATAACTCCTATTCATTTTCCCAAACTACCTCTCTCCCCACGGCATACCACCGCGGGTACTTCGGCAGGTGAATTTTCTCGACCTCATTCCTCTTTACCTTCAGCGACGGTGTGATCAACCCGTTCTCGATAGTCCAGTCGGTGTTCATAACCACCGCTGCCTGAAGACGCTCGTAACTTTCGATCTCTTTATTTACTGCGTCAAGAGTTTTCGAAAGGCTGCTGGTGATCTCTTCCTTACTTTTTGATTTGCCCGCGGCAGAAAGAACAACAAGTGCCATAGGCTGTGGCACACCCATGCCTACAACACACACCTGCTCGATGTCGGTATTTGACGATAACTTCAATTCGATCGGTAGTGGAGCGATGTATTTTCCTTTGTCTGTTTTGAAAAGATCTTTGATACGGCCAGTGATGGTGATGAACCCTTCGGAGTCTGCCTGCCCAAGGTCGCCGGACTTCAGGAATCCATCGGCTGTGAAAACCTCTTTCGTGAGCTCGGAACTCTTATAATAACCGATCATCGTTGCATCGCCCTTTGTTTGTATCTCGCCCTCACTGGTTAACCTTACCTGTACATTCGTCCACGGACGTCCGATGGTCCCGAACTTTACGGCTTCCACATTGCTTGTCGCCCATGCGAGATTTTCTGTCATTCCATACACTTCGCGTATGGTGACCCCAAGTTTCTGATACCACTCGAGCAGCTCTACCGATATCGGCGACGCACCGGTGATAGCCCAATTGCATTTTGACAGGCCGAGGTTCTTTATGATCGTTCGTTTCAAAAACGAATTCACAAGGGGGATCGACAACAAAATATCAAGTCTCCTCTGTGGGATCTTTTCCAGGATCTTTTCCTTAAACCTTGCCCATATTCTCGGAACCGCCAGGAAGACCGTTGGCTGTGCATGGGCGAGGTTCGCGGCAAACTTGTCGAGCGACTCCGAAAAGTAAATGCTTGCTCCATTATATATGCCGCCGATCTCGACCAACATTCTTTCCGCTATGTGCGACAAGGGCAGGTAAGAGAAGAACCTGTCGTTCTCCCCGGTTTTCATGATGGGAAATGCGTGCGACAGTGCGTGATCTATGGCGTGCATCGAGATCATTACTCCTTTCGGGATCCCAGTGGTGCCCGACGTGTACTTGATAGTCGCCATTTCATATCTGTCGAACATCGTGTTGGTTTCGAGTGGCTGATGTTTACTGATCAACTCGCTCCATAGCCATCCGTCTTTTATACCATAATCATCGAAACTGATCTTTTGAATGGCGGAGGGAATACCGCCCTGCTGGACCGTGTAGTCGTCGAGCTTACCGACAAAGATCACTGTCGATTCGCTGTGTTCGAGTATCTGTCGAATGGCCGGAGCAGACAAAGTGGGGTATATAGGTACTGAAATATGACCCGCCATCCAGATAGCAAAATCGGCCATCATCCAGTGCGCGCAGTTCTTCGATAGTATTGCCACCCTGCTTCGTGCCGGCAGGTTGAGCGACAGCAATGCCGTAGCAACCTTCCTCATTTCCTGGCCTGCCTGCGCATAAGTCCATTGACGGATTTCTCCAGGAAAGGGCTGATGAAATAATAAATGCGCGGGAGTTTCTTTCTCCCATTTATAGAATCGTGAGAGTGGATCTGTCATCACAGGACGAGTTATACAGATTTTGCATAAAAGAAAAGTCTCCCCCTTACGGTGGTACAAATATGCCGCTTTAAATCCCGCATTTCGAGTGTGTTGCCACCATGTTGTTATAGATACTTTGAAGAAAACCAAAATTTCTTCTATGAATAAAACTCTACTAGTTCTATTTGCTTCCTTATTATCACTGCAAGTGGCGCTTGCGCAGGAGAAAACAATCTCTGGCAAGGTAACAGCCGCTGAAGACGGCACTACGCTACCTGGCGTAAACGTGGTGGTGAAAGGAACAACGAATGGCACCGTTACAGATAGTGACGGACAGTTTCGCATCACTATATCGGGTGACGCGGAAACTCTGATCTTTTCATTTATCGGTTTTCAAACTCAGGAGGTTTCGATCTCCAACCGAACTACAATTGACGTTTCAATGGGTAATGACGTACAACAACTCAACGAAGTTGTGGTTGTCGGTTATGGAACTCAGATAAAGCAGGATCTTACAGGTAACATTGCAAGTGTGAAAGGTGATGAGGTGAAAAACATTCCTGTTCCAAACTTCACACAGGCGCTGCAAGGTCGTGCCTCTGGTGTATTTGTTGAAAGTAACAGCGGTCGTGTAGGCGAAGGTGTCAAGGTTCGTATCCGTGGAGCTGTGTCGTTGTCGGGCTCAAACGAACCACTGTATGTTATTGACGGTATCCCGATCAATACGTCGACGCTGAACAATGGCCAGACTGGCACGACGCAAAACAATGGCTCCGGATTGTCGTCGCTCAACTTCAACGATATCGAATCTTTCGAGATCCTGAAAGATGCGGCGGCAGCAGCGATCTACGGTTCGCGTGCAGCGAATGGTGTCGTGCTTATCACAACAAAGCGTGGTAAGGCCGGTAAAACATCTATTAATGCAAACATCTCATACGGCTTCAACCAACCTACGAAATCTCATCGTGGATTCATGAATGCCGAGCAGTATGTAGATTATTATAAAAAAGGAGCAGTAAACGGTGCCATTTACGACTACAACCGCAATGGCAATCCCGGCGGTTACGCAAGTGAGCAGGAGAACATTGATGATTATAGCTCCATCATGGAAGGTCGCTTCGACCGATACTCTGGCTATTCTGATTGGAGAAAGCTGCAAACAAACACTGACTGGGAGAAGCAAGCGTATGCCAGCAACCCTGCGGTGAAAATGCTTAACCTCTCGGCTTCTGGTGGAACAGACAAAACCAAGTACTACATGAGTGGTGAATATTCGAAACAAGACGGTATTCTCATTAAAAACAATTTCGAACGTCTTTCAACACGCTTGAACATAGACCAGGAGGTAAGCAAGAAGATCAAGATCGGCATGAACATGTCCATTGCGAGATCGGTAACAGGTCGCACAACGCAGGACAACGACTTTGGTACCCCGATGCAGATCGTTGCTCTCGCGCCGATCACACCCATTCGTGATGAGAACGGTCAGCTTTACGACAGGCCGGTAACAACTTATTACAACCCATTGCTCAACGCGGAAAATGGCCATTACACGGCTACGACGTTCAGGAATATTGGCGGCCTGTATGGACAGTGGAGCATTATGGACGGTTTGAACTTCCGAAGCGAAGTGGGTTATGATGTTCTTACGGAAAACGACGATCAGTTCTTTGGATCACGCACTCAAAATTCTGCGACTAACGGCTACGGTCAGTCGGACTGGTTAAGAACGTTCAACTACAACACCAACAATTTCTTCTCCTACAATAAAATGCTAGGTGATAAAACATCTATTGATGCAACGTTGGGTATGTCGTTCCAAAAGGCAACTTCGGACCAAACCCAGGTGTATGGCCAGGAATTCCCCAGCGATGACCTTCAGAAGCTCGCAAATGCCGGTAAGATCACCGGTGGTCTTTCTAACCAAACTGTCTATTCCTTCTTGTCATACTTCGCACGTGTGAATATGAAGTTTGCAGATAAGTATCTCTTGTCAGCAAGTGGACGTATCGATGCCTCATCACGATTTGGTCCCGATAATCGTTACGGTTTCTTCCCCGCGGTGTCAGCGGGCTGGATCATCTCGGAAGAAGGATTCCTGAAAGGACAAGATGCACTGAGCTTCCTCAAGTTGAGAGCAAGTACAGGTAAGGTTGGGAATGCCGAGATACCTAACGGACAGTTTCAAGGTCTGTATTCTTCAGGTAAGTATAATGGCAGCTCAACCCTGTATCCAAGCCAGTTGGGCAATCCCAAGCTTGGATGGGAAACCACACAACAGCTCGACATAGGCATCGACTATGGGTTCTTCAACAATCGCCTCACCGGTGAATTGGACTACTACACAAAGCATACAACTGGTCTTCTGTACAACAGGCCTGTACCTGGCAACTCGGGCTTTACCAGCCTTACCGACAACGTTGGTAAGATGGAGAACTATGGTTTCGAGATCGTGATCAATTCAGTAAACGTCGCCAGGAAGAATTTCAAGTGGACAACCTCATTTAACCTCTCCCGTAACCAGAACAAGGTCACGAAACTTGATGGAGAAGTAACTGAAGTTCTTGGCAACGACGGCCGTTATTTGAACTCACTCATTGTTGGTCAACCTCTCGGTGTATTCTATGGACCTAAGTATGCCGGAGTTGATCCCGCCAACGGCGATGCGTTGTACTACAAGGAAAATGGCGAAAAGACTAACGTTTATAATGACGCCGGCAATTTCGTTGTTGGAAATCCTAACCCTAAATACTATTACGGTATTACCAACACGTTCAACGCTTTTGGTTTTGATCTCAGTGTCCTTTTACAAGGCGTTCAAGGCAACAGCATCATGAACGGTGCCGGTGGATTCATGTCGGCAAACGGTGATTGGTTTGACAACCAGACACTCGATCAGCTGAATGCATGGCAGAAACCGGGTGACATCACAAACGTGCCCCAGAATCGTTGGAATTGGAGTGGATCAATACCCAACGGAGTGTCTGCTTCAAGCAGGTACATTTATGATGGTTCATACCTCCGCGTGAAAACAGTGACGTTCGGATATAATTTCCCTGCTACTGTTCTCAGCCGCCTCAGGCTAAGTCAATTAAGATTGTACGTTACGGGTCAGAACCTGTTTACGTTCACTAAATATCCCGGATGGGATCCTGAAGTCAACGCCGATTACCGTACCACCACAAACACGTCGCAGGGCGCCGACTTCTATTCAGCTCCGCAGATCAAGTCATTCATCTTTGGTCTTAATGTTGGACTCTAACCTGAAAGTGAAAATGAAAAAGATATATATAATAACATTTGTCTTAGGTCTCGTTGCTTGTAATGGAGATCTTGACATTAAGCCACAGCAGTCTCTCGATCAGTCGGTAGCATTGTCGAACGACGCCAACGTTAAAAAGGTATTGCTTGGTGCATACGACGGTATCTCTGGTTTCAGTCAAGCCCTTGGCTCTTATGGTTTCTTGTGGGGTGGCGACATTCTGATGTTCTCAGAGCTCCTCGCAGCGGATGGAGAGCTCACCTGGGTTGGAACTTACAACCAGCCTCGCGAGGTATACGGAAAAAAGATCCTCACCAACAATTCGTTTACGCGCGCCAACTGGACGGGTGGATATTACACGATTAATATTTGCAACAACATACTCGAGGCGATCGACAAGGTTAATGAAGACGACCGCGATCGGGTAAAAGGAGAGGCATTGTTTATACGTGGCGCTGTTTATTTCGAGCTTGTAAGATTTTTTGGACAATCTTATAGTGCAGGAAATACTTCCAGCAACCTGGCCGTACCGATTGTTCTAAAGGGAACTACCAAAATTGATGAAAGTAGCTTCGTTAAACGCGCAACAGTAGAAGAGGTCTATCAGCAGGTCCTTTCCGATCTTACGGAAGCCGAGGCATTGTTGCCCGACGAAAATGACGTGTATGCAACAAAGAGTGTGGCAGCGGCAATTCTTTCGCGGGTGTACCTGGGCATGGCAGATTATACCAATGCTGCAGCAGCAGCTGATCGGGTGATCGGATCTGGTTTGTTTGAACTGACTCCTACTTATGAAGGCGCATTCAACAATTCCTCAAACTCTACCGAAGATATCTTTGCGATGCAGGTAAATGAGCAGGATGGTAACAACGACATGCAATTGTATTGGTCAACGTCTGAATACGGGGCCCGTGATGGCGATGTGCAGATAAACGACAAGCATCTCACATATTATGAAGATGGTGATGCACGCCTGGATATGTTTTATGACAGCAACGGCGCACGCCGCACTACCAAATGGCAACAGCAGTATAAAATTCTTCCGATCGCTCGCCTGGCAGAGATGTATCTTACAAGGGCCGAAGCCAACTTGAGACTTGGAACGGCTGTAGGAGATACCCCGGAAAACGATTTGAACGCCATTCGTGATCGCGTGGGTCTCGATCCGATCACAGATCCTACGCTGGACGACATCCTGCATGAGCGTAAAGTGGAGCTTGCCTTTGAAGGCTCTGCTATTCACGATTTGAAAAGATTGAAAGGCACTGCCGATGGCTTTGCATATAATGCCAATGCCATGATATTCCCAATACCTGCGCGTGAGATAAGCGCGAACCCGAACCTGGTTCAGAACGATGGCTACTCGGCCAACTAAGAGAAAGATTTGGGTGGGGACTATGGTCCTCACCCTTATTCTATTTTATTCCACTGCACGTAGCCAGGGTTATGCCGTCGCCGAATACTTTCGGGATATCGCCGGTACACCATTTTTCCCGCGAACTTATACGGATGTAACCGGTAATCCCTACCTGTTCGACGATTTTCAGAAATCATTAGTCACGCTATACAATGGGGAGGTGCTGAAGGACATCATGACGAATTTTAATCTGATTTCCGGCGAGCTCCTTTATGTTGATGAGAATGGTAAAACGATGATTGCCACCTCGGCAGCTGTTAAGTCCGTTGAAGTCGCGACGCGAAAATTCATTCCCACTCCGGCAAGAAATGTCTATTGCGAAGTAATGTCGACAGAAGGTAAGGCCACACTTCTTCGCATCTACAAGAAGAGGATCGTGGAAACAAAAGCCTTTAATTCCGCTACGGCGCAAAAAGATTTCGTGATCAATGAGAGTTACGTGCTACTCGCTGACAATAAATTAACCGAGGTAAAATCGGTTAAAGACCTGTACGAGGTGCTTATTCCTGCCGACACCCTGAAAGAGTTCTCGAAACAAGAAAAATTGAGACCAAAATCCGAAGTTTCGTGGGTGAAAATTGTGGACTACTATAATGCGATCTGAATTACATTTGTGTCCGCCAAAAAGGCGAATCCAATGCCAGATCCGAAAAGACTCTTTCTCCTCGATGCGTATGCGCTGATCTATCGCGCACATTTTGCATTCACAAAAAATCCACGCATCAATTCGAAAGGCATGAATACGTCCGTTGCCTTCGGATTCACGAATACCTTGCTGGAGGTTCTTACGAAACAAAAACCCACACACATCGCCGTAGCTTTCGACACCCCCGGTAAAACTTTTCGCGACGAGATATATAAAGAATACAAGGCCACACGGCAGGAAACACCGGAAGACATCCGTACCGGGATCCCGATAGTGAAAGAGATCGTTCGCGGTTTTAATATTCCCATTCTCGAGGTAGCCGGTTACGAAGCCGACGATATCATCGGTACACTCGCACTGAAAGCTGCCGAACAAAGCTTCGATGTTTACATGATGACACCCGATAAAGACTTCGGGCAGATCGTGCGAAGCAATATCTGGCTGTACAAACCGGCATACATGGGTAACTCTGTCGATATCCTCGGCCCCAAAGAAGTATGTGAGAAGTGGGACATCAAGGAAGTGTCGCAGGTGATCGATATCCTCGGCCTCCAGGGCGACACATCGGATAACATTCCAGGAATACCCGGCGTTGGACCGAAGACCGCCGCCGATCTGATCAAACAGTTCGGCACCGTGGAAGAGATCATAAAGAACTCCGACAAGCTCAAGGGCAAATTGAAAGAGCGCGTCATAGAATTCGGCGAGCAGGCGCTGCTTTCGAAACAGCTGGCAACCATCAACATCAATTCACCGGTGAAGTTCGATGAAGAGGAGCTTCGTTACCAGGGACCGGACAAAACGAAGCTCGAACCGATATTTGATGAGCTGGAATTCAAGGGAATCGCAGCAAGGGCTTTTGCAGGCCCAACAGCTGCCAACACGGTTACAACCAGCACCGCCGCTCCAAAAGGATCGCAGTTGTCCATGTTTGGCGGAGGTGAAACTTCGGAAACTGTTGAACCCGAAAAAAGAGTTCTCAATACTGCTTCCGTTAACTATAAGTCTGTAAAATCTGCCGACGACAGAACGCTGCTCACAGAAAAACTTAAAGAGACCAAAGAGTTTGCTATCGAAGTAGTGACCGACGATGTCTATAATTTCGATTTCAAAGTTGCCGGCTTCACATTCTCCACAACACCAGGCGAAGCATTCTTCGTGGCTGTAAAAACCGCAGAAGATCTGCGGGGCCTCGAAACATTCCTCTCCGATGCAAAGATCCGGAAGGCAGGACACAACATAAAAGCCGTACAGGTCGCCCTGCGAAAAATCGGTCTTCAACTCAACGGACAGTTGTTCGATACCATGCTTGCGCACTACCTGATCGAGCCCGAAGCCGCACACAACCTCGAAACATTGTCGAGCCTATACCTGAACTATGCCCTTGCGCCAGAAGGAACCGATCCCATCCAGGTCGCCTGTGAGCGTGCCGACGTGATCTTACAGGTAAAGCAGTATCTCTCCAAAGAACTGGAGGTGCGAACACACTCGCTATTGATGCGTGATGTGGAGATGC